>WNFO01005464.1_pt1 | contig 14923 bp, 16 predicted proteins | sample 5400251 | NCBI WGS metagenome assembly WNFO01 (sample SAMN13153354, study PRJNA577476) | soil metagenome | isolation source: 100 cm saprolite under Madrone tree | place: USA:California | collected 2016-06-14 | reverse complement strand
GTTTGGTGAAAGCAAACGCCGCGTCCAGAGCCGAATTGGGAGAGGCCCAAGAGAGACGAGATTTTGTGGGCGGCGTTCGTAGGTGGACTTCGATTCTTAAGCCGATCTCCTTGACTCCCAGCCCGAAGGCGGTATCTAGTGAGCGCAAGCATCAAGATATCGGGCAGATTTAGAATGGCGGTCATTTTAGGAGCCAAAAGGAAATCCCGGCTAAGTTGTACACGAACTTCTAGTGCTGCGCCCGAGGGCGACGGATAGCTGATAAGGAAGGTCGTAAATTGAATTTTCTTCGAGTATTCGCGTGCGTCGCGGTCACTGTTCTGGCTGCATCTTATTGCCCAGCACAGCAATTTCGGAAAGGTCAGCCCAAGCCTGGATCGCTCTCCACGGCAGCCCTCGAGCACCGACTGCTATCGAAGCGATCCCCAATGCTGACCCATTCCACCAAGCCATTGCCCGGCCGTTACCTATTAGGCCGCGCGTCGGCGCGGTCGCAGGAACTGCGATCGAGAGTTCGCGCCACTAACCGGGCGCCAGCTCTGCCTCGTACCCCCACGGCGGTGATCCTTCCGGGGATCTTGTTCCGCGACGCCCTCCCGGGTGGCGCAATTGCCAACTCAGTGGTTACGGGTGATTTCAACAAAGATGGGCACATGGACTTTGTCGTTGCCAATGGCGGAACCGATGACTTGTGGATCTACTTCGGGAAGGGAGACGGTACCTTCGAGTTACCGCGAATTATTCCGCTGACCAGGGGCCTGACACCGGTCGCGCTGGAAGCGGCCGACCTTCGTGGAAATGGAACGCTCGACTTGATTGTGGCCGAGTTCGATACCTCGACCATCGGTGTGTTGCTCGGCAAAGGGGACGGGACCTTCGGCTTCGAACAGATCGATACCCTTCCCCAGCCACCTTCAGCTTTGGTCGTCGGCGACTTCAACCACGACGGCAAACTTGACATTGTTTCGGTTATGGTGACGCTCAACAGCAACACCCTAGGCGTTCCCTACCTCGCAACCCTGCTGGGAAATGGCACCGGCTCCTTCGGCGCTCCCCTAATCTCGATGAATCCTGGTTTTTACAGCACAGCGGGGAATCTGGCGGCGGGCGACGTGAACGGGGATGGTCTGCCTGATGTGTTGATTACCGGGCCCGGTCTGGAGAACTCTGAGGTCTACATCAATGCTGGAAACGGAACCTTTACTCCGGGTCAGACGATCGTCGAAAACGGGCCGTTCAACGTTGTACTCGATGGACGCTTGGCGGACCTGAACGGAGACGGTTGCGTGGACGCGGCCGTGGCCGACGGCAATGGCGACATTTGGATCGCTCCTGGGGACTGCACCGGAAAGTTCGCCGCACCCACCACCGTGCCCATGGGAGATAGCAACTCGTCGTTGCGACTGGCCGACCTAAACGGGGATGGGCACCTTGATTTGGTGACGACTGCGATACCGCTGATCGACCCTATCTACGGCGACCTGGCTGGGAACACGTTGTCGGTGGCCTTTGGAGACGGCCACGGAAACTTCACGCCCGGCCGGGACTATGTGGGGACGGGGCAATCCTATTCGCTGGCCATAGCCGATTTCAACGGAGACGGCAAGCCGGATGTTGTGAGCGCGAGTCCGGACACGGATACTGCAACGGTTTACCTGAATGATGGCGCGGGCACGTTCGGCTTTCCGCAAGGTGCGTGGATCGGCCTGCCCGGAGTAGGGGTGCTGAACGCTCCGGTTTCCGCACCTTCCTTTGCAGATGTCAATGGCGACGGTAAGCCCGACGTGGTACTGCTCGACGAAGGATACAACGGTGAGTACTTCATCACCACGATGCTGAATGATGGCACAGGGCGATTTTCGGGGCCATTGGCCTCCGACGCCGGCATTACGATCACCGGTGACTGGATGGGCGACTATCGGCTGGGAGACTTTCGCAATACCGGGCATCTCGACTTTGTCGGAATTGGCTTAACCCTGGCGGCGAGCACCGGCACGCAGTATGTACTGTTTGCTCCGGGGAACGGCGATGGAACTTTTGGAAAGTCGACGCTGGTGCAGGCACCAGGAGCCGAAGCAGAGATGGGCATCGGCGATTTTAACGGCGACGGCAAGCTTGATTTTGTCGCGGTCGGACCGAACGCGGCACTAACTGGCAAACAAGTCACGGTGTTTCTGGGCAACGGCGACGGAACTTTCCGCATTGGCGCAAGCGTAGTGTTCGCGGATACGGCGGAGGAGGTCGACCGAGTGTTCGTCGGCGATTTTAATCGCGACGGCAGGCTCGACGTACTAGTCCACACCACCGGCAACGGCTACTGGACTACGGCCTCGTCCGTGTGGGAGTTCCTGGGCAACGGCGATGGAACGTTTCAGAGTGGGCTACAACTGTTCAATGCGTTCCAACCGATGACGATGGCGGATGTGAACGAAGATTCGGTGCCCGATATTGTCCGTTACGACTTTTTCTGGCCAGACGGGACCACGGAAACGGTTGGTCCGGCGAAGTTCACAACCTATCTCGCGCAGCCCTCTGGCGCCTTCTCCCAGAGCAGTTCTTACGCGCCCTACGTGGGTCTCCCGTCGCAGGCAAAACCCTACTTGCAATTCGGCGATCCCGCGACAAGCTCAAAAGTCGCGGACCTGAATGGTGACGGAAAGGCCGACGAGATTGCTTTCCAGCACGTCAGTCTTGCTAATGGTGCGGCCTACGCCCAAGTTTTGATGGGCAATGGCGACGGAACCTTTACCCCGACTTACGATGTGTTTTCCTTCAACAAAAACTATTTCTTTCCTGGCTACGCCCATGATCTGGACGGCGACGGCCGCACGGATCTGCTGGAACTGGATGGCGCTACATCCTCCATGCACTTGTTCAAGGGTGGCGCCGCTCCGGCCATCCAGATCGCACTCGCCGCTGAGCAAGTAACGAGCAGCTCGGGATGCGGCTGGGTTTTCCCCAACCTTCCGACCGCGTCGGATCGTGGGGTGACGCTCTCCAGCAGTGTCCCTGGAGTGTCGGTTCCAGCCTCGCTGACGATTCCTGCCGGAGCGCTCAGCCAGTCGTTTTGTTACACCCTTGATTCCAGCTACGACTGGCACCATGTCTTCGACATTCGTGCGCAGTTGGGAAGCGATGTGGCAGTAGCGTACGCTTCCCAGAGCTATGTGGTCGGGTTCAGCGAAGCTCTTTCCCCCAGCACAGACCAGGTGATCTATCCCACCCAAAGCACGTCGCCGGTCACGGTAAGTCTGACGTCGTCACAAGGCTACGCTTCGACGGTTCATCTGACCTGCGAGGGCTTGCCAGCCGGTGCCACCTGCGCGTTTGGATCGAATACCCTTTCGGTTTCGCCATCGGCTTTGGCCAGCACCACCGTGGTCGTGCACACTCTGAACACAACCCAGGGCGGCGGCCCGGTCATTGTTGTGGCTGACGATGGCAATGTGACCAAGCGGCAGGCTTTCAACCTGACTGTCCAGCCCCTAGTGGTCGACGCGATCGGCAGCGCTCCACAATCGACCTCCCCAGGAAACGCAACCGCCAGCATTTTGATCGTCGGGATTCCTCCCTATCAGCCGAGTTGCTCGGGCTTTCCCGCGGGGCTCACCTGCGCATTCTCTGGGGCGCAACTCCCGTACCCAAGCAACACCGATCTGGGCGTGAACATCTCCGTGCCGGCCGGTTTGGCGCCCGGCGCGTATCCCTTCACGGTTAGAGTGGCAAGCGGACCGACAACGGCCTCGGTGGCCTTCACTCTGACCATCACCGACTTCAGCCTACAGCCACCTACCACTTCCTCGGACTGGGGAATTGCTGGAAGCGCGGTCAAGGTCTATGTCGGTCTGCAACCGATCAACGGTTTCAACGGAGTGGTGAATTTGGCCTGCAGCACTGATTTCGGCGGCGCCTGCACCGGCGGGGGGGCCGGAGTCGGAGGGGCCTCGACTCTCTCTGCGTTGTCGTTGTCGGTGCCGGCTGCTGTTCCAACCGGGGCACACACGCTCACTGTCGTGGCTGTTGCTGGGCAAGTGACCCATACTGCCCAATTCCCATTTTACGTCGCGGACTATAGTGGCTCCCTAAGCTCGCCCTCGCTAACCCTGACTAGGGGCGGAAACACCTCCGTCACGGCAACCGTGAGCGTCACGACCGGATTCGACGCAAGCGTTTCGTTCAGCTGTTCAGGAACCCCGGAACTGAGTTGCGCGTTCACCCCGTCGACGATCCAGCCGACGGCAACAAGTCCTTCGACTGCAAACCTAACGATCATAGCTGGAATGTCCGCCTCGGCACGTCCAAGACGGAACGGGACAAGCGCGGGTGTCCTGGCGTTCGGGCTGATCTTTCCGTTTGGTCTCGCTCTCGGGATCGTCGGAGGCAAGCCGAGACGGGTGCTGCACACAGCCGCCGTTGTGCTGGTAGTCGCGCTGATCCTCACTTCGTTGTCCTGCGGTGGAGGAAGTGGAAGTAGCGGAGGTGGCGGCAGTGGCTCAAACAAATACAGCCTCACTGTGAGCGCAAGTGCCGCTGGCACGAACACCTCGCGGGCGCTGGGAACCGTGAACGTCACGGTGAATCATTAGAGCAGCTGCATTGGGTGGTAGATGCTAAGAACTTGAATCCACCGAATCAGACATGGTGGGCAGAGGACTTGACGCTTTCGCCACCAACCCGCTCACCCTTGGATTAGAAATGCAGGTGAGACCTCGTCATTTCAGCGCATTACGAGAAATTTCGAGGTTTGTTCTACCCCTGTATTTATGCAGGTTTGGAGCATGTCGCCCTAGCAAATGTACGGGTTGGTACGGGAATCTCCCGGCTCACCTTAATCTCGATCCAAAAGTCGGGACGGCGATGATTGTTCCTGCTCGACCGTTCACGGATCACTATCCTTTCTGATGAAGCAGAAGAGACGCCAACTCCATTGCTCTGGCGAGAGAAATACCAGAGGACTGCTCCTGAGCCAGCAAGTTGTCGGTTTGCTCGATTCTGAAGAGAGGTCGTGTCCCGACAGGCTGAAGCCTGATTTCCGTTTTAAGGTTGAGGGTCTCGGGATACACCGTCAGCGAGTTGGCCAGTCGGCCCTTGAATGGCCCATGTAGCTTTTCTCGTCCTTCGAGCGTCCAACAGTCTGACATTTCATCGTAAACATTTTCCTTGATTGACGCCCACAATCCCCAAACAAAAGGCTCATCACTGCCAAGAATCGGAACTTCAAGACATCCCCTGATGACGAACCACTGCTGGTCGATGACGCATTGATCAGAGCCGATCAAAGCGCGAGTATCGCGCTCTTCCCTTTTCATGTTCGCGTACATGTCGGGAAAATCGGCAGCAAAACTCATCGGGGTGCCAACGTGCGATTTGCCACACGTCAGGCACGTCCAAGTTTTATTCGATGTCCCAGCCGAGTTGGTTTGCTGAATTAGCCACGCTGCGGGAGTTAATATCAGTTTTCGCCCTAGGCCGCAAGAACGGGTCGGCCTCCGTAAGCACTTGGCGGACGGATTGGCGACCGACGCTCAGGCTCGCTGTCGGCATTAGGTCGTTGGGGAAGGTCGCCACCGCACCTCCGAGGAGGTAGTAATCGCAGATCGATTCTGCTGTAATCAGTACCGCAATATGCGGTTCCTTCGGTTCGCAATAAGACTGCCGTTCTTCCTGATAGCAGAAGCGGTGTTGTGGTTTGTCGCTTTGATCGGGAGCCATCTCTTTGGTCTTGATCGGGTTACCGAAGCACTCACACAGCACAGACGGCTAGTCGATTGGGTATGGGGTCGCAAGGCGCGGCAATGGTATTCCGGTGTGGGCATGTAAGCGTTTTGGTCGTTGGAGCGATGAGTGCAGCTAGGCAAAAAGATTCCTGTTTCAGGGGATTCTTGTCCCAAGTTTTCTTGGGCGGGATTCGACGTCGGACTAAGCGGCCCGGCTGAAGTCCTTGCGTACTTTTCTTTTGCTTGTTCCCTGTTCAGGACGACGCTCTGACTTCTTCTCCAATTGATCGGCCTGCCGCTGCTCTTTATCAGCCTTTGTACGTTTTGTTGCCATGCCAACAGTTTCCCACAGGCTAGGCCCGATTCATAGCCCGGTAGATTTCAAACCGCACCACTGCCCTGATTCCAACGAGCCAGCATCGGATTGACGCAACTGCGGACGGGATTCGCTCCGATGCTCAGATTCCATCGTCTGTCGGTGGGATTTCAAGGTCTCGGATCAACTAGGCTTTTACAAACGTGTGGTCTTCCAGTGCCTTGCGAATGTAGCGCATCAATGTGATGGCCTTATGCTCCGCAAGCAGAGTGGCCGTGCCGAGGTCTTCCGAGCTTACCGGAAACCGATATGCTTGGCCATCGACTCTTACTTCGTAGTACATGTATCCAGCACGATAGAACGAAAACCTCGCACTGTTGTTCTTGACGATCTGTTTGATGTTCACGCGGCAGAATCGACCTTCCTCTTTACACTCCACTCCGTTCAGAATAGTAGCAACTCTGAGGCAGGCCACCAAGTACCGCCGGGGGAGTGGAGGGATGTGTGGACGAGGGCGACGAGTGCTGGCGGGAGAGACGACCCCCCTTGGTGCCAGCGAGACGGGGTTTAGGGCCGATCCGTCAACTCGACTCACGAATCCAGCTTCGGATCACTTCAACAGCGGACGGATTGGCGACCGACGCGGGAGATTGAGGCCATTCCTCTCACTTGTCCGCTTGTGTCGAGTGTTGGGGCTCCGCAAAAACGAGGCGCTGCCCTGCGAACAGCGTGAATCGCTCAGGCTCCCCGTAGCAGGCTAGGGTGCCCACTCCTGAGATGTCGTAAGCAGCTTCGACTTCGCCGCCGTCTATCGCGACAACCTTGATCATTGATCGCCGATCATCTTGCCGGGCCGCATACAGAAGCGCCAATCGGCCATCGTGTATGTACGCGCCATCCGGCTTTCGGCCGTCCCAATCGGGTTTTACCTCAAAGGATCGGACGACTTCTCCAGAGGAAGCGATGGCATAGACTTTCGCCGGGTTCGTCCAGCGCACCACGTAGAGGTTGCCATCTGACCCACGAGTCACCTGACCCCATTCAACCGCGTAGTTTCCTCCGCCACCTCCGCCCACCTCGATGGACTCCGCATCACCGCGATCAGCAGCGTCCTCGTAGATTTTGTCTTCCGGCAGGATTATCTTCTTTGAGAGCCTTCCGCGTTCGTCGAAGATCGCCGTGTAGATCGAGTGCGGCTCAAGATTTGCCGCGCTTTCAAAGCCCACGCCAGTGATCAAGAACTGGCCGGAGTCAAATACTGCGAAATGGTGGGGAAAGAAATCTGTATCCAGCTTGGCTTTCGATTTTATCCTGCCATCCGTATTGTGGCGGATTATGTAGGCTCCTTTTTCACTGATCGCCAGTTGGTAGACCTCGCCGTGCTTGCCAATGGCGAAATCCAGTACCCCGGCACCCCGAGTCTGAAATTCCGAATTAGAAGCAACGGAGTATTTCCCCCGTTGCTCACCTTTCTGATCAAACTTGTACACAGGCTCTTTCAGCGTCGACGATCCGTGATAAAAGCGCACGTACACGTTACCCTCTCCATCGCACTTCTCGGGTGGAAGGGTAGACCCACTTTCATTCCTCCGCAGCGCGACTGTTTCCACAATCTTTAGCCTGCGCGAGCCACTCGGCTCCTCGGCACCCTTCGGTCTTGGCGTTCGTGCCGTTGCCAATAGAACCGCTCCGGCCAGTACCAGCAGGGAAGGCGTGGCTTTCATCTCGCCCTCCTTTCGGTCAAATTGAGAGGTCTGGACTCAATGCAGCAATTTTTCTGCGCTACCCGCCCCGCTGTCAAACTGTGCTGCATTCTGACGAGCAAGGTGAGGCGGGAAATGGCAGTCGAGGGTGACGAGGTATTTCAGCCCGATCTGCCACTCGAACCATCGGCCAATAGAACCTCGTCAGAGATGGCTCCCCATCCCAATCAAGCGTTGGGTCGACACGCTCAGATTTCATGATCCGTGGGCGAGATGGGTTCCCATCGACAGGTGCGGCTCCTGAAATCGGAGAAGCCTCTACTCAGGTGGCGGTACAGGGTTTTCCAAAAAAAACAAAACGCCCCAAACTCTTTCGAGTCATGAGGCGCTTGTTGAACAGTCCTCCCCCGAAGTCTGTTCGCCATCAACCTAACGGCTTGCGCGGTGGGGATGAATGGCTCGTATGGGCTACTTGGGACGCATGGCACCAAGCGGGTAAATGGCACCGTTGTGCTCATCCGGTACAGCGGCAGAGCCATTGTTCCCGAGATGAAGCGGCCGCATGATTACTCGGCTGGCGGCGGAATGTCGGAGCGATAGGGTTCTCTCCGAATCGCTGTCGTGAAGTTTTTCGTCGTCAGCCCAAGCCCGTGCTGCACGAGTCAGTCGGCACTCGGGATCAAGCGTCGGATGACCAAGCTTTGCGGACAGGATTAGCGACCGACGCCTTCAGTAATGCTCATCGTAACCATTCTGGAAGCTGTCCCGACTGGAGCCTTAACGGGCCAAAAGTCGTCACCTTGAAACCTGCGTCGGCTGGTACTACCTCGACAGCAAAGAAACACTCCCCTTTTTCCGGATATTGAGTGGTGCTGGCAGCGTAGTAGAATTTTCGCATCGGCTTTTGATGCCCATTCGCATAAACCTTGAAGCCGATTTCATCGTGCTTGAACTCGCTGTCGAGTGGCCGTCCACAGTAATCGAACAACTTGTGGATCGCGGCCTCGGCTTGATCCTGCCCAGCGGTCTGGACGAACTCTGGCTCCATTTTGTTCACCGCATCCTTGACTCGGTCTGCAACGAGATCAGAGATAAAGGAATCGCTGACTTTCTGTGCCGCCGCACGATCAATGGAGGAGCCGCTTTTGCACGCGCTGAGGGCTAGTAGAGCGATAACGACGGTCAACACTTTTTGGCTCATGGGCGTTAATAATACGCACTACGCTCTGTCTGGACGATTCTTGATTGTTCCCACGATCCAGCGTCGGATTAAACCCAACTTCGCGGACGGATTGGCTACCGACGCGATGAACGCACGGTCGGCATCGTCAGGCTTGCTGAGAGGGTATGGGCTGTTTCCGGTCGAGCGAAGGATTCTCGCAGGCCATCCTCCTATATCTGGAGGACTTTCCCCCGCCTTATTCTGCTCCCGTTCGGCGGCATCCCTAACAGCCCAGAGTTCTGAAACGTCGTTCAAGGGAATGCTAGCGGGGATGGTGCGAGGGGCGAAAGTGACCAAAGTCGCGGTACGGTGGGCTGCGGTTGACGCTGTCCGATGCCTACTCATACTCTGGCCTTAACCAAGCGTTCAACCGTCCAACGGGAGGCGTCCGTGAAGCTACTTCTTAGGGGTTGGAGCAGACACGAACTGGATCACACGCTTATCGACAACGACAGTCCGAGGTTAGGCCACTAGAACCGGACATCGCTCCCGGTGACTGCTTCCAGATCAAGGCACCGAACGCCTTGGGGGAGTTACGGATCGTGGCGAGAGCCGACAAGGTGAGCCTAAACGGGGACTTCGAGGTTACGGTGCGGCTGACTAAAGATGAAATTGCCAATCTGGCAAGGATTGCCTTCGGCAAAGACTCGTTTGATGATGTCGTAGATGCGCTTTCAAGAAAAGAACGTCGCTAACGGGTTTTTGGGGCCGATGCGGAAATGAAATCTTCCGAGTCTCCTCGTTCAAAACAAAACGCCCAAAACTCTTTCGAGTCATGGGACGCTGTGTTGAATAGCCCTCCCCCGAGTACTGCTCACCGACAGAATAGGTACTTCCATGCAAGTGGTAAATGGCACCGCCGTGCAAGTCCCGCACCACCGCAGAGCCATTCTCACTGGACGCGGAGTGGCCACATCATTACTTGGCTGGCGGCGGAAGGTCGGAGCGATAGGGGGTTCTCTCCGAATCGCTGTCGTGAAGTTTTTCGTCGTCAGCCAAAGTCCGTGCTGCACGAGTTGGTAGGCACTCGGGATCAAGCGTCGAATGACCCAAGAAGTAACCCCCAGCGCAGCCCGTTCCTCCCGCTTGCCTTCATTTATTCCGCCGAATGTTCGTATCATTCGACAATCGTTCGCAGCTCTCGTAAGAACTCATCCACGTCTAGGTAATAATTAGGGTAGGCGCTTCTTAACGCTCCAATCGAATCGACTGAAACGAGTACGGTCTGTAGATAATCTTTGCCTTGATTGAAATGTTCTGCTGCTGCATATTGCTCGTTTGCTTCGCTCATTGACCTAAAAGCGCGAATCTTGACGCGCCGTTCCTCTACGTTCAAGCTCAGAAGATATGCGATAGTGTTAGGTGATAATTGCTGCTCAACATGGATCGCGGCAGTCCTACATGCGGATAAAAATTCCTCCGCTTTGATTCTCTTGGTTACGGCTCTGAGTTCTTCAACGATTGCTTGTGGGGCTGCGGGAACAAGAGGTCGATTTTCTTTATCGCAAAAATGCTACCCATCAACTTGAATAATTTTTGCCAGTCCTCGTCCCCTTGACTTGATTTCAAGGATTCCTTAGTAAACGCGCTCACAACCTCCACGGCAGTCGCCCATACGTGCTGTATTTTGGAGCGAATCTGAATTTCGATTCTCTGTCCGTTGTGGACGCTGTGTTTGGGATCGAGAGTCTTGAATTTGTAAATTAGATGAACACCTCGGTATCCGCTGGGTTTTGGTTCGGCAATGTAATCCTTGCATCTATGTAATTCGTGGCGGTTTGGGTTTTTGTCCCACGCCTCTTTGTCTTTGTGAGCGCGCACCAAATCTTCGGCTCGCTCCACTTCATTCGAGGTTCGCGCACGGGTTTTTCCACAGGAGTGTCGTCCGAGTCGAGACGAGCATCCGCTGCGTAGCTCATTCAAAACACAGAAGTAAATGGCGGAGGGAGAGGGATTCGAACCCCCGGTACGGTTTCCCGTACAGCGGTTTTCAAGATATATGTATTGACGTGGTTCTCAGTTGTATCAAGTGCTTAGAGGCGGATGGAGGAGGGCGAAATCGGGTGAATCAGCTCTCATTCGGCAATTATTGTTCCCCGCTTTGTTCCCCGCGAGTTTTAGGTGGATCGTGAACGGAGGCGCTAGCGTCGCTATTAGGGCAGCGGATGAAGGCCAAGCGCGGCGCGACTTCCACACTGGCAGAATCATCGGAGCCGAAATCGGCCCGATGGCAGAGATTCCCTCCCTGTAGACCACACTCTCCTTGAGTGGCTGCCATGTTAGGAGCGTCCAGAAGGCCAGTCAACGTTGACGGGGGTGTATACGCCACGAGGGCAAAACGCTACACCCCCCTGCCTGGAGCGCCTGGGGAACGGGGTGCACGACGGCGGGGCGGGCGCGCGGGGAGCGGGTTGGAGGGTGGGAGAGTAGGGGAACAATTCTGACAAGAAACAATGCTTTGATATGAACGACCTCTGTGCCGACGACGCCACAAAACTCTACTACAGGATCGAATTCCGTTTCATCCCCTGCGGGTCGGCACCGCCGGTGTTTGGCTCAGTTGGTGAGAAGGTCTTGATTGCGTCAGTTGAGGCGTTGGTCGCTCGCCTCACTGGACCATCGCTTCCACAAACCAAATCGATAGACATAGCAGCGAGCACGCAATGGTCGGCACTTCGAGCTAGCCGGTTCCGATCAGTGCAGCAATCATGCCCAACGAGGCGGTCCAGAACCCAACGCGGAAGGAGAACATCAGGACTGGATGATAGTACGGAAGACCGCCAGTTATCAGTGCGTGAACTGCAAGCGCAAGGATGACCGCCAAAGAAGTGCTGCTTGCTCCAAACCCGAAAGTAGTGACCGCGCTTCTCCATTTGGGCTTGGCCAGTTTCACGTCGCTGCGAGACCAGCGCACCCAAGTTCTGGCAACGTAGACGCACAGGGCGATCAGGAGTGCAAAGGCGATCAGACTACCGATGACGTTTCCCATCAGGTTGCCACCTTATGGCTACGGCGTTGCATACCAGAACAGCACAGTACCGATTGAGGCTGGGATGATTGCGAGTATTAAACAGGTCGAGCAGCGTGTCCCACCAACATTCCGAATCGCTGGAATCCATAGAGTCAGGTGATGGTCAGTCACAGACATTTCCGACCTTCCGGATGTGAATATCGCGCAATTTGTTGACGGGGCTAAACTCTAGTGCCACATATACAGTCCAAGGATCGCAGAACAGCCCGTCAGGCTCCTCGCCTACCTTGATTTCGCAAGTGTCCCCGTCACTTCCTCCATACCGAACTGTGTTGCAGATGGCGCTGCGAAAATGAAGGTACTTTTCAACTTCCGCTTTGTCCATACCGAATCTCAAGTCACGTTGATACGGGGCAATCGCCACCCGGCAGGAGGATTCGCGGCGAGCTTGCGTGACTTTGGAATAAGACAGCCACGCCGCAACAACGGCCACGACAAAAACAGCAAGTGCCACGCCTTTTCTCATCAGAAGGCATTCTACAATTGGCGCAGTTGATCCCGTTCACACCCACTGACCCAGTCGGCCAATTCTCAATTCATGCAAACGCCTGTTTACGTCAGTTGACCAAGGTCAAGGAGCGCCGATTGCCACGGTATAATCCGTCCGCATGGAAATCTCGTACCAACTCACGGAAGACGATTATCGACAAGGTTACAAGGCTTTCCGAAATAGAACCAAATTCTCGCTAGCCCAGGAATCACAGATGACAGCCGGATCCGATGGATTGGAAGATGTGCCTACAGTGACGCGATGAAGCCCCCAGTGCGTGCTCACCGGGGAGAAGGTCCAGTGGTCATCGTAGGGCGTAGTATGGGAGTCAAGACAGATTGACGTTAAGTTGGCTTGCCTATCGCAACCGGAATAGTGGTTGCCCCAACCAATCGCGGCGGCTGCATTGTTTAGCTCTCCGCTCCACCATCCACTCCCTCCAAGCCGTTCGCCACTCTGCGTAAGCTGATCCGTACACTTCTGACAGGCAGCTGAAATCGCCTGAACATCTTGAGCGCTAAGACCCAGCGGATCATTGAAACGCGTTGGCGCATTGAGTGCGTACGGGTAGAAATTCGGATTCGTTTTGAATCGGAGCGGGTCTTCAGAGACGAATCGACCCGTTGAAGGATCGAAGTAACGCGCCCGGTATTCATAGATTCCGGTTTCAGAGTCGAACTCGCGCCCCGTGTACTGGAATGGATTTGCGAGCGCGCCGCTGGACGCGGTCAGGTTTCCAAAGGAATCGTAGCTGTACGTGTTCGCGAGTGCGCCAGCAGAGTTGCTGAGAGACGTAATGGACCCTAGCCCATCTGCCTTATAAGTAACTGGCTGTGCCGGATCGCAGTTCCGCTAAAGGCTGGTCCACCTCGCGCCTTTGGGAGTAGCGCGCCAAGATGCTTCCGGCGTTGTCCACCTCCTCCAGGACGTTCATCCCGTCATAGAGGTAGTTGGTGGGCCGAACCCCGATGCCAGGGCTCTCGTCATCTCTCCGCATCAAGAACAAGCTCGTGCTTCAACTGATAGGCGACGGAGTCATGCGTCTCAAACGAGTCCTTGAAGTCGAGCACTTTATGAGCAAGCATGCGATCCGACGCGACTACCGCGACATCGACGGACTTAGGTACATTCGAACAGCGGTGGCCGGAGAGAGCAGACCAGGATTTCAACGTGTTAAAGGGCACATCGACGCTGAACTGCCCGTCTGTCAGGCCAACAGTTTTTGAGAAGTCTCCCTTCGGAGTTTTAAGAATCACCTTGACGTTCACGTCTCCGGCATCGGCGGCCAGTTTTTCAACTCTGCCGTGAACGGCGACGACCCCTCTCGCGCATTGCGAATAGGCTCCAATGCTCAGCGCGGTGACTCCAACCGTCACCGCAATTGATCGGCGAACTAATTTAAGCAACCCTAATTGCCGCAGCCAAAGCATTTCTTCTCCAGTCCATAAGCAGCGTTCTCCCCACCGTGCGTAAGATGCACTGCCTCGTGAGCTACGGTAGAGGCGAGGGAGCAACAGCCCGGACCAAACGCACTCGGCCCGAGTCCAATCTCATGATGTAGTCCAATGAAGCTAAAGAACCCGGTTTCTCCGCAGATTTTTGGTTTCATCTTCGGCTTGTAAACGAATGTCGCATTTTCAATCGCGTTCGCAATCTTTGGGCCTTCAGCTCCCGCGCAACTGGGGCACGTATTGCGCAGTTTTGCCAGAGCTTCGTTGATTGCGTTCGCTAGTTCGACTTGCTTGTCTGCTGGGAAACCCCGCGTCTGATACAGACCGAACGGATCATCAAAATTGGTCGGATTGTTATGGACATACAGGTACATGTTCAGGTTGTCCCATATGCCAAGTGGATCTTCACTGACGAATCGCCCTGCTTTCGGGTCGAGGTAGCGAGCACGATAATAGTAGAGCCCGGTTTCCAGATCGTTGTCCCTGCCTGTGAACTGGAAAGGATTTGTGAGGGTGCCAGTGGAGGCGGTCACATTCCCGTAGCTGTCATACGAGTAGGTGTTGGCGAGCGATCCCGCAGCGTTGCTCAAAGACGTAACCGAACTAAGATCGTCCTGCTGATAGTAGCTGGTCGTTCCCGAGCGCAATTCCGACAGCAGTTCATCCGTGTCTAGGCCATGTGTGTATCGAGCGAGGACGTTCCCATTATTGTCCACCTCCTCCAAGACGTCTTCGCCATTTCCGTCATAGAGGTAGTTGGTCGTTGTAGTAGTCGAGCCCTGCGTGAAGGATTTCTGCGCCCTCCTCCCGAATGGGTCGTACTTAAAGTTGACTGTCCCTCCAGAGCCGGGCAGCATGACCTGCGTTAGGCGGTTCTCGAAGTCCCATGTGTACTGCGTCCCGTCCGACTTGGTCTGAGTATTGCCGTTCTTGTCGTAGGTATACGTCAACGTAGGGGTCGAGGTCAGCTCGTTGGACGAACTGTACTGGTAG
>WNFO01002614.1_pt1 | contig 14925 bp, 14 predicted proteins | sample 5400251 | NCBI WGS metagenome assembly WNFO01 (sample SAMN13153354, study PRJNA577476) | soil metagenome | isolation source: 100 cm saprolite under Madrone tree | place: USA:California | collected 2016-06-14 | reverse complement strand
GGAAGCCATCTGTTCCCTCTGTACCATCAGGGACTCTAGAACTTTAATGCAAATTGATTTCCGGCTCCAGCCCAAAATCAAATTCAAGAGATATGACTCTTAGCAGTACTAGAATTCAGACCAGGGAGATTTTCTCCGTCCAGGGATCTTGCGGTGACGATGGAGCTGGTTCCGGGGCGATGGCCGGCGCGTTATTAACGGGTTCCGGCGGAGGAGTAGGGATTTCAGCAGCCGCGGTCGGAACCGGGGAAGCCGGGCCAGCGCCATCCATCTGGGCAGCAGAGGAGGCGTTAGCCGGTTGCGCTGCGGGCGGGGAGACATTGCGTGCATCAATGGGCAGCAAAGACGCGTTTTGCGCCGCCCATTTCGCGGCTAGGCCGTTCAGGGGGCTTTTGGTGTTGTACTCCTGATAAGTGATCATGCGGCCGATGCGAATGATCAGGTCGTCGAGCCCCTCGGACGCAGCCCAGAAATCACCAATGCAGACCATGGCGTCGTCGAAGTTGGGATGGAAAACGGGAGTGAGCATCCGGCACTGCGGGGCGCGGCGCGGATAGCCGAGGGAGAGATTCACTTCGAGCACGTGGACCTGGCGCTCGAGGATTTCGCCGCTGGGAGCTACGTACAGCCCGCGAAGATTGTAGGTGAAGCGATAGATTTCCGGCGGCATGCCCGCGGTGCCGGTGATCTGGATCAGCGGCCAGTCGGCCAGACGCGAGGTGAGCGTCTGGTGGTCAAGCAAAAGGCGGCGGGTGCGCGGCGAAGGCATCGGTCTTTGCGTTCCTGTTTCTCAGCTCAGGATGCCGGTGTTCTTCCACCGGTGGATCCGATTAATATGGTACTGGAAGTAGATGGTGCTGAAGAAAAAAGTCATGACGCCGCTGAGCGTGAGGGCGATGTTTTCCCGCGAGTTGTAATACTCCTCCATGGCCTCGCGGATTTTGAAGATTCCCACCAGGTAGGCAATCAAGCCCGCGATAATCAGGATGCCGCCGACGGCGATGATTCCCGAGTTGTGCGTCGCGGAAGCAAACCCCATGGCTAATGCGCCGGCCAGAAATCCCGCGGGATACATAGCCACCAGAACCAGGGCCTTGTTGTTGCCGGAAAGCTGTCGGGCCCAGTTGGCAAGCACCAGGGCCCACGCCCAGTTGAAGAGCAGGGAAAGCACGTTGAGAAATATCCTGGTGAGAACCAGGATTAACACCAGAAGGCCCCAATGAAGATTGGGAGGAAGCGGCACGGTTTCAACCGGCGCGGCCACAGCCACCGGCGCCGCCACCGGCGCGGGAATGTTTCCCAGAATCTGCGAAACGGGAACCCAATCCAAAAGGCCTTCGCTCTTGGCCAGATCGGTGGCCAGGATGCGCCCGGATTGCGCGTATTCCTGCATCTCGGCGAGCGTATACGGGCCAAACTTTTGTTCACCGCGTTGAACGAAATATTCCATATGCGTGTGATCCTAAGATTTGAATTTGATTCCCGCGCTGTCGCGATCGATGGTGCAGACATCTATAACGGCCCAGACCCAGGTCATGATTCCAGCGAAACCGAAAGTGAACGCAGTGAGGCAAAGCTGCACGACAGCTTTGCGCTTGTAGCCGGCGTAAAAATTATGAGCGCCAAAAAAACCGAGCAGCGCGCCGAGGACGATAAAAGTGCTACGGTTTTTTGCGTTGGGATCCGGCTCAAAATTGAAGTCAAACGAAGGCGCCGCCGAGGAGGCGGGAGCGGGCACGGGTGGCGCGTCAAAAAACATGCTGCCAACGCCGACACGCGCCACGGGGCGCGTTACCTGGGGCGCAACGGCGGCAGCGCCCGGCGGCAGGGGAGGCGGGGGAGCCTTCACCGGCTTCGGCGGGGCGTTGGGATTCCAGCCCGGCGGCATGAGCCCGATTCCGGGAAGCATCTGCGGCAGATTGCCGACTGCGGGGGCTGGAGCGGCGCCGGTGAGGGGAGCGGCAATGTCGCGACGGGTGACGCTGACCTTTTGCTCGTCGGCGGGGGCGGCGCTGCAGCCGAACACGGTGCAGCCACCATTTTCCGTGTAGCAGTCGGTGTGGTGCGGCGTGCCGCAGCCCGTGCAGAGAAATTGCTCGCCCGAATCGGGTTCGATCGGCGTGCGGCAATAGGGGCAGACGGCGGCGCTCATGAGCGGTGGCGCTCCTTGTAGCGGAAAGCGTAGCGGCCGATCTGCAGCAGGTCGCCGTCCTGAAGCGCGCGTGTGCTGACGGGGCTGCCGCCGACGTAGGTTGCGCCTAGTGCCCTGAGCTGAACACGCGAACCGCTGACGGAGACGACCGCATGCTGGGGCAGGATCGAAGGATCCTTGAACAGGTAGATGTCTGACTGTTGCTGGCTGCCAATGGTGCTGAGCTGTTTGTAGAGAATGAACTGCTTGCCGGCAAGCGGCCCGGCGGTGACATAGAGCCAGCGATCTTTCAGCGCGCTTTCCACCAGACCCATTGCAACGCCAGTGGCGATGCCGACCAGCGCGAAGCCCACGGCACGGCTTGGCGCGCCGCCCTTGGTGGCCATGGCGATAGGATCGAAGATGGTGCCGCCAAGCGCCGCACCGAGCAGGCCCCCGATGATTCCGTATTTCGCTTTCTTGAACGACTGGCCGACGATTCCATAGATGGTGCCGCCGGCGGCGCCGAAAACCGCCCACGCAATCCCGCGCGCAATCCACGCGGCGGGATTGCGATAGGAGAGCACGCCCATCTGCGCGCAAATGCCGAGGCCCAGGTTGTAGATGATGTTGGCGACAAACTCAAAAATAAAACCGAGAATGATGCCGAGGGGCAGGGCCAGCACGCCGCGCAGGAATGCTTTTGCGAGGGAGCGCTCGACGATACTTTCTGAAACACCAAAGCCGATGCACATAAACGTGATGATGGCGGGAAGCAGCAAGAGATTTCCCCAGTGGTTGGCGCCGACGCCGTCCACGAAGCCGGGTTCGCAAAGGGCCCAGCCGAGCATCGCGCCGAGGAGTCCGGCCGCGCCGAGATAAAACCAGCCTTGCAGAAGAAAACTGCCGCGCTCATCGGCCACGACGGGTGCTCTGTCGGCGGCGTCGTTGATGGAGCCGTAGGATTTTGCGGTGGGCGCGCCGGGCGAGGCCGTGGAGGGGCCAGGGCCTTCGACGGGAACTACTACGCCGGCCAAATCTTCGGCGGTGATGCGAAGAGGTTCTTTGTCGTTATGGGTGGACATCGTTCCTCTTTGTCTGCGGCTTGCTGGCGTCGGGCGAAGCGGGCCCCGGCGAATTACCCGGAGCCGGCGCAGCAGCCGGCGCGGAATTCGGCGAAAGAGAATTGAGGAAGTTGCGGTCCATAAACTCCTTCAGAGGGCGGCCGGTCTGCGGATCGACGGGAATGGGCACCAGGAGGGGGCGCGGAAAGAGATACCAGACGATCAGGCCGCCGATGAGCAGCACGGCAAGATGAGAGAAGAGCGTGGAGGCGACACGCGCAAGCTTCGTGAGATCTTCGTCGGAGCCGGAATCGTCAGAGTCATTGTCGTTCGTTTTAGAGTTGCGGACGGGCTCTTCTTCCCACTCAGACTCGGATTCAGAGTTGAAAACCGGCTCGGGCTTGTTGGAGGCGTTTGCGGGTTCGCCGCCGTGCTGGTCGGTGAAAGAGAAACGCGGGATGCGCTCGAGATGGCTGCCATGCCAGCCGAAGCAGCCTTCTTCATCGGAGTGGGGATCGAAAACCCAGGCGACTTGCTCGGGAGCCGAGAAAAAGTTTTTGTGGATGAAGGTGTCGTGGTCGGAAAGAAAAATGCCGAAGCCTGGATGCGAGTGATACCACCCGACAATGCGCTCGTCGGGGAAGTCGCGATCCTTGATTTTGTAAATGTGCTCCCAGGTGTCTTGCGTGAAGGTGACGTGCGCGCCGCCCTGCGCGGCATTCGCGCCGGCAATGCATGCGCGGACGTGTGTGGCGCCGTCTTCAAAATCGCCGATCAGGACGCCGCAAACTTCGTTTTTGAGATTCGAGCGGGCGTGCTGGCGAATCTGGCGCGCCACTTCCGTGCTGATGCGGACGTAGGCGTGTTTGTCTTTGCCGGATTTGGACATCACGCGCCGCCTTGGGCCAACGGGCCGAGGACATCGGGAGCGTCGCCGGCAAGGAGGTAGCCGATTTCGCGGGAGGCGGTGCGCGCGGTGAAAATGTCGAAGGAAGGCAGGCCGAGTTCGCTGAGTTTGCGCGCGCCGTGGGATTCGCGGCCTTCGTAGCCGTGCAGCGTGTGAACGATTCGCATGTGGCCGTCGGCGGGGCAGCGGCCGGCTTCGTAGCTGATGGAGCCGACGGGCACGAAGAGAATTTCTTCCGCGGCACAATGCGGGCAGGCGAGTTTGTGGAGGACGTCGCGGCTGAATTCGATGGTGACTTCGCTCGTGGAAAGATCGCTGGAGGCGCGCTGCCACAATTCGTGGAGCGTGAGTTCGCCGGAACGCCGCGGCAGGGAAACGATGGACGGCAGAGTGTAGTGGCTCATACAGTCGGGATTCACGGTGTATTCCACGCGGTAGGAGGAGTGCTGCAGTCCTTCGAAGACGAAGCCGTGGCCGGAAAGTGTGGGCAGGCCGTGGAGAAGTTTCACCGCTTCCTGAACTTGAATGCCGGCGATGATCGAAGAGATTGTCGGCGTGGTGGGAACTTTGCCTTCGGCAACCTCTTCATGAGCGAGAAGGTTGCAGGACATTCGGCGCTCGAGGATAGCCCAATCCACTTCGCCCAGCGTGCATTCGTAGCAGGGGGCCTCTCCGGGAAGAAAGACGCGGGCCACGCCGTTGATGCCTTCGATGGCGCCATCGATCCAGGGGCGATTCACTTTCCAGGCGCAGCGGTTGATCCACAAGCGGGCTTCGCGATTGTCGAGGCCGGCGAGAATCACGTCGCAGGACGCGAAGAGGCCGAGGCCGCACTCGCGCGTGACGTTCGCGACGATGGGCTGCAGCAGGGCATTGGGTGCGATGGAAAGATACGCGCTGGCGGCGGCGTTGACCTTGAAATCGCCGATATCGCTTTCGCGAAAAAGAATCGTGCGCGAAAGATTCGATTCGTCAATGCGGTCCATATCCACGATGACGACGTTGCGGAAGCCGAGGAGCGCGAGATTTTTCAGGATTTCGTTGCCCAGCGCGCCGGCGCCGATAACAAGCACGCGCGCCGCCGCAAGCTTTTCCTGGTCCCACCAGGGAATCAGCCGGAGGCGGCTGTAGCGATCTTCGTGGAGATCGCTTTTGGAAATAGTAGCCATGGCGCGCGCGGGCTCAGCCCGCGGTGATCTCCGGTTGCAGGCGAAGGATGTCGCCGTCCTGCACCTGGGCTTCGGCGAGGGTTTGCGTGTCCTGAATCTGGCGGCCGGAATTTTTGTGATGGAATTTGTAGCTGAGCGGCGCGCCGTCGGGCCCGTTGGTGGGGAGACGGAGCTTTTGAATCAGGACGGCGATGATTTTGTTGCAGGGCGCATCGTCGGGGAGTTCCACGGGAACGCGCTTGTTTTCCGTGGAGTCGTAGACGGTGACGTTGATCGTGGCCATGAACCGTGTCTCCCAGGACGAAAATTATTTCGGGGCCTTCTTTTGTACGGCGGAAAGGAAGTCGTCGAGATGCTTGCGGCCGCCGGTGGAAAAATCCCAGCGGTCGGGGTCGAGCACGGCATCGGCGCGCACGGCGAAATTGAGGTTTTCGGCGTTGGGGCTGAAGTTGCGGTCGACCATGGAAGTGACCACGCCGAGAAGATTGCCGCGTTCGTCATAGACCGGGCCGCCGCTGTTGCCGGGGCTGACGGGAGCGGTGATCTGGATCGCGTCGTTATCCGCGCGAGAGATGATGCCGGTGCTGAGGGTGAAGCGAAGTCCCTGGGGATGGCCTATGACGAATATGTTTTCGCCTTCGCTGATTTGTTTTTTGGGCTCGACGGGCTGAACGAATTCGGCGCTTCCGGTTTCGCGGGGAAGCCAGATCAGGCACAGGTCGAGATTTCTGTGGCGGGCGATGACGTCGGCGCCAGCCCAGGTGCCGGAAGCCATTGCGACCAGCGCGCGTGCGCCGCCGCGCTGGAAGGCGGATTCGTCAATCACGTGGCGCGCGGTGACCAGCAGGTAGCCGGTGGAAGTGGCTTCGAGGAGCACGCCGGCGCCGAAGCCATTGGAAGGAATTTCGTTGTGGTTGAACCATGTGCGGCGCGCGGGAGTGATTACCGCGACGAGAGGTTTCAGCGCTTCGGAAATTTCCTTGGCCGACATCGGAATGGAGGATGGTAGCGCGGGGAAGACGCTTTTGGCGTCGAGTTCGCTGAGGCTTTGGCTGACGATCGCGGGCAGGGGAACGAATGCGACCGACAGGACGGCGGCGACGGAGGTCAACATGCCGCTGATGATCAGCAGCGTGGAGAGAAACGAAAGCCAGGCGAAACGGGTGCGCGGCGGCAGGCCGCGCATGGCCACACGCACGATCAGCGTGACGACGCAGAGGATAGGGAGCAGCAAAACCAGGGGCGAAAGCGCGAGTTTTGCCCACAGCGGAACGGGTGGCGGGAGCTTCGGCTCCAGGCGGGGCGGTTGATCGGGCGCTGGCGGGGCGACTGCGGAAATCTCGCCAGACCCGATGACGATTTTCTCCATGGAGTTCGTGGCCCGTCCTTTGTCTGAGAGGTGCTAATTATTCAATAGTGCCTAGGAAATTACAACTGGCCGGGGGTGCATGTGAGGAACATGTGTTCCTTGCGGGACTTTCCGTGCATCTTCAACGGTAGGTGCGGACAGTCTCCGGATGACTCGCTCTTTAATTGGACTTTGATTTGGCTGGGAGGCTGATTTTTATGCCGTCATATCTGCGCACAATGGACCATGCCACTTGATCTTTAAACTTCACTCCGATGAAACAGCGGCCGTCCGCCATCCGCTGGCAATAAACGACGTTTCCATGCGTCGTTTCTTCGTTATAAGGAGCAACTGTAATCTCATCACCAGGCTGCCAGAGGCGTTTGGAGAATACGCGGGCCCCATGTGCGCTGACGTTATCGGTATAGGTCCACTCTACTCCGTCAGAACTCGGGAGCTCCAATTGTGCGAGGCGTACCACCACAATAACGGGAAGCCGCCTTTCCATTCTGCCGTTGAGCGCCTGGTCCTGAGGCATGCCGCTTAGACCCTAACTGGGCAAACCCTGAGGTGTGGCGGCGCCCTCATTTGGACAGAGAACGATCACCCAGGTTTCGTTTGCTCGAAACATTTTGATTGGCGGGCTGACGGTTCCTGTTTCTCTTCAGGCGATTGGTCCATTGGCAGTTTCCAGGAACCCTCATCAGTCACGCGATGTCTACATTGGGATAACATTCGCCCAAGCCTCAAACAATCGAGTAAAGACCTTAGTACTTTTTTGTTCGACTGCCGCGGTACTAGAGGTAACGCCCCCAAGCGCCTTGGCATGCAGGCATCGTAGGTCGCAAGCCATAGACGAAATCAATGTTGCGGATGATAATCTGATAAAAAGTACAACTCGAACACGGGGTTTTCACGGTTGCTTGCTTGAGGAGCGTCAGACGGACAATCACTAAAACGTTGTGGCGCTAAATCATAGTCACGCCAAGCAGGGAATGACCAACTGCATTAGGGAGAGTGAAAGGGATTTTGCAGTGCGCGCGTGCTACCCTTTTTAGGGTTTTGGCGTTTAAGAGGGCATGGGTGTGTGCGGCCGGGTCGGGATCAGAAAGACAGAATAGAAAGAGGGGCAAATGAGAATTTCGGGGAAGAGCGTGCGGATGATTAGGTCGGGTGTGTGGCTGGCGGTGGTGTGTGCGTTGGTTGTGGGCTGGCAGGCTGTGCGGGGACTGCAGGCCGCGGAGGAGTCGCACGGAGTTGTGGTGGGGAACATGGATCCGGCGGTGAAGGCGGGGGACGATTTTTTCCGGTATTGCAACGGGGCGTGGCTTGCTAGTACGGAGATTCCGGCGGACCGGCCGAGCGTGAGCGTGTTTGCGACGTTGGTGGACAAGAGCAGCCAGCGGGTGCGGGGATTGATTGACGAGGCCGTGGCGGCGAACGCGCCGGCGGGAACGAACGCGCGGAAGATTGCGAACCTCTACAAATCGTTTATGGACGAGGCGGGGATTGAAGCGAAAGGCATCACGCCGCTGCAGCCGCACTTGCAGGAAATCGCCGGGATCAAGGACAAAAAGGCGCTGGCGCTTGCGATGGGAAAGACTTTGCGCGCCGATGTGGACGCGCTGAACAACACGAATTTTCACACCGCGAATCTGTTCGGACTGTGGGTGGCGCCCGGATTCAACGATTCGGAGCACTATGCGGCGTACTTGATGCAGGGCGGATTGCAATTGCCGGACCGCGAATACTATACGGGGCAGAGCGAGCGGATGAGGAATCTGCGCACGGCGTATCAGGCGCACGTGGCGGCGATGCTGAAGCTGGCTGGATTCTCGGATGCGGAAGCGCGCGCGGCGAAAATTGTGGAACTGGAGCACGCGATTGCGGAGAAGCATCTGACCCTGGCGGCAAATGAAAACGTTCACAGCGCCAACAATCCATGGAAGCGGACAGAGTTTGCGGCGAAAGCGCCGGGGCTGGATTGGGAGGAATATTTCCGCGGCGCGGGACTCGAGAAGCAGGAGAGCTTCATCGTGTGGCAGCCGGGCGCATTTGCGGGCGAATCGGCGCTTGTGGCGTCCGAACCGCTGGAGACGTGGAAAGACCTGCTGGCGTATCACGTGATTGAGGCGTATGGCGGCGTGCTGCCGAAGGCGTTCGCGGACGAGCGATTCGCGTTTTTCGGGAAGGCGCTGCAGGGCACGACGGAGCAGCGGCCGCGCTGGGCGCGGGCGGTGGCCACGGTGAACTTGTGGCTCGGTGATGCGGTAGGGCAGATGTACGCGAAGCAGTATTTCCCGCCGGAATCGAAAGCGCGCGTGGAAAAAATGGTGGCGAACATTGAAGCGGCGTTCCGCAAGCGGATCGACGGGCTGACGTGGATGGATCCCGCGACGAAGGCGGAAGCAAAGGCGAAGCTGGACACGCTCTATGTGGGCATCGGGTACACGGAACACTGGCAGGATTATTCCGCGTACGAAATCAAGCCTGACGACATTTTCGGGAATTTGTGGCGCGGGAGCCTGTCCGTGTATCACCGGGAAATCGGACGCTTGGGAAAGCCGGTGGATCGCCACGAATGGACAATGACGCCACAGACGGTGAACGCGGTGAATTTGCCGTTGCAGAACGCGCTCAGTTTTCCGGCGGCGATTCTGGAGCCACCCTTTTTCGACGCCAATGCCTCGGACGCGTTCAACTACGGCGCGATCGGCGCGGTGATCGGGCATGAAGTGAGCCACACGTTTGATACGGAGGGCGCGGCGTTCGACTCGAAGGGCCGCGTGCGCAACTGGTGGACGCCGGCGGACCTGGCGCATTTTGAAGCCTCGACGCTGAAGCTGGCGGAGCAGTACGACACGTACAAACCGTTTCCGGATCTGGCGGTGAATGGCAAGCAGACGCTGGCGGAAAATCTCGCGGACGTGGCGGGAATCGCGGCGTCCTATGACGCGTACCACGCGGCGCTGGCCGGGAAGACGCCAACGGAGCAAGCGGGCTTCAACGGCGACCAACAATTTTTCCTGGCGTACGGGCAGACGCGCGCGAACAAGCCGCGGGAAGGCTCTTTGCGGCAACAGGTGATGACGGATCCGCACGCGCCGTCGGAGTACCGGACGGACACGGTGCGGAATATTGACGCGTGGTATCCGGCGTTCCAGGTGAAGGAAGGCGAGAAGCTGTATTTGTCTCCGGCGGAGCGGGTCAGGATTTGGTAACGAACAGCAAAGCGAAAGACGAAGATTTCACACAGAGGCCACTGAGAAAGAGCGCTGAGCTCACGGAAAAGAGAAACCAAGGAAAAACCCGCACCCTTAACGGCGACCCTTCGGCTTCGTTCAGGGCAGGCGGGTGCTGCACCCGGCTGCGTATGAAAGCCATAATAGGGGCGGCGGATTAATCCTGGAATTTGGTGAAGAGGCTGATTAGAGATTCGGCGACGTTGCGGCGGGTGAAAGGCGCTTCATACCATAGAGTGCTCGATCGGCTGCCGACAGTAATGCATCGATCGAGTCCCCGTCGTCAGGGAAAACGGCAGTGCCCACGGCCGCGGAGATTGGCGGGTTTTCACCATCGGAGGCGACGCGATCGCGGATTCTTGCGGCAATCTGCTTGGCCTGCGTTGAAGTTGTCTCCGGAAGCACCACGGCAAACTCGTCGCCCCCGAATCGCGCTGGCGTGTCGAGCTGCCGGCAATGTGCCCGCAGAACCTCAGCTAACCTGCACAGTGCCCGGCTACCCACTATGTGACCGTGCGTGTCATTCACCTTCTTCAATCCGTCCAAATCGAAAAGCAGGATAGCAAACGGCCGTCCGGAGCGCCCATACCGTTTGATTTCCAATTCGATTGCTTCGATTAGCCGCCGATAGTTGGCAAGCCCGGTGAGCGGGTCGGTAGCCACCAACTGCTGCACACGTTCATCCGCGCGCTTGCGTTCGGAAACTTCAGCGGCCAGAGCCAAATTTGTTACGGCGACGATGCCTACGAACGATTGAACCAATAAGAGAGATGTGTTCAGAGTCTCTCTGGAAAACGGCCCAAATCCTTGCATCGTTCCCCAGATGGCAATGCCCGCCAAAACGCAAGTAGCTGTCGCAGCCTTGCGACGTCCAAAGCGGAACGCGGCCCAGATCAAAAATGGAATGCAGAGGTATTCAAGCGGGTAATTCTTGACCTCTGAGTGAAAGCGCCCCCCGAAGACAATCCCAACCGTGAGAAACAGCCCGAGGAACAAAAGAGCGAGCTCAACAATTTGCTCGCGAGTCCAATTCAGGCGGGGATTTTCTCTCCAGAGGAGCACAAGCGGGGTCACAAGCACCGCGCCCACCCCATCACCTAACCACCAAGTGCGCCAGATGGGGCCATACTCCGGCCACTCTGCGAATCCGCCCAATGACAGGGATGTGACTGCAACCGTGGCACTGATCGTCGTGCTGACCATCCCTGCCAGGAAGGCGAACTTGAAAATATCCTGTGCCCGTTCAAAGGCGCGTCGGCCACGAGCAAACCGGCAAACCAAGTAGCAGCCCGCCACACCTTCGAGGGTGTTTCCCGTCGCAATGCTGATTGATGTCAGAACCGAGCCGGCGGTGGTCAAGTTCGCAAAGAATGCGCCCAGGAAAGCACCCGGCCATACACGAAAACCGAAGATCAGGAAGGCCGCCAAAGTAATTCCGGTAGGCGCCCACAAGGCCGTGGCACTGGGGTTGACGTAAGCAAACCGAAGCCCCAGCTTGGCGGTGCCGAAGTACACCAAAGCCAGGACGGCAACTAGGGCCAAATTCTGACGCTTTTTGCCCACAGTTAAGCTCAGTCTGCGCGTTCAGTCATTTGTCGAAACGGCCCAGACAATCAATTTAGCCACTGGAGACTCTTATCAATCAACGGGACTATGAACCAGCTGGCCCAGGGTGGAGGACCGCCTGACCGATCGGACAGGAGAGGCTTGGGCATCCTAACGGCACCATTCCTAACAACGGATTAATCCTGGAACTTGGTGAAGAGGTTGTTGAGGGATTCGGCGAGGGTGGGGTGTGCGAAGACGGCGTCGCGGAGAGTGGTGTAGGGGAGTTGGCCCATCATGGCGATTTGGAGTTGGGCCATGATTTCGCCGCCTTCGAGGCCGAGGACGGCGGCGCCGAGGATCTGGTTGGTGGAGGCGTCGACGATGGCTTTCATAAAGCCGCGGGATTCGTCGACTTCGAGGGCGCGAGCGATGTAATTCATGGGCATTTTGGCGACGCGAATGGCGCGGTTTTGCCTGCGAGCTTCCACTTCGGAGAGGCCGATGCGGCCGAGTTGCGGATCAATGAAGACGGTGTAGGGAACGAGGCGATTCGCGGTGGAGGCGCTACCATTTTCGAGCAGGTTGGCGCGAAGGATGCGGAAGTCGTCGTAGGAAATATGCGTGAAAGCGGGGCCGCCCTTGATGTCGCCGAGGGCGTAAATGTCTTTCGCGGAGGTTTCGAGCTTCTCGTTGACGCGGATGAAGCCGCGGGCATCGGCGGAGATTGCCGCGGAGGGAAGATTCAGCGTGTCGGAGTTGGGGACCCGTCCGGTGGCGACCAGCAGGTGCGTGCCTTCGATTTTGCGCGATTTTCCGGCGGCACGAAATGTCACTGTGATGCGATTTCGGGAGCGGGAGACTTTTTCGACCTTGGCGTTGAGATGAATCTGGATGTCGTCTTCTTGAAGGATGCTTGCGACGGTATCGGCGATGTCTTTGTCTTCGCCGTTGAGGAGCTGCGCCGCGCTTTGCAGAATAGTGACGCGGCTGCCAAGGCGGCGGAAGAGCTGCGCGAATTCGAGGCCTACGTAACCGCCGCCAATAACGAGAAGATGCGGTGGAACTTTGGCGAGTTCCATGATGGAAGTGCTCGTGAGGAACGGAACGTCAGAAAGCCCGGGAATGTCGGGCACTGCGGGGCGGCATCCGGCGTTGATGAAGAAGCGGTCGGCGGTGAAATGGAGTTCGCCGCGCTTTTGCGTGCGGACGACGATGGATTTGGGGCCGGTGAAAGAGGCCGAGCCGTAGATGAGATCGAGGTTTTTGGTTTTGGCGATGCGGCGCTCGCTGCCGGAGCGGAAGGAAGTGACGATGTCGCGCTTGCGTTTGCGGACGCGCTCCATGGCGATGCGCAGGGCGCCGGTATGGACGCCATAATCCGGGCCGCGGCGGGCGAGATAGGCAACGCGTCCGCTGGCGACCATGGTCTTGGTGGGCGTGCAGCCTTCGTTGATGCAGGTGCCGCCGACGTGAATTTTCTCGACGAGAGCGGTACGCAGGCCGGCGTTGGCGAGGGCCTGGCAAAGGGGAGTGCCGCCCTGGCCGGAGCCGATAACGATAGCGTCGTAATGCTGCGGGGGAGGCATAAGAGGCGACGCGGGAAAGGTAGGACAACGGCGAAGGAGTGTCAATCCTCAGTAGGGGCGCGCCTTGGCAGGGGGTACGGTAACGATAGAAGACTAATATGCTACTGCAGCGGTGGAGAAAAACGTGCCTGGGGGTGCTGGTAGAGAAGTACTAGAAACGCGGGTTGGAATTGGTACCGCCCCGCTATTCGCGTTGGAGGGGGGAAGCGGTAAGATTCAGGGAGATGGAAAAGCGGTTCGTGTCCGTGGTGTCGACTCCGGGTCCTGCGTGACGGCGGGAAGTTGACGGCGCGAACCGGAACGACAGCCGGAGGAAAGACGGATGGCAATCATGCACTGCCGGAGTATTGAACGACGCAGGACGGCGCGCGCCGTGGTCAGCATGCAGATGGAAGTCACCGGCGTGAGCGAAAGCAACGCGCTATTCAAATTTTCGACGCGCACGATTTCGGTGAGCCAGCATGGCGGGGTAATCCTGCTGGAAGCGCCGCTGCCTGTGGGGCACAGATTTGAGCTGTTGAACGAGTTCAACAACCGGAAGGCGACGTGCCGGATAGTGTCGATTAAGTTGAACAAAGACGGGAAGGTGCACGGAGCGTTTGAGCTGCACTGCCCGGAGGGAAATTTCTGGAGCATGTCGTTTCCGAAGGCGGGAGCGAGACCGATGAAGAGGATATTTGTGGCGAAGAGCGTGGTGAGGTAGGAGAGGGAAGTAATCAGTTATCAGTAATCAGTAAGAGGCGAACAGAGAACAGCGATCAGTTAGCAGGAAACGCGTCTGGGTGCGTTGGCAGTTTGCGGTGAAGCTCTGGTAAGTACATTCCACTGACATTTTGGGTGACCGAGTTTTGAGGGGCGGAATTCGTGTCCGTTGAGGAGCAATTTTGCCGGGATCCCTCCGTCCCGGTGAAGCTGATGGGACTCACAATACACGCCGGTGAAGCCAAAGCTGAGGTCCTTCGCGCATCCTCGTCGGATGCGCTCAGGATGACAAACTTTCGAGAGGCGGTGGTGTGTGGTGTTGGCCGCGCAGATGGCTTAGACTGCGGAGCCGTGAGCGGGGAAATGAAAAATTTGTGCGTGGTGCTGGTGGGGACGCGGAATCCGTTGAACGTGGGGGCGGTGGCGCGGGCGATGAGCAATTTTGGGGCGATGGAGTTGCGCGCGGTGCGGCCGTACGAGAAGGCTTGGAGAGAGGCGAAGTCGGCGGTGGGCGCGGGAGAGTTGCTGGCTCGGGCGAAAGAATTTGCGTCGCTGGCGGAGGCGGTGGCGGATTGTTCGCTGGTGGTGGGGACGACGGCAGTGGGAAATCGAGACATGAAGCATCCCTTGCGAGGGTTGGAAGAGGCCGCGCGATTGATCGAGAAGCGCATGGAGACTGGGCGCGTGGCGGTGCTTTTTGGATCGGAGAAGTGGGGATTGTCGAATGAGGATTTGAGTTATTGCCACTGGTTGATGCGGATACCGACGCGGGTGGAGCACCGGTCGATGAATTTGGGGCAGGCAGCGGCGGTGGTGATGTATGAGTTGGGGAGAACGGCGAGGACTAACGCAGGGGGCGCTGAGAAATCGCAGAGAACGCTGAGAAGAACAGAGAAGCCCAAGAGGGCTGGCCCCGCAGAAGCATCCGGGGCGCAAAAGGCACGCTTGAAAGCCAGCGCTACAGCGAAGAATGAAGAGAGCGCGAAATTTGCGGAGATGGAGACGGTAGAGCGGATTGGGGAGGCTTTGCTGGAGGCGCTGCGCAAGAGCGGATACATTGCGGCACGGGGAGAGGCGAAGGCGGAAGAAAAATTGCGGCGGATGCTTCGGCGATTTTCGATGGAATCGGCGGACGCAGAAGTGCTTTTGGGGATGGTGCGGAAGATATTGTGGAAGCTGGAGCAGAAGTAGGAGGCTCCTAAAAACTAAAAACTAAAAACTAAAAACT
>WNFO01006411.1_pt1 | contig 14927 bp, 10 predicted proteins | sample 5400251 | NCBI WGS metagenome assembly WNFO01 (sample SAMN13153354, study PRJNA577476) | soil metagenome | isolation source: 100 cm saprolite under Madrone tree | place: USA:California | collected 2016-06-14 | reverse complement strand
CGTCAGATCCGATGTCTTCGCCACCCCGTTGGTGATCTCCGCCGACATCTTCACGGCATCGAACTTCGTGCGCGCGGGAGTGCTGCGCGTCGGCGCGGCCGTGTGCTGGACCAAGGCTTGCGCCAGGCCCACCTCGTATCCCAGATCCACCCCTTCGAGGGCGCCGTCCGCGAGATTCGCGTCGAAGTGTCCATTGAGCGTCTGCATGAACCCATTCAGTGCGGCGCCGTGCGCCGTGGCCTTCAGGTTCACGTTGCCTCGCCCCGCGAGTCGTCCCTTGTACGAACTGCCGGCCAGCAAGCGGGTCATGTCGACCCCGCTCAAGTGCTCATCCATGCTTAAAGAAGGCGTCGCGCCGCGGCGATCGAGCGTGATGTTGCCCGAATAGCTGCCGCCGTCGATCTGCGCCAGCGAGGGGAAGAGGTGCACCACATTGTCCTTCGACATGAGGGTGACGTGCACATTCGAAAAATCCAGCGGCGAGAAATGCACCGACGCCACGGCCAGCGTGCCGTCCGCATCGAGCATCTTCGACGTTTCGCCCGCCGGCGATTGCTTCTCGGCCGTCTTGGACTCAAGTCCGGGCGCGGCGCCGGCCGCCCCATTGTCGGCGCCGAGATATCGATCCACATTGATCTGATCCACCGCGAGATCGAACTTCAGCGTCCGCGGCTCCCCCACCAGCGCGGCATTGCCCGTGAGATGCGTGTCATCGAGTTGCGCCTGCAACTGCTCCAGACGCAGGCCGCTCGAGGAGTAGCTGAAATCGCTGCTCGCGGAGAACTGCGCCAGCGCTCTGGGATCGCGGGTCTTGGGCAGCACTAGCCCTAAGCGCGGCGCAAACTCGTGCAGCACCAGCGGCGCCAGCGCCACCGAACCCGTCGCGCCCAAGTCGTCGATAATCTTCGTTGCCTGCAGTTTCCCCGTGAGGCGCGCGTTCGAGTAGCTCACCGCAAAGGCCGGAACCGCCACCGTCTGACCCCGAAGGTCCACCTCGATCGAAGGCGCGGACATCTCCCAATGCTCCGGCGCGCCGTCGCCGGCGCGGCCCAGCAAGCCGCTGAAGCTGACCGCGTCCAGCCGCAGGCGCTTGAGCGCAGCGTCCAAATTCAAGTCGAATTGCGCGTTCAAGGTCAGGCTCTCGCCCGCCGCTCCGCGGTTGGCGTTGAAGCTGATGCTGACCGGTGTGACGCCATGCCCGCCGAAGGCGCCCGTCTCGAGATTGAATTTCTCGACCACGATGTCTTGGTAGCTGACCCGTCCATCCGTGATCTGTATGCCCGCAAGCGCCGGCGTTTGCCCACCCACCTTGTCGCTGCCCGCATTCTCGGCGCGCTTTGGCCCCTGCCCGAAATTCTCCCAGTTGCCGGTGCCCTCGGCGTTCTTGCGCAGCCGCAAGTCCAGCCCGTCCAGCTCGACCCGGTCCATTTCCAGCCGCTTGGCCAAGAGCGGGAACAGCTTCACCCGGACGGCGGCGCGATTGAAGGCCAGAAACGGCTCCTCGCCGAACCCCGGCGGATTCCCCAGGCTCGCCGGCCCCAATTCGAGGGCAATCCAGGGGAATACCGACAGCTTGATGTCGCCCTGGAGCACCAGCTCTCGCCCCGTCGATTCCTTGACCGCCGCGGCAATTCGGCCCTTGTAGTCGTTCGGATTGACCAGCCACCACACGGCGACGAGCCCTGCCGCGATGAGGACGAGGATGCCCCCCATCACGCCCGCCAAAACCTTCACTGTCCGCACGCGTTGCCCCTTGAATTTGAAGCTGGATGATAGCTCAAGAGGGTCCGGATCCCGCCGATAACCTGAGCCTTGAGGGCTTAACTGTGCTGGTTGTTGCATGCGCAAATCCGCCGATTTTCTCGAGTTTGCCGCGGCTGCCGGAGGTTTCGGCGTCTTTGACCTTGATCTCGTGACCGGTGACATCGGCGGCACCCCCCTGTTCTTCGATCTCATCGGCTTGCGGCGCCGCGAGACGCTGACGCGCGAGGAGTGGCTTGCGACCATCCACCCGGAAGACCTCGAAGCCGTCGCGATGGAGTTGAGCGCCGCCATCGACTCCGGCACCAAGTACCAGGCCGAATACCGTGCGCTGATGGCGAACGGCGAGATCCGCTGGCTGACCGGCCGCGGTGAGATCGTGAACGATGCCGAAGGCCGCCCGGCCCGTGTGGTCGGCACCATCACCGACATCACTGCGCGCAAGCAGCTGGAAGAGAAGCTGCGCTACGCCACCGAGTCGCTGAACATCGCCCAGGGCGCCGCCGGCGTCGCGACCTTCGACTTCAATTTCGACCGCAACAGCCGCATCTGCTCCGACAACTTCCATCACCTCTTGGGTATCCCGTCCTCGACCCGGCTCGACGATCTCAACCTCTTGCTGTCGCGGGTGCATCCGGATGACGTCGAGCGCAGCCGCAGCAAGCCGCTCGAGACCACCCCCGACGATCCGACCTATCTCTGCCAATACCGGGTGGTGCTCGACGATGGCAGCCAGCGCTGGATCGGCGAGAAAGCCACGGTGACGCACGACAAGTCCGGCAGGGTGGTGCGGGTCACGGGCGCCATCGTCGACATCAGCGATTTGAAGCGCGCCGAAGCGGCCTTGGACTCGGCTGAGGCCCGCTTGGAGCGGGCGATCCGCGGCACCCAGGACGGGCTGTGGGAAATCGACCTGGTGACCGATACGCTCTGGTTCGGCCCGCACTTCGAAGAAATGCTGGGCTACGGCGTCGGCGAACTCAGCGAGTCCCGCGAGCGCTACCGGGCGATGATGCATCCGGAAGACCGCGAAATGGTCATGGCAATCGTGCAGAATCATCTCGAACACGGCGCGGTCTACGACGTGGAATATCGCGCGCGGCACAAGGCCGGGCACTACGAGTGGCTGCGCTCGCGCGCGCAGTCGGAACGCGCTGCGGATGGCACGGCGCTGCGCGTGGCCGGTTCGTCGCAGCTCATCACCGACCGCAAGCTCGCCGAGCAGGCGACCATCGATGCGAAGCTCGCCGCCGAAGCCGCCAATCGCGCCAAGAGCCATTTCCTCGCCAACGTCAGCCACGAGATCCGCACGCCCATGAACGGCGTGATCGGCATGTCGCAGATCCTGTCGGAAACCACCCTGGACAACACCCAGCGCGAATACGTCGACATCATCCGCGGCAGCGCCCAGGCCCTGCTCTCCTTGATCAACGACGTGCTCGATCTCTCGAAGATCGAGGCCGACCGCCTCGAGCTCGAAGCGGTGGAATTCAATGTGCGCGATGTGATCTATGAGACGGTTGCCGCCATGTCCCTGCAATCCGCGGTGAAGGGCATCGAATTGGTCGTCAACGTCGGCATCGACGTGCCCGTCACCGTACGCGGCGATCCGGGGCGTCTGCGCCAGATCGTCATGAACCTGATGGGCAATGCCATCAAATTCACGCACGAAGGTTACGTGGTCCTGGATGCCGCCGGCGCCTGCGATGAGCGCGGCCGCCTCACTCTGCGCATCGAGGTCACGGATACCGGCATCGGCATTCCGCCCGATCGGCTCGACCGCCTGTTCAAGACCTTTTCGCAGATCGATTCCTCCACCACGCGCCATTACGGCGGCAGCGGCTTAGGGTTGTCGATCGTCAAGCGCCTCGCCGAATTGATGGGCGGCGCGGTGGGTGTGCGCAGCGAGCCCGGACGCGGCTCAAGCTTCTGGGTCACCCTGAAGGTCGACGCCGTGGCGGAGCAGGCGGAGCGCGAGGCCGTCGGGCTCGGCCGCCGCATCCTCATCGTCGACGATCTTCCCGTCAGCCGCCAGAGCCTGGCCCGGAAACTCCGGCTGGCGCGCTTCGACGCGGTCTCGGTGGGAGGGGTCGACGAAGCCTTGGAGCAACTGGCGAAAGATCCGGACTTCGACCTGGTATTGGCCGATGAGTTCATGCCCGTGAAAGGCGGACTCGATCTCTTGGCCGCCCTGCGCGCCGATCCGCGCCACGCCGCCCTGCCGTTCATTCTGCTGTCCCTGTTCGGCGCGGAGCACGACCCGGCCGAGCGGGCGCACCACCCGCATGCGGTCGGTCTCAAACCCATTCGTGGCTGCACCCTCACCGCGCTGGTGGCCCAGGTGTTGACGGGCAAAGTGCCGAGCAAGGCGGAGCTCCCGCCCCCGCCGCAGGCGAATCCCACCTTCTGCGGCCATCGCATCCTGCTGGTCGAAGACAACGCGGTGAATCAGCGGGTGGCGCAGCGCATGCTGCAGAAGCTGGCGGCGGAGGTCACCATTGCCAACCACGGCGCCGAGGCCTTGGAGCGCCTGGCGGAATCAACCTACGACGCCGTGTTGATGGACTGCCAGATGCCGGTCATGGATGGCTTCACCGCGGCCCGGCGCATCCGCGAGCTCGAGCGCCGCGGCGGCCGCGGCAAGCGGCTGCCCATCATCGCGCTGACCGCGAATGTCATGAGCGAGGATCGTGAGAACTGCATCGCGGCCGGCATGGACGCGCATCTCGGCAAACCCATCGAGGCCGCCCAGCTGGTGGCCTGCCTCCTCCGCTATCTGAAGCCCGACGCCGCGCGCCCGGAAGTCGACATGGACGCCCTGCGCGAGCTCACCGGCGGGGACACGGACTTCGAACGGGAGCTGGTGGCGACCTTCGTCAGCAGCGGCGACCAATGTCTGGCGGAGATTCTCTCGGCGCTGCGCGTCAGCGATCTTGCCACCATCGGCAAGCGTGCGCATGCATTGAAGGGCGCCAGCGCCAATATTCACGCCTCGGGTCTGGCCGCGGCGGCCTCGAGCCTGGAGAGCGCGGCGCGCGCGAACTCCGTGGCGGAAATCGACGGCTTGGTCGCGGAGCTCTCCGCGAGGCTGCGGGCCGTCAACGCCGAATTGCGCAAGGCCGGCTGAGGCGCGCGCAGACTTTTAGGTCAGGCCTGCGCCGCAAGCGCGGGGGCGACCGCGATTTCCTCGCCGCTGATGCGATCCCGGCCCGCTTCCTTGCTGCGATACAGGCACTCGTCCGCGGTTCGAATCAAGGTGTCGACCTTGAGCGCAATGTCGGGCCCACAGGGCCCGGTGGATGCGACCCCGAAGCTCACCGTGACCATGGCATCCCCGGCGCGGGTGGCGAACGGAGCCGACGAGATCAGCGTGCGGATTTTTTCCGCGACGTGCATGGCGCCCGCATACGGGGTCTCCGGCAGCACCACCAGAAATTCCTCGCCGCCGTAGCGCGCCACCCAGTCGCTGTTGGTGCGCAGGATCTTCTGCGCCCGCGCCACGAACTGCTGCAGCACATCGTCGCCCGCCGCATGGCCGCGCGCGTCGTTGATCTTCTTGAAAAAGTCCACGTCGCACATGAGCACCGACAAGGGATAGGCATAGCGGCGGCAGCGCTCGAGCTCGCGCGGCAGCTGCTCCATGAGATAGCGGCGATTGTAGGCCCCGGTGAGGGCATCGGTGATCGACAGAATGCGGTTGCGGTGATTCGCGACCCGCAGCGAATGCTCGAGGTTCAAGATGCGCCGGCCCGCGTTCAACCGCGCGATCAATTCGGGTTCGTGAACGGGTTTGACCAGGTAGTCGTCGGCGCCCGCTTCCAGCCCCGCAATGATGTGTTCCTTGGCGTCGCGTGCGGTGAGCAGCAGTGCGTAAACGTATCCGTCCAGCTGCATGTTGCGCACCGCCTTGCACAGCGCGACGCCGTCCATTTCCGGCATCTCCCAGTCGGTCACCAGCATGGGGTAGTAGCGCGCCGTCATCTTGTCGAGGGCTTCGGAGCCGTTCGCCACCGCATCGACCTCATACCCCGCCTTGTTGAGAAAGCGGGTCATGAGCATGCGTGTCACCGGATCGTCCTCGGCGAGCAAAATGGTCGCCGAGGGTTCGACTGTGAGGGATGTCACAGATTCCAGTTCAGACACGTCGGGAGAACCCTCTTTGGTTTCTAGTATTTGGGATTATCGGCGCCACGCGCGTCGACTTGACCCAAGTCGCCGTGACTTATTGTAAATCTCCGCCACAGCGCTCATGCGCAGCATTTGTCGGAACTGTGCGCTGGTCGCTCATGATTCTGCCTAGCACAGGTCTCCCCGCCCATCAAGTGCGGGTCATGGCGGGCCGATAGGAGGGGATGGCAGATTCGCCCTCTCGATCCTCCGAAGCCCGCTCACCCGGAGCGGCCGAACCGCCGGCGGGCGGCCACGGCGTATGGAAATTGACTCTGTGGAACGGCTCCGTCCGGTTCGATCCTTGGTTTTACCGGCGTCTGCACTGGCCGGCGGCGGTCAAGCGCACCCGGCTCGACGATTTGAAGCCGTATCTGCCGGCCGGCGCCTGGGAGGAGTTGCTGCTCGCCATCCGCAATCATCTGGAACGGCAAGTGCCTTTGGATCTCGAGGTCCGCGTGCAGGTCGAGGGCAGCCGGCTCGAACGGTGGCGCGTTCAGGGCTCGGTCGAACGCAATGCCGCCGGGCAGCCGATCTCTCTCGGCGGCACCATGCGTGAGGTGAGTGCCGGGCTTCCGGACCCTCCTTAGGGAGAGCCTGCCTTGAGGCCTAAAGGCGGCTAGGACGCCTCGGTGCGCTCGCCCTTGACCACAGCGTCCTTAGGCAAATACCCGGTGGCGGTGCCTTCGCGGCCCGTGAACCAATTCACCGCGTATTGCACCAGCTGAGTCCCGGTCGTGAGGTTCAGCTTGCGCTTGATGCGCTGCCGGTGCGACTCCACCGTCTTGATGCTTAAATTAAGGGAATGCGCCGTCTCGCGGGTGCTCATGCCCTTGCCGATCATGTGCAGAATCTGCAGCTCGCGATTGCTCAGCCGGTCGATGGGGTTGGCCGAGATATAGGCGCCGCCGGCCGCAAACTTCTGAATCATGTTGTTGCCCACGGCCTCGGACACGTAAATGCCGCCGTCGAGCACGCGCCGCAGGGACACCAGGAACTGCTCGCTGGCCGCCTGCTTCATGATGTAGCCGTTGGCGCCGGCGGACAGCATGCGCTCCGCGTAGATGGTTTCGTCGTGCATGGACAGCACCAGGATCGGCAGCTGCGGATGATGGGCGCGCACGTCGCGCACGAGCTCGATGCCGTCGCCCTGCTTCAGGCTGATGTCGGCGATCATCACGTCGGGATTGAGCTCCTTGATGGCGGTCCGCGCATCGCGGGCGGTTTCGGCTTCGCCGCACACGGTGAGGTCCTCTTCATTCTCCATGACGCGGCGCAACCCCTGGCGCACGATCGGATGATCGTCGACGATCAATACGCGCCGGACCTTGCGCTTGCCGGTATTCGCCCCCGATTGGGAAACCGGCGAACGTACCCATGTGTTGCTCGCAGCCATCATTACACGCTCCTTAATGGCGGGCGCCGGTTGCAGGGGCGGCCGTCAGTGGTTGTTCCCCCGTAACGCGAACCACGGTACCGCGTGGTTCATTGGGAGCAATCTCGAACTTTGCACCGATCATCCCGGCACGGTACTTCATTATCTTCAGTCCCATGCCTGTATAAGGCGACGTCGGTAGGTGAAAACCCTCACCGTTATCCGTTATGTGCAATAAAAACGTGCTGCGCGAGACCAGCAGGACTATGTCCACCAGAGTGGCATGGCCGTGCCGGGCGGAATTGGTGAGCGCCTCTTGTGCGATGCGGTAGAGGTGACTCGCGTCGGTTTCATCCAGGTGGAGCGCCGGCCACACCTCGGCGCGGAAGTTCACTTCCATGCCGTACAAATCACGGCTGCGCGAAGCCAGCTCCTTGAGCGCAGACACCAGGCCCCCGGTCTCGGTCCGCACCGGCAGGAGTCCGCGCGCCAGCGAGCGCGCATTCTCGATGGATTGATTCACCAGCGCAACGATTTCGTTGATCGAGTCCATCGCATCCGGACAGCGCTCCTTAACCCGGCTCCCGAGGCCCCGCAGCATCAACGCCACGCCGGTCAGTTCCTGTCCCAGGCCGTCGTGCAGATCGCGGCCGATGCTCTGCCGCTCCCGGCCGGAGACATCGAGGATTTCCTGCTCCAGATGCTTGCGCTCGGTGATGTCGCGCGTCGAAATCGAAATCCCGGTGCCGATCCCATCGTCGCGCACCAGCACCGCGCGATTTTCGAAATACCGCACCTCATCGGCGTCGGCGGACTCGAATTCGTAGGTCGCCGTCTCCCCCGTGTCGAGGAGATGCCGCAGCTTCTCCAGCACGCCGTCGCGCGCCGGCTCGGGCAATAGAACGCCGATCTCGCGCCCGATGATTTGCTCGATGCTCATGCCGCCGACGTTCCTGTTGATGAACCGGACCTTGAGGCCCGTGTCGACCAGCATCAGCGTATCCGCCGTGTTCGCGGTGGTGGCGCGCAGCAATTCCTCGGACCGCCGCAGTCGCACCTCGGAGTCGCGCCGCTCGGTGATGTCCTGGATGACGCCCACCAAGCCGCGCGGCACCCGGTCGCCGTCGAACAAGGGCCGCGCAAAGGCCTCGTACCATCGGTACCGGCCGTTGCTGGATTTCAGCCGGAATTCCTTTTGCACCTCCAGCTGATATTGAAACGCATCGTCGATGGCGCGGCTCACCCCATGCCGATCGGCGGTGTGCATCTCCGCCATCAGCTTCTTCATGCCGGGGAACACGTTGGGCAAGTGCCCTTTTTGGCCGTCGACGACGGCGAACTCGAACACATCCCGCGCCCGATCCCAGCGCCAGGCGTGCATGTGCGCCATGTTCATCGAGAGCTTCAGCCACCCGGTGCTGCTCTCCAGGGCGATCTGCGCGAGCTTTTGCGCCTGCACGTTCTGCACCGAGCCGAAGGCGCGGAACGGGCGGCCGTCCAAGAGCTCCAGATGCCCGATGATCCGCACCCAGATGCGCCGGTTCTTGAGGGTGGTGATTTCGAGCTCGAGGTCGAGCTGTCCGCCGGCCGCCTCGGATCGAGCACAGGCATCCTGGAAGAGCTGCAGCGATTCCGGCGTGCATTGCGCCAGCATCGAGTCCCAGGACACGGCGAATTCTCCGGGGTTTGCCTCATAGATGCGAAACATCTCATCGGTCCACGTGAGCTCGCACGTCATGTAGCTGTATTCCCAGCCGCCCATGTTGGCAGTACGTTGGGTTTCAGCCAGGAGGTCGTTGACCCGCTTGATCTCCGACACGTCGACGCAGCAGCCGATGGCGCGCACCGGATCGCCGCCGGCGTTGCGCTGAACCAGGCTGCGCTCCAAGATGGATCGGTAGCGCCCCCGGACGTCTCGAACGCGGTAGGTCGCGGTCCAGCCCCGGCCGTTCAGCAACCCCAAGTGGGTCGATCTTTTCAGCCCCTCGAAATCGCGCGGATGCACCCGTTCCCACCAGGCATCGGTGGTTGGCTCGAGATCCTCGGGCTCGATTCCCAGCACCTCGAGCACGCCCCGGGAACGGTGCACGAAGCCGCTCACCACATCCCACTCGTAAATGACCCCGTCCACCGCGTCCGCCGCCAGGCGAAACACTTCCTCGCGCTGGGCAAGCCGGCACTCCGCGATCTTCCGCTCGGTGATGTCGCGCGAATTGACCACCACCCCGGCGATCAGTGGATCGTCCAGCGCGGAGGTGTAGCTCGACTCCAACCAGCGGTAGGAGCCGTCCTTGTGCCGGACCCTGAACTCGCGTGAATAGCTCTTGATCTCACCGTCGACCAACTGCTGATACTGGGCGCGCAGCGCCTCGCGGTCGTCCGGATGCACGTGCTCGAACAGATTGTTCGATCGCCGCTCCTCGGAAGTGTAGCCCAGGGAATTTCGGACCCCGCCGCTCACGTAATGCAGCGTGCCGTCGGGCCCGGCAACGCCCATGATGTCGCGCGCCTGCTCGGTGAGCGCCAGCAAGCGGCGGTCGCCGCTGCTCTGCGAGCCCGGCTCAGCCTGGGGCTCGGGCTGGGCCTCGGGCTCGGGCAGCGGAGTAAACGTCAGCATAACCAGGCGTTGCCCAGGAACCATGGCCAGCGGCTTGATATCCGTCATGACGGACACCTCACCCTCGGCGCAGCACCATTCAAGAACATTGCGGGTGGGCGAGCCGGGATCGGGCATCTCTGCCAGCAGGGTCTCGATCCACGACGCCGAGGCGCTGCCCAGCCAACGCGGTAAGGAGGACTCGATCAGACCAAACGCCTGCGATTCCGGGGTCAGGCAGCGTCGCGCAGCCGCATTGGCCAGCACCACCGGCAGATGCTTGTGGCGGGCATCGACCACCACCACGGCATCGCGTTGTCGCGAGCCTTAGATAATCCGGAGATGTTGCCATCCTTTCGTACTCCGGCCCTTCAAAATTCACGACGCTATAGTTTATACACCCATCAGATACGAAGAGTATCCCGCACTGTTGTATGGGGGTTTCCCTGAATCGAATACTAGGGACCCCGCGGGGTCAACAGCCCGCGCGGTAAAGCTCGGTTATCGCAGCCGCGCTCGGAGCCGCCGGTGAGACACGGTAGGTCACCGCGCATTGAGCGGCGGCCTGCGCCCCGGTCTTTGAAAAAGTTACCGATGTAGGGCTGGAACTGACCGTGAAGCTCGATAGATCCGGCACCGCCAACCGAATGCCCTTCGGCCCCGCGTAATCGGCGGCGCACGCCGCCGATTCTGCTCAGGTGTCCACGATGAGTTTGAGGGACGACGATTTTTCGTCTGTCGTCGCCAGCATTCGCTACCGGGGCCTGCGGCCCTGTATGACGGTCACGGGCGACCGCTTAAGGCATTGAGCAGTCCAGTGCGCCGGCGCACATCGGCGCATACTTTCTGCAAGCTGCCCGGATGGCGAACCTTGAGTCTTCGAGCCGTCGTCGCGAATACCCTGGTGGCCTTGACGACGTCCTGAACGATGCGCGCCCCGAGTGCCACGCCCCATTCAGCCGCTAGCGCGATCATTTCTGCGCGGGGCGGGCAGGCAAAGCCTTGCCGAAAGGACAGTGTGTGCTCGCCTCGACCGCTGATGTCCGGCACTAAATCGAACGCCGGTGCAAGGCGAAATCCACCGGGACGCGCCAGCATCCAGAAATTCTTGAGGTGATCATCGACATTGCCGATAGCGGCGTTGAAGACCATGTGCCGATACAGGGCTGCTAGGTCATCGGCGGGGGAAGCCGAATGTTTGCGCAGCACCTGAGCAAGATCCGAATAGCTGTGTACGTAGATGCCGGGACGTTCTTTGCACAGCGTGCGCAGGCTCACCATGTGGTACCGACCGCCCTGGGCACTGACGTCGAAGCGCTTGACCATGAGCACGCGCCGAGCGCCGATCGTCTGCAATCGCGACTCAGGGACTTCAAGTCCCGCTCCTCGAGCCAGCGTCAGACAGGTCGCTTCGAGGCCAACGACGTCATACGCATCATCGCGCGCGCGACTGGGAAATTTGGCGAGCCACTCTCCGGACTCATCGTGTACGAGCGCCTTGGGCCTCGCGCCGCCGGCGCGGCTGCTGCCCTCCAAGAGGCGGCGAAACTCATCGCCCGGCGGCAGTGTCCCGGCCTCGAATTGTGCGGCCGCTGCCAGGAGCTTTGACAGCGCGGTGCTTGGAACGCTTTGATCGGGGTGAGGGGTGGTATCGGTCGCCGTAAATAGGAGTGCCCCGGTGCCTCCACCACGCATGCGCAGCAGCATCTCAGGTAATGTCGGCGTGCCGCCATCGGCGGTGATCGCCGCGGCGAGTAAGCGCCGACCCCAATCGTCTGGCAGCGCATCTTCGAACACCGCCAGAGGTGGATACAGCATCTCGGCGCGAAACCGTCGAGCGGTATCGAGGGGGAGAGACACCGGATCAAGCGCGAAGGCGCCAGACTCGCTCACCCATGCACGCGTGTATTCGAACTCGGATTCGAAGCGCCCGCTGCTGCGGTCCGGAGCCGTCGTGGCCAGCTCCCCGACCAGGTGGATCGCGCCATCCGCGCGTCGCACCCAGACAAATATTTGCTTCATCAAGCTCGCCTCGAGGCGCGTTGCCTGCTGCGGGTACGCGGCGCGCGCGCCTGCTCGAGGAGGCTCTCCTTTTGGGCCAACACGCCGTTCAGGTCATCGAGATGGTCAAGAACCCACAAGGCCTTGACCCAAGCGCCGATCTGCACCGTAGCCGTGCCATGCTCCATCGCCCGTAGCGTTCCTGCACTGACTCCAAGGCGCTGCGCAAAGACGGCCATGGTGTCGTTACGCGCGAGACGCAATGTCTTCAGGCGGATCCCGAGCTCCGATAGGTATTGCCGCTGTTCTTTAACGTCCAACATAATGTAGGTTAAGCGCCGAAACTGCGATAACCGACAGTATAGCAATGATTAATCACCACTCGCAGGCAGGCAGCCAACACACGGTGCTGCGCGGCAACCTGGAAATCCAGTCCACCATGAGCCGGAATACGCGCAAATGTCGCTGCGCGCGGAGAGCTCGCCCACTACTTCTTGAATAGATCGTCGAGCGCCGACTTCGCCCGCGCCAGTTCCGCACCGTCCTTCGCGACATAGGCCCCCGCCTTGGGCTTGAAGTGATCGCAAAAATTCGCCTCATCCTTTTTGCGCACCTCCTCCGCCGTGGGCTCCTTGCAATGCTTCGCATAAGACGTGTCGTACTCAACGCACATCTTGCACACATGCAGCTCCGCATTACACGCCTTGCAGACGTCCAGTCTTCGGAGGGGCAAACTGAGCGCGGCGAGAGACGCGCCGCAGCGCCAACAAACTAGGGAGTGAGGCATGGGGAATTAGCTCAATATTTGCGTATTACCGCCAGATATGCACATACCGGAATGCGCCGAAACGGGTTACCTGTAACTCGACCCGTAAATTGTAATGCCCTTCAAGCGCGCTGTCTGCGTCCCTCTGGTTGCAGCAAAACAACGAAGTTTAGGCTTCTATCCCAGGTTCTTATTTGCGGCTCTACTACTGCCATCCGCCGAGTTGTCGCTGCGACACCAAGTGCGTTACCGCGGCATCGCACGGCCTGTTTCTGTGTCCAATTTTTCTCACAAATGATATCGTTCAACGAGAAATGCCAAAAACAGCAGCACCGCACAAATCACGTTTCAATGACCCTCTAAAAGAGGCGACAATCGTCGCGCTGAAGCGCGTGGTTGATCCGCTGGTTGACCTGATGTTCGACACCGGCGTCACCGTACGCGAATTTAGTCAAATAGTGAGGGAGAGAGCGGTTCGGACCGCTGCTAGGCGCGTGACTAAGGAAAGCGGCCGCGATAGCAAATCCCGAGTGGCAATAATTACCGGGCTGCCGCGGTCTGAAGTTTCACGGATACTTCGGTCCGACGATGCATCGCCTGGAAAGCGATTAGAACAGCATCCTGCAAGAAATGTCCTGGCTGCTTGGTTCGACAATCCTCGCTTTTTGGCAGCAAACGGAGACCCAGCAGTGTTGCCAATATTTGGAAAGCGACGCAGCTTTGAGCAGTTAGTGGCAATGCATAGTCGAGGGATTCCCGTGCGTGCTATGTTAGATGAACTCACGCAAATCGATGCAGTGGAGAGGCTTGAGGATCAACGAGTAAAAGCAAAATCCCGCATTCCAATTCTGACGGGAATGACAGACAGTGCGATTGCAGCGATAGGAGAGCGGACCAGGGATCTACTCGAGACTCTAACGAACAACCTACGGCGCACATCGAAACCTCTCTTTGAGGGGACCGCCCTTGCAGAAGAGACCGACCTTGACATGGTTTCGTTAGTTCGTCGGGAGATCGCTGAACAGGGAGCGAACTTTATAAATAGCGCCAATTCTCTATTTAGTCGATCCTCGGTTAAGGCAAAACGATCATTTCCCAAGACGGCGACAAGGTATCGTCTCGGAGTCACGGTTTATTATTTTCAGGATGATATCGAAGGAGCGACGCAATCCAAATCTAAGACAACCTATCGGCGTCGTAAGAACCTTCGGCGACAGCGTCGCCCGACCGATAGCAAGGGACCTACCGGTGCAATAGCTCGCTCAGTTGCAAAAGGTCAGCTATGACCAAAAACCCGCGACCTTCTTTTTCGGAACTCGCAAAACAGCAGGGGGCTATGGCCCTGCTAACAGCCACGTTTGCGTTCCTACGCGAAAATGACATTTCAAATAAATTTATCGTGGAGTCCACGCGACAACCGCGCGCCAGCCGGAAATTGGACACAAGCGTTCGTGAATACCGGAGACTGGTGCGTGCGTACGAAGACATGGGAATGGTCATGTCTACTTGGTTTTCGCTGCCAAGATTTTTGGACGCGGAAAGTCGCCCGTTGCCGCTGGCCGTGAGTCGAGGCCCACAATCTGTCCCAAGCCTCGTGCGATTGTCGCGCGTGAAGATTTCGGCCGCGCTCGCTGTCGAGCTAATGCGACGATCCCCAAGCGTACGAATCGACGCTCGTGGAAACTTTGTCGCCCTCAAACGAGTATTCGTCCTCCCTGACTTTGAGGTTCCGAGGGCTGCTCTTGTCATCGAGCGATATCTGGATACGTTGCGAAGAAATTTTTCGGTGCAGAGAACGGACACAACTCTGTTGCTAGAGAGAAATTGTCATGTGCCAGAAATAGACCTCAGAAAAATTAATCCAATCCTCCGAGACATAAAGGGACGCGGTACAGCGTTCATGGACTCGGTGGACGGAGACATTGAGGCACATCGCATCCGCAGATCCAGACGAAAGGGGGTTGGAGAGTTGGGCGTTCTTATCTTTGCGTGGACTCGGCCATCAAAATCTCGACGATCAAAATCGAATTTCGAAGCCAAGGCCGAGCGCAAATAGAGACGGCCACTCAAGCGCACGAGCAGCCGCAGATGCCCGCACACCGTTCAAACTAATGGATGGTGTTCAATTCAGAATCGAATCAACTTAGGTTCTTGACGTCCCTACGATCGATGTCGGTGCAGCCTTTGAAGTGCCTACGATCGATGAAGTACCAACAATCGATGTCGGCGCCGCCTTTGAGGTGCCCACAATCGATGAAGTG
>WNFO01002613.1_pt1 | contig 14929 bp, 10 predicted proteins | sample 5400251 | NCBI WGS metagenome assembly WNFO01 (sample SAMN13153354, study PRJNA577476) | soil metagenome | isolation source: 100 cm saprolite under Madrone tree | place: USA:California | collected 2016-06-14 | reverse complement strand
GACATACGCACCGTTGTAGACGGACTCCATCCCATGATCGTTGCTACAACTGAGAAGGGCACGCCTGCTTCAAGCATCCGAGTACAGCCGGTGTGCCTCAGATCGTGGAATCGACAGGATACGCACGCTCGAATCTTTGCCGATTCCCACGCTTCCTTCCATCGGCCAATCGGTTTCGTCGGATCACTGGCATACACGACTGTCGCTCCGTCGCCAGAAGCTCCGTAGCGTTCTGAAGGGAAGACGAAATGGCTTAATTCGCGCAACGGGAACAGACTTGCCCAAAAGCCGAGAATCGCGACGGCTCGGTCATTCAAAGGGAGCAAACGACCCGTGCCGGACTCGGTCTTACTCTGGCCGACGGTAAGCGTACAAACCTTGAGATCAACCTTTCTCCATCGAAGCAGGCGAAGCTCGGAGTAACGCATACAGGTATTAAGAGCAATCAAGACTGCCGGATAAAGTGATCGCGAACGACTTGCGCGGCAGGCTTCCAACAAGGCCGCTTCCTCTTCCCGACTGATTGATCGCCCTACGTTTTCGGACGCTCGGAGCATTCGCACTTCGGGTTGGATTGATGCCCAAAGACGATTCTTGCGCAGGATTGCACGCAACGTTCCCACTTCGAGGTTGATTGTTTTAGGAGACGCACCTTGTGCGAGGCGTTCTGCTTGATAGGTCGCGATGTCGTCCGCAGCGACGTCGCAGAGCAGCATTTTCCCGAAGTGGGGATTGATATGTTTAAGGTTGGCTCGCTCAATGATCACGCTCCGAGGCGACAGATGAGCAATCTTGGTTTTTAGCCAAGTTTCAGCCGCTACAGAAACAAGCTGCGCTGTCCGTGGTTTCGAAATGCGATTGAAGGACTCTTCCATCTCCCTACGCCTGGAGCGTTCCGCTTCTTTGGCGACTGTCCGACTCTCACTTTTCGAAGTTTCTCGGATGACCTGCCCCCCGAATCGAAACTTGTACCACCATACTTCGCCGCGCTTGTAGAGACTCATGGTTTGTGCCTTCCTTGGATTTCGGCGGCCTGCCGCCTTGCTTCGCCCATTTGGAAAGCATGGCTTTGTCGTACTTAGCGGCGCGGGCTTTGCCGCCCTTGCGCCCGATACTGGCGAGGTATTCGCGGATCAAGTGGCTGCAATGCGCTAGGAGCACGAGCCGTACTTAAGTCGATTGGTTCCGATCCTCGGCGCTCCTGCCAGACCCAGTGGTCAGGCCGGACGCCGAGGGGCCGCTATAGCCACTCGAAATAACGCGAATTCCTTCCTCGTTGCTTTGGCTTCACGGCCGGATATGCTTGGTGAATTGAATATGCCTTCTGAATCCGACGTCACCAGCGCGGATGCAACTTCGATCGCTTCCCGTTCTTCAGCCCCGATGCCTGGACCAAGCATTGAACCGAGAAATACAAGTGTTCCGTCACCGATTCTTTTTCTTATACATACTGAATGCTTTCCCAACCTAGCGAGAGCTTCGCTTTGATCGCACCAAACGGGAGTGATCGCTTCAAAAGTTCGAACGAGGCGATGAACGGGTCTAGTGTACTCAAGATAGGTCGCTGCCACAGGATTCTTCCCAACCTTAACGGGCGGAAGCAACTGAAGGCCGAACGCTTTCTTGAGGAGATCAGTTTGGTGCTTCGACTCGGTTCGTGAGGAAAACCCCAAGCCAGACTCCAGGATTACCCAAGCACCGTGGTAAATCCGGTCAGCGAGATCACCAGCAATCGAGGGCGACATCCAACGGATTCCCGGCGCAATAATGAGCGTACCCGATGCCGTCCGGCCGCTAGCGAAACTGGTGGCTGGGGGATTGCGGCTAACTAGATGCCTGAAGCCCATCGCCGACTCGAGTGAAAGGCAGTGATCCTCCTGCCAAATCTCCACGCGGCGCGCAGCAGCGCTTTGCGCCGCGGCCAAATGGACGACAAACGGTGCCAATGCCAAACCCGCTAGGAACTCGCGTCGGGTCGGCATGGCGTCAAAAAGTCCCAGACATCAAGCGTGTCAATGCCGCTGAAGTATCGTAAACCTGTTGATCGGCGGCGTACCGATAACGCGATTCCATCTCGGCAATTAGCCAACCATCATAGTTTACTTTGCGCATCGCCTCTCGAATTGCCGGCCAATTGTTGTCGCCGAGGAAAATGTTGGTGTAGACGCTCTGATCGCCGCAGCGGCCGCGATGCTTCATTACATCCTTTATGTGAATGCGTGTGATGCGCGGGCCGTGAATCTCGATCCACTGTTCGGCGAAGCCGGTGTCGTGAATATTGCCGACGTCTAGATGAATTCCAACCCACGGGCTCTTTACGTCATCGAGGAACGTGGCGAACTCGCGCGGACTGAGTAGAAATCGCTGCTCGGAGTTGCAGTTTTCCACGCCGATTTTAACGCGAGCTTTGGCTGCGACCTCCGCCAACTTATGAAGCGCCTCAACCGTGCGCTTATAGACTTCGTTGTACGGCGTCTCTTCCGTGACTAAGCCGGCGACTATCAAGATCGCATCGGTCCCGAAAATCTGCGCCGCCTCGACTTGCCTTTCGATGTGACGCACCGCAGCGTCCCGCTTGGCCGGATCGCGTGCTGAGATATTTTCCCGCCAGTCCAAAGCGTTCGCCACGTCCGAAACTTCCAATCCCGCCTCTCGGACCTGCTGCGCCAGGACGCTTAACTGGGCATCTGTTGTTTGCATCTGGAACCACGGCCTGTCCCCGAGCCAGAGCTCGACTCCATCGTATCCGGCGCGTTTTAAAAGATCCAAGCCGGCGGAGAAGGACATTGCTTTTGGGAAAAAATTGTCACCCGTCGATTTTTTCATGTCGATTTTGCACGATCTGCGGAAATTTATTGATTTCCTGGCTGAAAAGCCGGCTTCGAACCCGTCTTTTTTTCTGCTTGGCCGAGGGGCAAAGTCTGCGCGTCCACATTGTAACCCTCGATTCGCAATGCGGTCGCTTGCTCCGGTGTCGAGGGCACGCCATAGGTCGCGACTATTGTTTTCGATTCATGGGGCATGAGTGTCAGGTAGTTGTCGGTGTAGGTGATCGGCAGTATCTCTCCGCCCTTGTCCCCGGCGATGATTTCGGCACGCACAAAGAAGGCAATTCGGTTCGTGAGATTGGTAAGCGTCAGTGTTGCCGTCTTCTCGCCGTTGTCCATCCCCGCTTTCACGGAAGTTTTCAGTACAGCCCGCGGCATCGTATTCAGAGCCGAAAGGTCCGCCCACTGCCTCAGATCCGTCTTGAATACCACATCGTTCTTTGGTTCGCCTAGATCATCATCCGTGTTCGAGCTCCAATAGGTGTTGTCGGCAAGGAGCTGACCACTCTGGTCGCGCAGTTCGCAACGCACGAAATACACGGTTCCGGCGTCTTTGACGCGGCCAAGACTCAGCACTTCCGCCACACTCTGTGGTGGCACACTTATATCTTTCGCTTCCGCAGAGTGCTTGCGGACGCCGTCGAGTGAATAGTAGGACAGCAAAACCCTCCAATGCTTGCCAGCCTGGTCGGTATGATTGACGACGTAAACTTTCGCGGTTTTCCGGTCTCCCGTTGCGTAGTAATCCCACACCACACTAACCGGCCGGAGACCCTTCTTCGCGCCGAAGTAACCGCCGCCCTGTTTGAAGTAGTAGTCGTAAAGGTGCCCAAACACGGATGGCCACGGATTGTTCATCATCCAGTGCACTGACATCTTTCGTTTGGCCCAGTGGGTGCCGTAAGTCTCGTACTGGGCTCTCACATCTTCGTAATGAGCGAGCTGGGCTTTTCGAGAAAATTCTTCGACGCTGATCGATGGCCCATAGCGTTTCTCCAAGACTCGCTTCACGTTTTCCAACGTGCTATTTCCTTCGTTTGCTCCCGCGTGGAAATACCAATATTCGTTGATCGGCCAGAGGCGGTCCGCGGGAATGAATTTTTTCAGGCTTTCGAGTGGCGGAATGGTCTCGTTGTCCCCTTCTTCGGCGGAAGAGCCGCGAGCCGGTCCATACTTGTCGCTAAACCAGTAGTAAGGTGGGCGCCAGACGTATGGGCCGACCATGTGAATGCCGCTCCAAAAGCGATTCCACGCTGCAACGGTATCGACGACTGCATTCTGCCAGTGCAGGTCTTGCAGGGTGTGGTTGTAGTCGTTGAGGACTGAATCGATCGGCAGACCATCGCTGCCGTTGGCCCAAATCGCCACGGACGGATGGGATCGAAGCTCTTGAATCGTTCCACGTATGCTGGCGCGAGCAACCCAATGGTCTTCCGCGCTCCATGCCTCCCAATGCTCCCATTGAGCGCAGCACATCCAACCCAACATGACCGGAACACCCTCACGGTCGGCAAGCTCGATCATGGAATCGTCGGCAATTTTGGACTCCCAGCGGATGAGATTCAGGCCGAGGTCTTTTACGTACCTAATTGTTGCCGTATCGCGGGCAGGGTCATTCTTGAAAAGCAGATCCGGCGAGTAAACGCCTCCCCGAATCAGGTAATCCCGCCCATTGATTTGCAGATAAAAATTTCCACCGGTTCCGATTGCCGGGAAAGATTCGTCGGCATCCCTTTTTTGGGTGATCTTGCGGATACCGAAATCGATGCTCTGGCTGTCCGACGGTTCATCGTGAATTTTGAAGTCGAGCTTCAGGTGATAGAGGTTCGGCTTGCCCCATATGTATGGCCACCATAAATCTGGATTCGGAAGAGTTAGCTGGGGAAAATCCGCCGCTGCGAGCGCCACTTCTTGGGTAGAATCGGCGAACAGCGAAATGTTTTTTTGAAACTCGATCGTCGGTGTTCCGGGACGAGTGATTTCACCGACGAGCGTACCGGTGACAGTTTTGTGGCTAACGTTATGCAAGTCGCAGTACACCGTCAGACTTGCGGGGGCGGTCGCCGGTAGCGGCAAATCCGTGCGCACGTAGGGATTGCGAATGGTAACGTCGCCGGATGAACTGAGGAAGACCCGCTTCCAAACTCCCGCATTGCGATCCGGCGTAAAACTTACATCAAGATTCTTTTCGCGATTGTGGTAGCCGATATATTTCCAGTTGATCCAGTCCAGCCAGCTATCACCGAGTTCGACAATTCCTTCCCCCAAAATACCTTGCTCGGGCGTGATCTTGACTGCCAGCACGTTTGCTGCTCCTTGGGCGATCAGTTCGCTCACGTCGAACTCAAATCTGCTGTACATCCCCACGACTTGATCGCGGGTCGCAACTCGGTGCCCGTTCAGCCAGATATCCGCACGGTAGTTAATACCTTTGAAAATCAGCGAGTACGCACTCTGTCCCGCAGGTGCGGTGAATTTAGTGCGATACCACCAGTTCTGCTTCCAAAGGTCGCCGGGTTGAGTAAGTTTCATTCCCCAATAAAGATCCTTATAAGCGCCATTGTCCTGAAGAATCTGCAAAATCGTGGCGGGCATTCGATTGATGGAATACCATTTCGAATCGTCAAATCCCATCTGAGAAACTTCGGCTTCGTCTCCCGAGACCTGATTTGAAGGCGCCATTTTCCAGTCGGATCGCAATTCCTTCAGATTCGGGGACTCTGACGCTTTCACTATTCCTGGGGCGCAGATGCTCGCGATTACAAACCATACGGTGAAAAGGCGGATCTTCACTCAATTCCTCCGGCAAGTGGCAGCGGATTAAAAATACACCTCGAGTCACGAGAGAGTGTGTGCGCAAAGCGAAATAAAACGATACGAATCAAAGCAGATCGCAAAGGGCCGTGTCAAGCACTCCGGTAGGGCACGGCAATTCGATAACGACGCCAATTTTCGCGACTAGCAGTGAGGGGAGGTTGGTCGAATTTTACACGGTAAGCGTCCCATAGGTCTTCAAGCGGGCATTCCAATGTGTTGTGGTTTCGAAGAGCGATCCAGTACTTTCGGTGCCGCCCGTCCGCAACACTGGCAGCCTAAATTTCATTCTCCTGGGTTCGAAAACGGAATCCTTTCGATCCAAGGATTTGCTGCTCATTTTTTCTCCTTGACAGTTCTACCAGAACGAAAGTAAAAGTAAGCAATCGAAAGTTGCTTTGCCGGTTCGCCCCGGCCGAATGCCGAAATGTTCGCGAATAGTCTGGGCGCTCGAAAAGTCTGGGGTGAAAGGCAGGATGCAGTGAGCAAGTGTCCTCATCTCGATAAGATCCTCGGCCTCAACGAAAACATTTCCCGGCGCGATTTTCTGGACGGCACCCTGATGGCTTCAGCCGGAATGCTGACAGCAAGTGTTTGCCCTTTCCCGCTCGGTGCGCAAACCGGTTCACAAACGAGCCCAGCCTGGACCGGCTATACCGGAGAGGGCGACTACAAGGGCTCCGCTGGCAATACCGAGCAGGTCATTCAAGACGCGCATGCGGTCCGTGATGGAAAGTACGACCAAGCCCCTCAGGATGCGCAGGAGACCGGCGAGGTTTATGACTGCGTCGTCGTCGGTGGCGGGTTTTCGGGGCTCTCGGCCGCACTCTTTTTTCACCAGCAGGCCAGTTCAGAACGCAACTGCTTGATCCTCGACAACGCCCACATTTTTGGCGGCGTCGCCAAGCGGAACGAGTTCATCGTCGACGGGCGTTGTCTGTATGCGCCGCAGGCCTCGGTCCATTTTCAACCCCCGTATCCGAACAGCTTCCTGAAGACCGTCTACGACGCAATGGGCTTGGACTGGGACGCTTTCAAGTCTTATCAAAAGTGGGAGGGACCCTCTCCCGAGATCGAACTGCCGCGAAGCGCGTACGGTCAGGGAACGATCAATGGCAAGAACGCGAGCGCCTTCTTCTTCGGAGCAAAGTACGGGCACAAGCCCGGGATTTGGGTCACCGACCCGTTTGGAAAGAAGCTTGAAGGCACTCCATTTGACGAAAAGACGCGGAAGGAAATGATCCGACTCAATGATGATCAGCCGGTCGTTCCGCCGCTGGTGTATGACTATCCAGGCGACACCGTCTCTCGCCAGCTCGACGCGATGACGCTCGAAGATTATCTGATGCGGACTTATGGTGTCAGCAGAGAGACCATTCGGTTCTTCGTGGCCGGCGAAATGAGCGGCGGTTTCGGTCTTGGTCCGGACGCGTTGTCTGGCTTCCTGCAATACGAATGGTCCAAGACGATTCCCACAGTCGATGACAGCATGAAGTCGGGTATCCAGATGTTTCCGGGCGGTAACTCGGGAATGATCCGCCTGATCGTCAAGACCATGATTCCGGAATCCATCGCAGGTCCACGAACGATGGAAGCCGTCTGGAAGAATCCGGTAAACTTCGCATCCCTCGATCGGCCGAATCAGCGAATCCGTCTGCGCCTCGACTCGACGGTTGTTCGCGTGGAACACCTTGGTGAGCCTGCGCGAGCGGACTTCGTTTCCGTAACCTACACGAACAGTGGGCGGCTCTATCGGGTCAAAGCCAGGACCGCAGTCATGGCCGGCGGCGGATGGATCACCAAGCACATCGTCAGGGATTTGGATGACGCGCGCCGCCGCAGCTATGACCAGTTCAACTATTCGCCGTATATGGTGGCGAACGTCGCGGTTCGCAACTGGCGCTTCCTCTATGACCTTGGTATTTCCAGTGCGAGCTGGTTTGAAGGATTCGGTCGCTATGTCAACGTGCGCAAGAGCGCAACGTTTGGCGTGGATTCGCCAGTTGCCGGCCCCGATCTGCCGACTGTCCTAACTCTGTTCATCGATTTTGCCAAGCCCGGGCTTCCCGCGCGCGCGCAAGGGCAGTTGGGCCGCACGGAACTGCTTTCGACTCCCTTTATGGACTACGAACGCAGAATACGCGAACAATTGACAGACATGTTCGCCACTTCCGGCTTCGATGCCAGGCGCGATATCGCAGGCATAGTCCTCAATCGATTCGGCCATGCTTTTATCAATCCTCAGCCCGGATTTTTCTTCGGGTTGGAAGGCAAACCGGCTGCTCGCGAAGCCCTTCGCGGCGGTTCCTTCGGCAGAATCGCCTTCTCTCATTGCGATTTGGCCGGTGCCATGGATCACCGCAACGCTTTTCTGGAATCAAAACGCGCTGTAGGCCAACTCTTGGATCGTGTCCTGACTTAGGGAAAGGATGGCAATTCCAATGGCTAGCTCAAAGACTTATCTGAAGTGGGTCTTCTCCCTGGCCCTCATCGTACTCGTGCTCATTTTCCCGTTCGGTGCGTCTGCTCAGGTCGACGCCGGAGCGATCTCGGGCACGGTGAAAGATTCGAGCGGCGGGGTCGTCCCGGGAGCCAAGGTCACTCTCACGAATGAAGATACCGGACAACAGCTGTCGACGACCAGCGGCTCGACCGGCGAGTACGTCTTTGCTCCGATTAGGATCGGGCACTATTCCGTCTCCGCCGAACTCCAGGGATTCCGCAGGGTCCAGCAGAATAACGTAACGGTGGACGTTCAACAGAGAGTTGTTGTCGATTTCACTCTGCAACCCGGCCAGCCCACGGAAACCGTTGTCGTCAACGAGGTGCCACCTGCCTTGCAGACGCAAGATGCTTCTGTTGGACAGGTAGTCGGAGAACAGACCGTCAATGCGCTGCCGCTCAATGGGCGCAACTTTATTTTCCTCGCGCAACTCTCTGCCGGTGTCACGCAGGATCAACAGGACACTCGTGGTTTGGGAGCCAGTGGCAGCTTCGCCGCGAACGGTTTGCGTCCGGCGCAGAACAACTATTTGCTCGACGGTATCGACAACAACGTCCAGCTCGTCGACTTCCTCAACGGAACACACTTTGTTGTGCGTCCACCTGTTGACGCCATCGCGGAATTCAAGATCCAGACCAATAGCTTCAGCGCTGAATTCGGCCGTTCCGCTGGCGCTGTTCTAAACGCCACCATCAAGTCCGGGACCAACAACTTCCATGGAGCGCTCTGGGAATTCTTCCGAAACGACAAGCTTGATGCCGCCAATTTCTTTGAAAATGCGGGAGGACTGAGCAAAGGAAAGTTTCGCCAAAATCAATTCGGGGGATCGATCGGCGGACCCGTGATTCTGCCTCATATCTATCATGGAAAAGACAAGACCTTCTTTTTCGTTGACTACGAGGGCGCGCGTATCCGCCAGGCCGTTCCGTATACCTCCACGGTCCCTACGGCTCTGGAGCGCTCGAGCAACTACACCAATCTGTCGGAGCTCTTGAGTCAAGGCGGCACACAGACCGACGTTCTCGGACGTACCTCGGCCCTCGGGCAAGTCTTTGATCCCGCAACGACACGTCGCATCTTTTGTGGTGTACAGGATGGCGTTTCCGGTCTTACTGCGCCCTGTCCATCCGGCACATCTACGGGCACACAGGTCGGGTTCGCGCGCGAACCATTTACGGGAAACATGATTCCGGAAGACCGGCTCGACGCCAACGTCATCAACCTGCTGAATCTTTTCCCGGCGCCCAACAATCCCAATCTTTTTAACAACTTCGCCAGCAACCCCGCCCTCAAAATCAATGCCAATCAGTTCGATGTGCGGGTTGATCACAATTTCAGCGAAAAGGACCAAATGTTTGCGCGGTTCAGTTACTCAGACACACCACAACTGATACCCGGTCCATTTATGGGAATTGCGGATGGTGGTTCTTTCTCGGCAGGTGACCAAACGGCAAGTTCGATTAACGTCGCACTGAGCGAGACGCACTCCTTCTCGCCGATGCTGGTGAACGAGGCACGCATCGGGGTCAACCGCATCGCGACCACTCGGGTTCAACCGTTCAGTAACGATCTCAGTAACATTCCAGGCCAGTTTGGCATCCAGGGAGTGCCGCAAGTGCCCGCCAACGGCGGTCTCGGAACCATCTTCATCACTGGATTAAACACACTCGGCAGCAACCAATTCCTGCCATCCATTGAAACCAGCCTGACGTCCCAGTACATGGATAACCTCACCAAAGTCTGGGGAAAGCACGCAACAAAAGTTGGCTTCGAGCATCAGCATTTGCGTTTCACGATTCTGCAGCCGCCTTCTGGACGAGGCGCGTGGTCTTTCAGTGGCGTGTACACTGAAGTTCCTTCGGAGGGCGGCGGCAATACCGGCTTGGCCCAGATGCTACTGATCCCGATCAAGAGCAAAGTGGCGGGCGGATTCGACTTTGTTGGCGGCGCGGACGTGGTGCAGGCCTCCAATTACGCGAACACGGATATGGGCCGTAACTACAACGCTGCTTATATTCAGGACGATTGGAAAGTGACTCCAAAATTGACCGTGAATTTGGGTCTCCGTTGGGAATATTTCGGCCAGATCGTGGAACGCTATGGAGCCTCAACTAACTTCCAGCCGGCGACCGCATCCAGCGGTGCCCGGTTCTTGCTCACCAAGAAACGCTGCAATGTGCCTTTCTCCGCGGACTTGCTCGCGGCCGCCTCCGCCGACAACATAAGCATTCAATGTTTGAATAATCCCGGCCTTGGCGAATCGCAAAAGACAAATTTCGGCCCCAGAATTGGTCTCGCCTATCGGTTGACGCCCAAGCTGGTGGTGCGCGCTGGTGCCGGTATCTTTTACGGTGGTTTCGAAAACTCAACCATCGGTACCTATTTTGATTTCCCGTTTCAGTTCAACCTGGTGTTCCCGTCGCTCGGACCCAACGTGCCGATCACCTTTGCCAACGGCTCGCTCGGAACACTTGAAACCGGCCTGTCCGCTTTGGCTCCGATTACGTCCGGCTCTGCCGAGCCAGCCGGCGCCGGACTGATCGGCCAGGACTTTCACCTAAAGACCCCTTATACACAAAGTTACAACCTCACCGTGCAGTATCAGCTTTCGCAGAGCCAGACGGTACAGGCTGCCTACGTAGGCAATGGCGTGCGCCACCTCGGTGTTTATATAAACCCGAATTCACCGAATCAGATACTTCCTCCAGGACTGAATTCTTTTGACTTCTCGCCCTATCCTGATTTTCCAACGGGCTTTATCTACACAAGTTTTGCGGGGAACAGTTACTACCATTCGCTACAACTCAACTACGAGCGCCAGTTCAGCGCCGGCTTCCAGGCTCTTGCGAACTTCACGTGGTCCAAGTGCCGCACCGACGCTACAGACGTGCTCAATGAGACCGCGCTAGCCTACCGTGCTCCCTTGCTTCCCGGATTTGGCATTCATGGCGACTACGGCCTGTGTGACTTCGATATCACCAAGGTCTTCCACTTCAGCGGCACGTATGAATTGCCCGTAGGTTCGAAAAAACGCTTCCTTGCGAACAGCGGCAAGATCGTCGACGCGGTCCTCGGGGGGTGGAAAACAAACTGGATTCTTACCCTTCAGGGCGGACAGCCTTTCACAATTCACTGCGTGAATGCTACGACTTCCGGGTTTGGCTGCAACGCACTCTTGGTTCCCGGACAGGATCGCTACGCTGGCCCGCACAACGTCGATCAGTGGTTAAACCCGAACGCCTTTTCCGATCCTCCAGTTGCAACTGCGATCGGTCAGTCCGATCGTTCGCCACTCGGGGGCGCTGCCACGCAGTTTTACGGTCCCGGTTTCCATCGCCTCGATTTCTCGCTGTTCAAGGTTTTCCGAACGTCTGAAACCACTAGCCTGGAATTCCGTTCGGAGTTCTTCAACCTCACCAATCACCCGAACTTCTCGGCGCCGGGATTCAGCGGCAATGGAGTGGTGGCGGCTCCCGGTTCACTCGACTACACGAACCCATCCACGTTCGGAAAGATAGCCTCGACTCGCGACGGTCAGAACGACCAGCGCGAAATTCAATTTGCCTTGAAATTTTACTTCTGAAACCGGCTGAGTCTTTACCGCGCCGATCCGGTCTTCGATCAGAACGGCGTCTGATTGAATGTTGCTGTCAGACTTGCTTCAACGCATCAGGAAGGGAATCTCTATAACGCGCGGTTCGCTCAGGCATACTCGCTGGTTTTCTCCTGGCCGCGCTCGTTGGCTGCAGCACCAGGAATTTAAACACCTCTCTCCCGGTGCCCCGGAGGACTCAAGAGTTCAGGTTGAGAATGCGCCAAACGGAATTCGCATCAAGGCCTAGAATGCAGACTTTTTTTCGTTGCAAACGGCACTCTGGCCGCATCGCAATCAACTGGCGGAAGCTTTGCGTAAACTGGATGAACCGGGTACTTCGCCGGGAACGTTGTGATCGCGAGCAATCATCTCCTTGGCTGTTCATTTTGCCCTCGACGCTTCTCATGGCAAATCAACCCGGAAGAGTGTACTTACGAAATATTTCCTTTTATTTTCTTCTCTTACCGTGCGATACAATGCCCACTTTCCACAAGTGGTCCGCTCCGTCGCGCAAACAGGATCTGCACGCGAACGGACGGCAAGATGTCTTGGATCGCTCAGCACCCGGCGCGTCAAGCACGGGCTTGCCGTTTCCGGCACAATAGAGCGTGTCCTCAGCGCCAAGGCTCAGCGCTGCGGACTAACCGCCAGAGCGCGTCGGCCGCCGACGGCAGAATGTGGATCTGAATTCCCAGCTGTCTACTGGCATCGTCGCGGTTCGGCTTTATGAAATACATCCGTCTGCGCCGACCCGACGACTTCCGTTTTTCTGCTTTTGCTTTCCCATTCAAGAATTCAGAAGTGTCCGCTCGAGCCTTAAACCACCATCACATCGATGGCGGATTCGCGAAGCATTTTCAGATCGTTCTTCGAAATTCCTCGATCGGTAATCGTTTCATGCACCGCGGATATCGGGATGATCAAAGAAAGGCTCCGTCGGCCAAATTTTGAAGAATCGCTCACCACGATCGTCCGCTTCGCTGCCTCCGACATCGCGCGATTCACGCGGGCTTCTAGCTGATTCGGCGTCGTAAGCCCGTAGGAAACGTCGAATCCGTCCACAGCCAAAAACAGAATATCGGCGCTCAGCTTGCTCAGTGACTCTTCCGCGAGCGGTCCGACTAGCGAAAAAGAGTTCCGGCGCAGTGAACCGCCCGTTAGAATCACATCGGCTTGACTATCTGCCAATTCAGCCGCGATATTCGTGCCGTTCGTAATGACCGTCAGTCCGCGAAGCTGACGGCAGCCCCGAGCGATAGCCGTCGTCGTCGTTCCGGAATCGAGAATGATGACTTGCCCCGGCCGAATCATCCTGACCGCGGCGGCGGCGATTCGCAATTTTTGTTGTCGATGTTGCCGCTCTTTTTCTTGAAGTGTTTGGTCCTGCAGCGCTCCTGCAAGCACCGGCAAAGCACCGCCATGCGTTCTTTCCAGATGCCCTTGATGGTGAAGGGACTCAAGGTCCTTGCGTACGGTGATCAGCGACGTCCGGAACCTTCTTGCCAGATCGCGTACCAAGACTCGACCGTCGGTGCGCAGAATTTCCAGCGTTTCTCGCCGGCGTTCCTCGCTTAGCATCGCTGCCGTCTCCCAGCTATTAGGTTTCGTTTGCTTTCCTTTTAGCTTGTCAGACTATCGGGCGATTCACAAGCGAAAGAATTCGTAGCAGGTCCGCCAGAGCGTCTTTCGGAAGTTACTCCAGTCTGCGCATGACCCGGTGCTCGGTGGAATGTGCGCGTAACCCCGGTAGGCTCCGAACGCGTCTGCCAGCAAGGCTTCCGAGCTAATCAATAGCCTCGGGCAACCTCGGCGCGGACGGTTTCGCGAGGGTCATAGGTACCTAACGACGGACTTGCGCTAGAACGAGTAGCAGGTCTGAGGGGGGAGCTTTGCCCGAGAACTAGCGCACTGAAAATCAAGGCAACTCGGGCGACGGTAATCTGGAAGAAGCGGTTCAAGAAGGGGAATTTCGCGAAGACCTGTACTACCGGCTGAACGTAGTAAGCATTCCGCTGCCGGCGCTTCGCGAGCGCCGCCAGGATATTCCTGTGCTCGTCGAGCATTTCCTGCACCGAGGCGGAAGGGTGGCGTCCATCACGCCAAAAGCCCTCACGATGCTCAGCGAATACCATTGGCCAGGGAACGTCCGCGAACTGGAGAACACGATCGAACGCGCTCTGGTCCTCGCGCGCGGGTATCGTGACGGAGAACGAAATTGAATTGCGGCCGGTTCAGGGTAACTCAGGTACGGGATGGGCGGCACAGGCTCCCATTGAAGCTGGATGGCAGACCAATCTAACCGAACTCGAGAAGTCGCTTGTGGAGCGTGCACTGCGTCAGGCAGGGGGCAACAAGAGCAAAGCAGCAGAACTCCTCGGAATACAACGTCGACTGCTGTATGAAAAATCGCGGGCATACCGTATCGAATAGCGAGCCGAACGAATGGATTTGCGTGGAGCTAAGAACGGGCCATGACCCGACTGGCGGCAGGGCATTCGGTCTTTACCCGGGGTTGCAGTGTCATGTATGTGCCATGCGAGCTGCGATGAAATGCGGCTAAAGGCGAATAAAAACTGGAAAGAGAAGAAAATTGAACTGCTCCAGTTTGATCAGAACTCGCTATTTCCCTGGGTTTGTCTCGGCTCCGGCAACCGAAGGGCTGTATGGGCGTTCGCTCCTCGTAATTCCCCTACAACAGTCTTGGAAACCGATGGCCGCTTGCCGGTGACGGAGTGGCCTGGGCGCATGCCGCTCACGTGGGCTGCGGTTCTGGTTCGGTTGGATCCTGTGGAGGGAAGGGTGGTAGCCCAGGAGTGGGGGTAGGTGCGTCGGGATAGGGCGGTTCTTCCGGCGGCAGCTCCGGTTGCGGTGGCGGCGGAGGAATGGTTGGATCGGGCGTCCTAGGGTCCGGTGGTATTGAATTCCGAAAGGCGATAAACGGGAAATTCACAAATAACCCCTGCCGACTACGCAACTGCCTCAATCTTTCACACGTGGATCGTGTTATGCGGCGCATCCAGTGTTCCGGTCACCACTACTCTTTGTCCTTCATACTTCTTTGCGGTGGCTTGATCATCCAGCAGATAGGTGCCGTAGTTCCCGCCGTTAGATGATTCCTCAAGCACGAATTTGCCGCCACTTTTCAAGATCTTGCCTTTAAATTCCTTAACTTGGCCTTCCTCTTGCAGC
>WNFO01002612.1_pt1 | contig 14930 bp, 9 predicted proteins | sample 5400251 | NCBI WGS metagenome assembly WNFO01 (sample SAMN13153354, study PRJNA577476) | soil metagenome | isolation source: 100 cm saprolite under Madrone tree | place: USA:California | collected 2016-06-14 | reverse complement strand
CGAAGAGCCAGCCGCGCGGAAGGTGAAAACTGCGCGGTATCCACGCCGTTGGGAATGACACGAATATCATCCCGGTGAAAATAATTGGCGAGAAGTTTGGCCGTGCGGTGGGAGACGGCGGCGAGTGAGACTTTGGGGTTCGCGTAGATAAGGCGCTCCAAACCGGCTAGCAGAGCGTAGTAGGCGCGCTGATGAAGGCTCCGAAGAAACTGGGCCCGTGCCGAATTTGGTCGCTCTCCGAGCGCAAGTTTCTGAAGCCGATGGAAAAGCGCGTGAACGATGACCACGTCGGCGTCCAAACAGTTAATTCCAGGTGAAACCACCAGGTCGAACCGAAGTCCGTGGACCCAGCGGTCCCCAGCGCGACAAATGGAGTTTAGAAAGAGCCAGGCGAGGAATTGCAGGAGATGGGGGCCGCGCGTGGATGCCACTTTATGCCAGATGATCGCCCCGGAGTCCCGCGGGTCGCCGCCGCGTGGTTGAACGACGGCGAGATCCTCGACGCGTTGGGCATAGAGATGGATTTCGCAATGTTCATTGCGAGCGAGGCGTTCTAGAACTTCGGCAAGGGCGCGTTCCGTACCATGCCGGCGGTCGACGAAAGGTGAGACGACGGCGAGACGCAAGTCAGCGCAACCGCCGTATCTGTGGGTCATAAATGGGGGAGAGCTGAGCGGTTGCGGCGTATTGAGCAGAGACAGCAAGAGTCGGTAATCGGAATAAGATGCCGAGTAGAAGCCAAAGGTAAGCGTTCAAGACGAAATCTTCGTACGGCTGGATTCCGCTAAACGTCATGGGAAGCAGGAGAAGTCCCGCATACCAAAAGATGACGAATGCCAGCGGAAACCAGGGCGAACCTCGCAGCTTCTTGACGACTCGCCACGCGGAGAAGAGGATCGCAAAGCTCATTACAAACCAGAGGGCAAGCCCGCCCACGCCCATCTCAAGAACAATCGTGCCGAAGCCACTCTCCACGCCAATGACCGGAGGTTTTGAGCCGAAGAAACGCGCGACATATTGCGTGCCAAGAGACAGCGTGCCGATGCCGTAGCCATAAGGCCACCGCTCGTAACCGAACACCCCAAGGAAATTCATGATTGGATAATCCCATGTTCGGAATTGGAGTGCGCCCGGGCCGCTGCCCGGCAAAAGTGTCTCCTGGTAAAATGCGACACGAGAAAGCAGCGTCTCGGGAAAAACAAAAAACAGCAGCACTAGGCCCAGGGCAATACCAAGAGCAGCTCGTTGCAATGTGCGCAGAACGCGGATTACTTCGCGCTGGCGCCAGGGGGCGCCCCAAACAAAGGCCAGCGTGAAAACCAGCACGCTTCCGGCGGCCCATAAAAGAGTGCCGCGGGCGGCGCCGAGGACAATGGCGCCGGAAACGATCGCCAGCGCGAAAAAGGCTAGATTCCTGCCCTTTCTGTAGCGCAAGAGAAGATAGCCTAAGAAACCAACTAGCAACAGCAGGGAAACAAGCAAAAAATTACTGAAGCGCCCAGTGCTGACAAACACGGAGGTCGGACGATAGGACAACAGACCGGACACCGGCGAAACCCGGTAATTCGTGCTCAACTCGCGAATGTCTTCAGCGGGCCTTTCGGGGTTCAAGAACGTGTGTCCCAAGACGGATTGCGCAATGCCAAGAGAAGCGATGATCATGACAAGCGCGATGTTGACGAAGAAAAACCGGCGCAACTGTTGTTCGGAATTGAGCAAGGCATAGCCTACAAACAGCAAGGGAACGTAGCAAAAAAAGAGTTTCAAGCCCAGAATTCCGTACACCAAGTTCGTAGAGGCAGGATTGAAGACCTGCATCACTCCAAACCAGACGAACAAAAGGACCGGCACAAGAAAGGGAGGCCGAAACGATGTGACCTCCTTTCGTCGATAAGCCAGGAAAAAGGACAGATACACAGCTGCAGCTAAGACGTCCTTGGCGAAATAGATCGCCATGTTGTTGCCCAGGTATTTTCTTGCAAAATCCTCGAATAAAAGCCAAGTCAGAAAAAAATACAGGCCCTTGCGCCAACTATTCAGCATGGCGACCACAAAGGCGGAGCCGACGAACAGCAGCGCGATGTACGCAAGGCTGGTCATATCGCCGGCGATAACATAATTCGCGGCTTTGTAGACGGTTACAACAAACAAAGCTATGAAACCCAGGAGAGGAAGCGGCCCGCGGAGCCGACTTCCTGGCATCGCTCGAGGCATCAGATTCATGATACCGCCTCAGAAAAAAGAAAGCGGTCGTCAATCATGGAGATACCGGCTTCACGCCTTCTACGCAAACACCGGCTCCTTCCAGAAGCCGGCTCGGATCTTCCACTTGCTGGATGCCCGCAATCCGGCTGTCGTGGCATTCCTTCTGTTCAACCTGCACAAATCCGGTTCTTTTGAACAAGGAAATAAGCGAATCAGCATCATACATCCATTTATGGGAATGAAAATCCTGCCAAGAGCTATATATGCGATATAGCAGATGAGATGAGGCAGGCGTCGGCCAACGCATCAGCAGCCGCTCGTTCATCTGATCGGCGGGCCGGAGAGTTTCTGACTCCGTTCTCTGGCCCTTGAGAGGGCCGCTTCCGAGATATTCTTCAACAATCGTTCGCAGGTCCGGCACCACAATTCGCAAAATGCCACCAGGCGCGAGGACGCGAAACGACTCCGCAATCAGCCGCTGGCCTTCTTCGCGGTAAAGATGCTCGAGGACATGGGAGGCATAAACGGCGGTGACAGAACCATCGGAAAACGGTAACGGCTTGCGAACGTCGCGAATGAGGATCGACGGGCTCCACGGTATTTCCAATTTGTCCGCAGGCAGCAGACGAAAACTGGAGAGCATGCGCCGCAGCCGGCGGTACTTAGCAAGCCTCGCGTTCCAGGACCCGTCGACGTTTATCCACCCGAGCGGGGCCTGCAAGCCGCATCCCAGATTTAGGCGGATGTGGTTGTCACTTCGCGGCACAAGCGCCTCGCTCTCCCGGCTGGAGGCCGTCAATTGCAAGGCCAGTCGGACGGATTCGCTCTATTATGATTCGCTAATGGTTCAGTATATATGAGCGGAGTTTCCTCGGTTTATTTGTTAATTCGGTGCCCGTCTGGGGTCTCCAGGGGAAGCGCGTTCCTTTGGAGGTTATCCATCCGTGGCTTCCCTCCCAGAAGCGGGTGGGAGACGACGGAACGCCCTTCGGCGAAGCCTTTTATACCTTTTATACTAAGACAGAGTATACGTGTCGTACGCCCTTCGGCGCACAGCTTTGTCAATGGCAGCCATGGTCTCTGCAACATAATGCTCGGGCGACCAGCTTTGCATGCGTGCCGCGCTTTGCCGCCCTAGCTCCTTTAGCAGAGCAGGCCTTGCAAATGCTTCGGCAAGAATTCCAGCCAGGGTCTCAACGTCGCCACACGGAAACACAAAATCCGGACGGAGGGGGGCGACCAAATCTCTTGTCGCTCCGACGCGGTCGCTAGCAATTACCGGACAGCCGCAGCACATGGCCTCATTCACCACCAAGCCAAAGGGCTCAAATTCGGAAGGTAAGACCATGACGTCGGATGCAACGTATACGGCAGGCAGCCGCGACTGATTTACGAATCCTAGGAAGCGGACATGTGCGCTGATCCCCATCTCTAAGGCTCTTGCCTCCAGTGTCCCCCGCAACGGGCCGTCGCCTGCGAAAACCAGCGCTGTGTCCGGCCGGTTTAGTTTCTTGAAAGCCTCCAGCACGTCGAGCGGGCGCTTCCAGGGCTGCAGCTTCGCGCAAAAGAGGATAACTGCGCTATCTGCTGAGAGGCCCCAGGAAGCGCGGACCGCGTCGCGGCTGGTCCCCGTGGATTGCGTCACCCACCAGTCGTTGTCCACAACTAACGATACGAGCGAGATATGCTCGTCAGGAATTCCGGCGGAAAGCAGCAGGTCGCGCGCCCTGCTCGAGCGCGCAAAAACTTGATCCGCCAGACCAAAAAGCCTCCGCCAAAAAATCTTCTTAAGTAAGACCTTCCAGGCACGGCCATCCCGGGCCGCGAAAGAGTGTGCGTCCGTTCCAAATAAAAATGCAGCCCCCGAACTCTTTGCCGCGAGATAGGAAATCCAGAAGCTCGCTCGCACATAAACTAGGTAGCAGACGACCGCGTCAAAATTCCCACTACAGATGAGTTTCCACAAGCCTGGATTGAACAAGCCGAAGAAGGACTCGGCGCCGGAGCCGCGATTCGGGACGTGAGTCCATGAGTAACCGTCGAGAAGGGGCACGTCCCATTGAATGTGGGCGCCAAATTCCGGATCGTGGGTAGCCTCCGCACCGCGAAGAGTGCAATACGCTACGTGGAGATCGAGCGAAGCGTGCTTGGCCATACGGCGGAACAGCGGCGCCTGGTATTGCACGGGATGGGAGCCGACAAATAGGACGCGGTACCGGCGGTCAGGCACGGCAGGCTCCTGAGTTTTTCGTGCGCTTCGTGGCGACCATGCGGAAGTATGTCGTATTCAATGAGATGGCCAGCGATGAAGTATAACCTCTTCCGCCGAAGGCGCGTGTGCTGCGACCTGTAGAAAGCAATGCGCCCTAAGTAGAAATCAATAACCGTAGGGTCCGCAAACTGCTGGACGAGTCCTCATTCTTGACACATACTCCAATCCGGTGTTATCAGGCGCGCAATTTTGGAGCTCGCGGTTTTCAGTTTCCTTCGGCAGGCAAGCATGTATCCAACCATCCGGGTCCTTGGCAAGTCGTTAGTCGCTAACTTGCTCCCCACTGCACTTTTCGAGCCGGCGCTGGGACTCGCCGACGTGAAGGAACTCTTCTCCACGTTCGTCCGAGTCGTGGAAATCGAGAATCACAGCTACTGCAATCGCACCTGTGCGTTCTGCCCGAACGCGTTTATCGATCGCCGCTCGCAGAACGTAATCATGGAGGACGCGCTTTACGAACGCATTCTCGACGATCTTGCCGGCATTCGATACAAACAGACCTTGATTTGGTCGCGATACCACGAACCGATGGCCCACGCATCTATCTTTGAACGCCTCGTTCGCGCCCGTGCGCGTCTGCCGGAGGCTTACCTTGTCCTGGTTAGCAACGGCGATTACCTGAATCGCGAAACCCTGAGCCAGCTGGAACGAGCTGGCGTCAATCGCTTGATGCTCGATCTTTACCTTCCCGAAGGCAAGGAACGCGTGCCGGCCGAGATAGAGGACGAAAAGAAGAAATTCTCGACACGCACCGGGCTGGAGTTGTCGCCGATTGGCGAATTCGACTACCGCTGCCTTGGGTCGTCCATTCAAATTACTATGGGGATTCCGTGTTATACGGGCGAGCATGTCTCCACGCGCGGCGGCCTGGTGGAGATCGCCGGCTTGCACTCGTATCAGCGTCGGTCCGTCTGTTTCAATCCGCTCCATTCCGTGGTCGTCGATTACAACGGCAAGGGCATGCTCTGCTGCCAGGTGCGGTCCGATTCGGCGGCACAGTCATCCGCCATCATTGGGGACCTTGCCCAACCGGGATACACTTTGTTCCACCTTTATCGTGACCTCGCGCCCGCTCGGGCCGGACTTCTCGCTCCTGGGCCCAAAAATGGCGTCTGCCGCACCTGCAATGTCTCAGACGTCGGCCCCGACAGACTGGCGCGGCGCCCCGCAGTGGCGAACGCCATCTCTCAGCTTCCCGGCGTACAGCTGCTTTTCCGATCGGCCGCTCGCCGCGCTTTCCGCCAGCGTAAGTACGAGTGAGTGAAAATCTCTGGCGTGGCCGCTCCCCGCGCCGACTTGTGGCTATATTCCATTATCCAACGCCTGTGCTAAACTACGGTGGTTCCGCAGGGGTTTGCGGTTCACCGTAAAGTCTCCGCACTGGTGTGGTTTTTCTCAGCGACCGTACCTCGGTTCGCCTGGTGTCCGGCAGCGGCCGAAACCGCTCTGCGGCGCAAAAATTCTTCCATCGATGACCTCGGCCAGGCCGCGGTCACGTGAAACAACGAGGATGTGTCATGTCCGGGCATTCAAAATGGGCCACGATTAAACACAAGAAGGGGGCCACCGACGCGAAGCGCGGCCGCGTTTTCACACGAATCATCCGCGAAATCAGCATTGCAGCGCGCATCGGCGGCGGAGAACCGAACACCAATCCGCGCCTGCGAACCGCGATTCTGGCGGCGAAGGCCGCGAACATGCCAGGTGAAAACGTCGAGCGCGCGATCCTGCGCGGAACAGGCCAACTCGAAGGCGAACAATATGAGGAAGCCACTTTTGAAGGTTACGGTCCGGGGGGCGTCGGCATGCTCATTCAAGTCGTCACCACCAACCGCAACCGCGTGGTCGGCGAGTTTCGCCACCTGATGAGCAAGAACGGCGGCAACATGGCCGAGGCCGGAGCTGTCGGATGGATGTTTAGCCGCAAGGGCGAGATCTCCGTGCCCAAGGAAGCGGCCAGCGAGGACAAGTTGCTGGACCTCGTGCTGGAAGCGGGAGCGGAAGATCTGAAGGACGATGGTTCCGCTTGGTACATCGTGACGCCGCCGGACGCGCTGGAAAAGGTGAAGGAAGCCCTGACCAAAGCCGGGATTACTCCGTCGTCCGCGGAAATCGGCATGGTCCCGCAAAACTACATCAAACTGACAGGCGCGCAGGCTACGCAAATGGTGCGCCTGGTCGAAGCCCTCGAGGAGCACGACGACGTGCAACACGTCTACGCCAACTTCGATATCGACGAATCCGAAATTCAAGCGGCCGTCGGCGCCAACTAAATCTCGTCTATTTTCAGGTTTTCCCAAGAGCCATCGCGCGCCCCGCAGTGAAAATGGGTAGCGAGGACGGTTCGTTCGCCGTAGACTGATGAATGATGAGCCAAGTCCTCAAGACCATCGGCTGGCTGCGTGTTCTGGGAATAGACCCCGCCGCCGCCGGGCCGACGGGCTACGGAATCGTTGAGGGCGACGGACGGCATTGCCGCATGCTTCATTATGGGGCCCTGAAAGTGGCGGCGAAGCGCCAGAAGGAATGTGCTGGCGCGGCACTTCAGGAAGTCCACGCTCGCGTTTGCAATTTGATCGGCGAGTTCTCTCCGGATGCTCTGGCTGTCGAAAGCGTATTCACGGCGCTGAATATGCGCACCGCATTAAAGCTGGCCGAAGTGCGCGGCGTGATCCTGCTTGCCGCGGCGCAATGCAATGTGATGGTCTACAGCTATGCGCCTCGCGAAGTGAAAGCTTCCGTCGCCGGTCACGGCCACGCCGACAAGCGGCAGATGCAGATGATGGTTCGCGCGCTGCTTTCGATGAACGAGACGCCGGAGCCTTCGGACGCGGCTGACGCGCTAGCGGTGGCACTGTGCCATTTGCAAACGGAACAAGCGCGGCGGCGTTTTGGGCTGCCGGGGCGAAATGTGCTTGCGAAGCCGCGGGGGCGAAGCGCAGCGGCAGGTCCGCCAACTAGTCTAATCAACTAGTCTAAATTAGACTAGTTTTGGCGGCACAACGCGCACCGACTGCCGCGCATCGAATCGACGCGTTGACCGTTTTGCGGTCGCACATGACTTTGACCGCTTGCGGTCACAAACGACTTTGATGGCTTTGCGCTCAGAAAGGACCATGAAGACTTCCCTGCTGCGATTTTCTCTGCTGATTGCCGTTGCCTCGATGCTGGCTTCCGCGGCGTTCTCGGTTCCGGCTCCGTCCGGCGCCAAGCTGACCTTTCGGCGCGTTTTCAAAGGAAGCTCACCCGAATTCATCGAAATTAGCGTGCGGGAAGATTCGGATACGGGCGCTTATGAAATCCGGCAGTTGGATGAGGATGTCGGCTCGCTGCCATTTCAAGTGAGCGCGGCCTGGCGCACGAAGATGTTCGACCTGGCGGCGCAACTCAAACATTTTCAGGGACAAGATCTGGATGTGCACCGCAAAATCGCGAATCTCGGCGAGAAAACGTTTCGCTGGGAATCCGGCGCCGAAGTCCATGAAGCAAGATTCAACTACACTTTGAACTCGGCGGCGGCCCAGCTACTTCAGATTTTTGAGGGGCTGGCGCGTCAGCAGGAACATGTGGACTTGATTTCACGGCGCATGAAGTACGACCGCCTGGGGATTAACGACGCCTTGCTGCAATTCGAATCGGACTTGAACCGCAGCCTTCTGCCGGAACCGCAGCGGGTCGTACCCCTGCTCGACCAGATCGCCGGCGATTCGCACTTCGTGGATATCGCCCGTCAGCGCGCCCGTTCCCTCGCCGAGCGCATCCGCCACCAAGGCTAAGAAGCGATTTCACAAATGCAGTTGGGCTTTAGAAGGTCATGACACTATTCGGGTTACGCGCGGGTCACCAACCTGGCAATAATCCATAATTCTGTATGTTTCTCAAAGAATCGGGAAGTATTGGCAAGCAAGAATTACGTGCCTCACCCCATGAATGAGTTCTATCTACTTCAATCTAAATGGTTTATAGAAACATAAAATAATCATAAATTTTGGCACAAGTTATGCATATTTTATGAGAGTATGTGCCCGAATTTAGGGGGAGTGGGGTGGACTCCCCTAAGTCTCCTCGTTTCGATTTGCACGCCACGACTAACTTCTCGAATCCGCGAGGTATCGAAAGGAGTTCTAGCATGTTGAAAAATGCAGGGGCAATGCGTCCTTTGCTCAGAACGACCAGTTTGTTTGCCATCGTCTGCGGGATTCTCATCTTGCTTGCGCTAGCTACGCCAACACCGGTCACTGCTCAAGCCACCGTCGGAACAGGAAGCATACAAGGAACCATCGTCGACCCGCAGGGCGGAGCCGTGAATGGCGCGAAAATCACGGTCACGAGCAAGGCCACCGGGCAGATATCTCCAACCTCTACTAACGCGACAGGGGCGTTCAACGTCGCGGCCCTAATTCCCGGAGAGTACCTCGTCCGTGTGGAAGCAAAGGGTTTCAAGACGGCCGAGACGTTAGTGCACGCGGCGCTCAGTGTCATCTCTACGGTGAATCTCACACTGGAGCTCGGCTCGGAGTCTACGGTAATCATGGTGGAGGCCAACGCCGTCGCCGTCAACACGCAGCAAGCGACGGTGCAGGATGTGATCACATCCAGGCAAATTGAAGAGCTACCTGTGGACGGCCGGAACTTCCTGGACTTGGCATCGCTGGAGCCCGGCGTCCAAGTGCAGGACGGCGCGAACTTCGATCCCACGAAGAACGGGTTTTCCTCGATCTCTTTCGGGGGAAGATCAGGACGCACGGCGCGCATCGAAGTCGACGGTCTGGACATCAGCGACGAGACCGTCGGCACCACCACCCAAAACCTTCCTTTGAGCGCCATTGAGGAGTTCAACGTCAACCAGTCCTCGCTTGATATTTCCACTGAACTGACGTCGTCCGGATCGGTCAATATTCTATCCAAGTCCGGCACCAACGATATTCATGGCCAGCTGTTTTACTATGGCCGCAGCAATCGGACCTCGGCCCGCATTGCCCCAATTACATCCACTCAGCCCGCGCTGGAATTTGGGCGCAATCAGTATGGTGGGAACCTCGGCGGTTGGTTCGTTAAGGACAAGGTCTTCTACTTTCTCGACGCAGAACGCACAGCACAAAAACTGCAGTCGCCCGTGAGTCTCACATCCCCATTTTCGGCCCTTTCCGGAAATTTCGGTTCTCCGTTCCACGAGTCCGAATATGTCGCCAAGTTGGATTGGAACATCAAGGGCACCTGGAAGGCCTTCTTCCGCTTTTCGTATGATCAAAACCTGAGCGTTCGCGGATTCAATCCCGGTGTATATCAACCCTTCGCAAACGTGGATCACACGCCCGTCTACGCGGCGGGGACGGACTTTTCAAAGGGACGTTTCACCAACCAGTTCCGCGTGGGCTACATGAAGTTCCGCAACGGCATCGTCGACGCTACGCAGGGCGTAACGAATCCCGCCCCCGGCATCTCACTGATCATTGCTCCCTTTCTGGACTTTACGTGTCTGGGCGGGGGAGAGTCCTTTTGTTCTGGGACAAATATTCTGGCGCCTCAGCAGACTTACCAGAGCAACAAGCAGGGGAAGTATGACGGGAGCTTCACCTTTGGCTCCCATAACCTGCGTTACGGCATCGGAGTCAACCGCATTCTAGGCGGCGGCTTCGCGAAGTTCTTTGGCGTCGCCCCAGCCGTTGGGTCGATTCTCGGCTCCTCGACAGAAGCCTTTGCCGCTAGCGGTCCCTTTCCCGGCGGGATTAACAACCCCCTCAACTACCCGGTGCAGAACGTCCTGATGGGCAACGGTCAGGGATTCTTTACCGATTTACCTCAGTTCGGCTTCCCTGCTGGCGGACAATTTGATACCCGCTTCGCATGGTATACGGGCGACAGTTGGAAGGCCACTAAGCGGTTGACGATTACCTACGGTGTCCACTATGTCCGCGATACCGGCCGTTCAGACAGCGATCTCGCCGCCATCCCTGCTTTGAATCAGTTCGGTGCCGGCCTGGGCAATAAGGTCCATCAGCCAAACAAGAACTTTTCACCGCATCTTGGCATTGCCTGGGATCCGACCGGAACCGGGAAGACCGTCTTCCGTGCTGGCGGCGGCATCTATTACGAGAACGCCGTCTTCAACAACGTACTTTTTGACCGGCCGGCCCGCCTGCAGAAGGGGTTGTTCTTCGGAACGGGCCTGGCCTGCATCTTTGGCAGTTCGTTAGCTGTTCCGCTGCCCGACGGAACCTCCATTACGCCAACCTTCTGCGGACAGCCGATCGGCAACGTAGTGGGTAATATTGCTGCCTTCCAGAAGCAATATCAGGCAGCAGTAGTCGCTGCTGGCCCCCAGTCCAACGGCAGCTTCGTCGGAAACACGCTGGCTGAGGGAGTTGATGCGACCGGTGACCAGCTCATCGCTCCCAATTACCGCTCCCCATACTCCATTCAGATGAACGGTGGCATCCAACATCAATTTGGCCGCGCCACGGTGCTTACGGTGGACTACGTGAGAAACGTATCGCTTCACTATCTGCTTGGCATCGACGTCAACCATGTTGGCGCAGCAAGGACGCTGAACGTCGCGAACGCCCAGGGCGCTATTTCCGCGACCAATGCTGGTTTCGGGTGTGGAAGTGGCTTCGACGCCGCATCCGTCAACTGCGCCATTGCTGCCGGTGCTTCGATATCGGACTACGCCAATAATGGACTCGATTCGGGAACCGTATTCGCCGCTGGTTTTCCGTGCCCAACCTGTGCTTTCCCGGGGCTCAATCCCAAACTGGGCGAAAACCAAATGCTGATGCCAATCGGGCGCTCGGTGTACAACGCCTTGCAAGTTTCGCTGAAATCCAACTTGGATCATCCCCTGCCAGGCATCCACCGGCTCAGCCTGTTGAGCTCCTATGCCCTCTCGCGCTTCAAGAGCCAGGCGGCGGACCAGGACTTCATCAACAATTCCACGGACTTCGACAAACCGAACAAGTTCTTTGGACCTAATGGCTTGGATAGGACGCACATTGTGGGTGTCGGGGCAACGATGGACCTCCCCGGAGCCACGCGCTTGTCCATGTCGAGCCATTGGGCAACCGCAGGAGCGTTAACCCTCTTACTTCCAAACTCCGGATCGCCCGGGGAGATCTTCCGGTCCGATGTCACCGGCGACGGCACAGTGGGCGATGTCCTTCCAGGCACGAACATTGGATCGTTCGACCGCACCATCAAGCCGGGACAGCTCAACAATCTGATTACCTCCTATAACGGCAACGGCTCCGGACAACTGACACCTGCGGGGCAGGCTCTCGTCAGTGCGAACCTGTTTACGCAGGCGCAACTCGTCGCCTTGGGTGCGGTCACCCCGCACGTTTGCCTGGCACCTCCTATCCAGGATCCTGCGCCGGGCTGCCCCATTCGGACGGGGCCTGGTCACCAAATCGGTTTGTCACCGCGTTTCACGGCGGACATAACCGTGAGCTGGCGGCTCCATCCCAGCAAGGTGTTCCATGGCCTCGCGGAGCGCGTAGTCGTTGAGCCGCAGATCGCCCTTTTTAACGTGTTCAACTTCCAGAATTGGGATCCGGGAGGAAACACCATGAGCGGCGTCCTGAGCGGGACCGTAGGGTCCGTGAACGGAACGACGGCGCACGATCAGCCAGGTTGCGACCCTGTCAACAATCCAGGCCCCTGCACGGGCCGGACAAACCTTGTAGCCCCGGGCTCGGCCTCTGGTGTCAACTGGTACGGCGTGCCACGGCAATGGCAATTTGGCGTCAAGCTGACATTCTAATTGTCGCGGCAATTTATAATCAAATCGGCGGGGAGTTTTTACTCCCCGCCTTTTTCTTTTTGCGTCCGAAAGAAGCGCGCATTTTCGCGCTCCGGACGGGTTGGCGGAGGGACGAATCTCTTTTCAATTTCTTCAGACCCAACCCGTAATGTCAGGATTCTGTAGCCAGATTAGACGAGTCTCCCATGCACTAGCGTTACTCCGGCATGCTTCCCCGCGTATGTTAGGATGAGGTCCATTGGTGTCTCCGGGGTCTATGCCGCGTCCGACCACTATGAATTTGTCCGAGGCGGTGGCCATTTCCGCTTCCAGCCTTTGGGCGCACAAGCTGCGCAGCATCCTGACGCTCGTCGGCGTGGTGATCGGCGTGGCGGCGGTGATCGCGGTCGTCAGCCTGATCAATGGCGCGAATCAATACGTCGCGACACGCGTCTTCCGTCTCGGCGCCGACGTGTTTGGGCTGTCGAAGCAGCCTTCCATCATTACCAACGTGGACGACTGGCTCGAATTCCAGAAGCGCAAACGCATCACTTACGACGATTTTGAAGCGGTTCGCGGGCTATGCAAGTCCTGCAAGGAAATCGGCGCTTCGCTGGGCGGCCGCATCGAGGTGAAAAGCGGGTTGAATTCGCTGAAAGACACCAACCTGCGCGCCTGGACTCCGCAGATGGCCCAACTCTACGATGTTGACCTGGTTTCCGGCCGTCACATGACCGAGGAAGATATGCGCGGCGCGGCCCCCGTTTGCGTGATTGGCAACGACCTGATCGAGAACCTGATGCCTGGCATCGACCCGATCGGAAAAGAAATTCGCTGGAACAATATTCCTTGCGAAGTCATCGGTTACGGGAGCAAGCAAGGCTCGGCGCTGGGAAATTCCCTGGACAACTGGATCATCATTCCCCTGACCACCTATAACAAGAACTACGGGACGCAGCAGGATTCGCTGCGCATCACATCGCGCGCCGGTTCCGCAGCGAAGATTCAAGACAGCGTGGATGAAGTCCGCCAGATCATGCGAGGGCGTCATCACCTTGCCTATGCCAAGCCTGACGATTTCGCGATCGAGACGAGCGACTCCTTTCTGTCGCTGTGGAAAGACATCAGCAGCTCTTTTTTCGCCGTTATGATTGCCATCGCTTCGATTTCCCTGGTCGTCGGCGGAATTGTCATCATGAATATCATGCTCGTTTCCGTGACCGAGCGGACCCGCGAAATCGGGGTGCGCAAAGCTCTGGGCGCGCGCCGTAACGACATTTTGCTTCAATTCTTGATTGAATCGTCGACGATCTCGGTGATCGGCGGCGCTATTGGGGTTTTGTGCGGCGTGCTGGTCGCCAGCGCTATAACGTGGGTATTTTCGCTCCCGAGCTCCGTGCAATTGTGGTCGGTGATCAGCGGGCTGATTGTGGCTTTGAGTGTCGGGCTTTTCTTCGGCACGTATCCGGCATCCAAGGCCGCCAAGCTCGATCCGGTCGAAGCGTTGCGTTCGGAGTAGAAGAGAGAATTCATGGCCACCTTCGAAAAAACTTTGCCGCGGCCCGCAGGGCTGCCTCTGCGCGTGCGCATGCGCAAAGAAGGGATGCTCAAGCTCCGCGAAGAAATCCTTCTCGCTCTCGATACGCTAAGAAAAAACAAGCTTCGGTCCGCGCTTACCGTTCTTGGGATCGTCATCGGCATAACCACGGTCATTACCGTCACGTCGATCATCAATGGACTCAACGAAAACGTGCTCGGTGGAATTCGCGAGCTGGGTTCCGACACGATCATCGCCTACCGCTTTCCATGGGCTTCGCTCTCTCGTCCGCCGAGCGAATGGTTTACACGCAAGGAACTCCAGCCCGAGTGGGCGGACGATATTGCCCTGCTGCCATACGTCAAGGCAGCTTCGGCCTCCATGCGCATCTTTCAACCGCAATTCGGTTCCGGCACAGAAGACGTCCGCCGCGGCGCCTATCGCGCGAAAAACGTGATTCTGCAGGGGAATCAACCCTCTATCGGGGAGATCTTCGACTTGAAAATTGCGCGCGGCCGCTTCTTCAATGAAATGGATGCAGAGCACCGCGCGCCGGTGGTGCTGCTGGGATACGACACAACGCGAATTCTTTTTCCCGAATCGGCGGAGAATAGTCTCGGCAAGGAGGTGGTCATCGACGGCCAGCTCTTCACGGTTATCGGCACGCTACAGAAGCAAAGGCAGGGCATTTCTGGCGGTTCCAACCCGGAGGACAACTCCGCGTACATGCCGGTCACCACGCTGCGTAAACTCTATCCCAACAGGAAGGACTATGTGATTTTCGCCAAGGCTCGGTATCCCGATAAGGTCGGGGAGGCGGTTGGGGAAATTCGCGAACTCCTCCGCCGCAAGCGCCGGCTGCCAAACAACAAGCCCGATGACTTTGCGCTGTTCACTTCGGATTATTTTCTGGATTTGTGGAACAAGATCAGCGGGCTCATCTTCATTTTAATGTTCGCGATCGCTTCCGTTGGCCTGATCGTCGGCGGAATCGGCGTGATGAACATCATGCTGGTCAGCGTCACCGAGCGGACACGCGAGATTGGCGTTCGCAAGGCTATCGGCGCGAGACGCTCCAATATCCTGGCGCAATTCCTGATCGAAGCCGTCACGCTCAGCGCCGTTGGCGGCGTCATCGGTGTTCTCTTCGGTTCCGGCATCTCCCTGCTGCTGCGCTA
>WNFO01007612.1_pt1 | contig 14935 bp, 10 predicted proteins | sample 5400251 | NCBI WGS metagenome assembly WNFO01 (sample SAMN13153354, study PRJNA577476) | soil metagenome | isolation source: 100 cm saprolite under Madrone tree | place: USA:California | collected 2016-06-14 | reverse complement strand
CCGCCGACCTTGAAATCTCCTTCGCCCGTCGGGCGTGGAAAAAGAAACCGTCGGGCGTCGCGGCTTGCCAGATCGCCCGTCCAGAGCCACCCGCCGCGGAGGATCTTGCAGAAGCTGCCGAGCTTCGCGCCTGCGCCGATCTCGATGTGCGAGGCGGCCTCCAGGGAAGCGCCTCCTTCGATGCGAACGCCCAGGCCTAGGCGGATCTCTGCCCCGGCGTGCGCGCACAGCTCGATGGGCGCGGCACGCGCGTCGAACGGCACCCCGCCGGCTACGTGGACCGCTCCCGCGCGCCCCGGACCCAGACTCGCCCCAGCACGATTGCCGAGGGACCCACCGAAGCGCAGCGGCGCAGCTTCACCCTGGTGCCGAGTCCGCCAGCAGCCGGCGCGTCGCGTGGGAGGCGGTCATGGTTTCAGGGCAACTCGGCGAGGAACCCGATCAGCTCACGCGCAAACCGCAGTCGGGCGGCTGGATTCAGGTGGGTTGCCGTTCTCGGGGATGAAGGCATGCGCGAAAGTGCCGGCGGCAAGTGCGGCGTTCCCCGGAACCTCATCAGACGTTCGACGGAGACCGCTCTTCCGTCCGCACGCGCTGCTCCCGCGGTGTACGGAGCGTGCGCATCAGGATGAGCAGGAACTTCGGATCATTCAGCAGATAACGGCGGGCCAGCCTGCGCGGCTCCTGGAGGAGGCGGAAGAGCCACTCGAATCCCGCGCGCGACATCCAGCGGGGCGCGCGGCGTGCCCCGGCGATGAAGTCGAGCGCCGCGCCCACACCGATTCCGACCGTGGGGCGGATGCGCGGAGCCGCCCGGTGCAGCCACAGCTCCTGTTTCGGCGCGCCGAGCGCGACGAGGAGGAGGTCGGGTTTCACCGCCTGGATGCGTTCGATCAGCGCCGCGTCCTGCGCCGGATCGGGTTCGCGGGAGATTCGGGGAGCGTCGCAGCCCACGATGTTTACCCCGAGCCGTCCGCGCAGCATGTGCGCCGACCTTTCGGCGACTCCTTCTGCGCCGCCGAGGAGGTAGACCCTCCATCGCCGCGACGCCGCTCGCTCCATCAATGGAAGGACGAGATCGGAACCCGAGATCTTCTCGGGCAGCGGCGCTCCCAGAAATCGCGAGGTCCAGACCAGGGGCTGGCCGTCGGCGAGGCTCAGGCTCGCCGACGCGTAGGCCTCGCGGAACGACGGATCGGCGTCCACGTTGACCACGTGATCGACGTTTGGGGTGAAAACGGACCCGCCCCGTCCATCGGCCACCAGCGCCTCGATCTCGTCGAGGGCTTCGGCAAATGTCAACGAGTCGACCCAGAGCTCTCCAAAGCGGACGCGCTTGCGCGACCTGGAATCGCCGGACTGCACCAGCACGAAGATACCATCGCGGTGACGGCCCCGGAGCACCTCCACTAGAAGGCCAGTGTCGTCGCGCTCGCCGTGTTCGAGTAGGGGCTGAGGTTGCCGGCCGCGTCCGCCGCACGCACGCGGTACGTGCAGGTCGTGGCCGACGGCAGCCCGGTATCGTCGAACGTCGTGCCCGCCACGATCGCAATCTGGGCGAAGTTCGAGCAGGCTGCCCCCTGGCAGCGCTCCACCAGATATCCGCTCACGCCGACGTCGTCGTCAAGGAACAACAGCCATCCGGTCTGCCCGGTGTTGTTGCGGTCGACTCGGACGATGGGCCCACCACCCGCCAGGGACGTCAGCGGAGCCCAGGCGCCATTCTCGTAGAGCGGGTCCTCCACGCCGGTGAAGCTGGAGGATGCGATGGGCACATCGGCGATCGCCATGCCCGGCGCGAGCGTGATCGCCAGCAGACTGGCCAGGAGCTTCATGGGGGGAAACCGCCTCCAGTGTTTCCACCCCGATGACATCGCGATCGCCTCTCCGAGCCCTCCCGGCGCTACGGCAGGAAGTTGGCCGTGACCGACTTCGCCGAATTCATGTTCACAGTGCAGGTCGTTCCCGAGACCGAATCGCAGCCGTTCCAGCCGCTGAAGGTGGAGAGGAAGGCCGGATTCGCCAGCAGGGTCACCACCGTGCCGCTGTTGTAAGCGGCCGAGCAGGTGCTTCCGCAATTGATCTGGTTGGGACTGCTCGGATTGGAGGTGGAGGTGACGGTGCCGTCACCGACCAGGAGGCGCGACTTCTGAACCGTGAGGGTGAACGTCTGCACGGCGAAGGTGGCGGTGACCGACCTCGCCGCATTCATGGTCACCGTACAGGTCGTGCCGGAGGCCTGATCGCATCCGCTCCAGCCGGTGAGCGTCGATCCGGCAGCGGGGATTGCCGTCAAGGTGACCACCGTGGCGAGATCGTAGGAGGCCGAGCAGGTAGCTCCGCAGTCGATCTGGCTGGGGCTGGCGGGATTGGAGCTGGAGGTCACGGTGCCACTGCCAGCTCCCGCCTTGGCCAGGTTCAATGTCGCCCTGACCGTGAACGCGTTCGCGCTCGTCGCCGTGCCCGCGGGCGTGGTCACGCCGAGCGGGCCCGTCGTGGCCCCGGCCGGCACCGTCGCCTGGATTGCGGTGTCCGAAGTCACCGAGAAGGTCGCCCTGATGCCGTTGAACGTCACGGTCGTGGCGCCGGTGAAACCCGAGCCGCTGATCGACACGCTGGTCCCCACCGGACCGCTGGCGGGAGCGAAGCTCGCGATCGCCGGCGGCGGCAACACCGTGAAGGCGCTGCTGCTGGTAGCCGTGCCCGCGGGCGTGGTCACGCCGATCGGACCCGTCGTGGCCCCGGCCGGCACCGTCGCCTGGATTGCCGTGTCCGAAGTCACCGAGAAGGTCGCCTTGGTGCCGTTGAACGTCACGGCCGTGGCACCGGTGAAACTAGAGCCGCTGATCGACACGCTAGTCCCCACCGGCCCGCTGGCGGGAGCGAAGCCCGCGATCGCTGGCGGTGGCACCACCGTGAACGCGCTGCTGCTGGTGGCCGTACCTGCGGACGTGGTCACACCGATGGGCCCTGTCGAGGCTCCGGCCGGCACCGTCGCTTGGATCGCGGTGTCCGAAGTCACCGAGAAGGTCGCGCTCGCGCCGTTGAACGTCACGGCCGTGGCACCGGTGAAACTCGTGCCGCTGATCGAAACGCTGGTCCCCACCGGGCCGTTCGCGGGAGTAAAGCCGCTGATCGCCGGCGACCGCACCACGGTGAATGCACTGCTGCTGGTGCCGGTACCGGCGGGCGTGGTCACGGCCACGGGGCCGGACGTGGCCCCGGCAGGCACGGTCGCCTGGATGGCCGTGGCAGAGCTCACCGTGAAGCTTGCGCTGGCGCCGTTGAACGTCACGGCCGTGGCCCCGCTGAAGTTCGTGCCGCTGATCGACACGCTGGTCCCCACCGGCCCGCTCGAGGGGGTGAAGCTCGTGATCGCGGGCAGCGGACCCGCCGGATCGCCGCCCTCCCACGCCATGAGGGTGAACGCCGGAGTCAGGGTCCAGATCCCGACGTCGCCTGTGGCATAGGAACCGTCAGTCGTGTACGTGAGCTGGGAGACACCGTTCCTGAAGACCTCGAGCGTGTTCCCGTCGGCGGTCAGCCTCCACTTGTCTCCGGTGACGAGAGTGGCGGCGAATTGGCGAACGGCGGTGAAGGACCCGTCCGTGTTGACCTTGAAGATCGCCGACTGGGTCGGGTTGTCGGCCCAGAGGAATAGCAGCCATCCCGTCTGCTTGAGGTTGGTGCGATCGATTCGGACGATCGGCCCACCGCCTCCGGTGGCCACCGTGCCCAGCGTGACTTCGGAATACTGCTTCGCGGGCGGCGCGATGCTCCAGACGCCTGAGCCGTTGTGGCCCCCATCCTTGCCGATGGCGACGCCCGCTTTCCTGAATCCAGAATAGCCTGGCAGCGGATACCAGCGGTCGCCTTCGTCCAGCGGATCTTCGGTTCCAGCGAAGGTCGACGAGGCCCAGGTCCCGGACGAGGCGGGAGCAGGGCCGCCTGCCCACGAGGCGATCGTCGCGTTGGTCAGGTTCGTAGTGCCGGCGTTCACATACGCGAGCATCCCCGACGTTCCCGCTGAGTACCTGATGGTGTCGGGACCGGTGTTGTAGATGAACTCGCGGACCCCGTTCTTGATCCCGTAGAGCACCGGGCCGCGCGCGACGAGCCGGAGCCGGTCTCCGTCGGCGAACGGCGAATGCTGGAGGATGCCGATCGCGGTGTAGCTGGTTCCGTTCGCGTCGATACGATAGAGCCAGTTGTTGACTCCTCCCGTCAGGCTCCCCCACCACATGTAGCCGCTATCGATCGCTGAACCCGATGGCTGGATGCGAGCGAACGGCCCCACATAGCTGTTGGTGTTGTCCAGATGCCCGACGACGATTTCAGAGTAGTGGTCGTCCCCGACGGCCACCGTGGTGCGGGCGCCCGCATGATTATTCCCCGGCCCGACGGCCTGGTTGGGGAAGGCCCCGTTGTTCTTCTGGAACCGGGTGCCTTGGGGGGACATCGACGTCAGGGCCGACCATGCGCCATTCTCGTTGAGGGGATTCTCCGCGCCTTGAAAGCTGGAGGATGCGGAGATTCCTTGCGCAATCGCCACGCCCGGGACAAGAGTGGCCAGGAGCAGACTACCCAGGAAGCGGCCGGTAACGCAGCGCCGGCGGCGTTCGTCGCGCTCAACGAGGTTCATATCGGTGGTCTCCTGTGCCGCTCAGCGGGTGCGTAGCAACCCGCCTGCCAGTTCTGGAGACGGCCCCCGGCGTATCGGCAAGGATGCCGACGGACGATTTTATTGGCTTCTTGGCGACGATCGGGCCCGCGCCTGAGCTGTGCCTAACACCTTCCCTGTAAAAGCTATCGGCATCACGCCCAACGGCACTGCACTTATTACCGCCCGCTTACCGCCGGCGCGAGGATTTGCAGATGGGACGGAAGTCGTCGAACCTCGATGCGCTTTTCTGCCCAGCGCATGGACGGCCAGGCCGGTCGCGAGCAGAATGACCAACGTCCTAGCCTGCGCGAGGCGATCACTGGAAGACGGGTACTCTCCATGACCGAGCTGGCGGACGTCGCCGTCATCGGCGCGGGGGTTGTCGGCCTCGGTGTGGCGCGGGCGCTGGCGCGCGCGGGCCGCGAGGTGTTCGTCCTCGAATCCGAGCGCTTCGCCGGCTTCCACTCCAGCTCGCGCAACTCCGAAGTGATCCACGCCGGCATCTACTACCCGCCCGGCTCGCTGAAGGCGCGTCTGTGTGTGGAGGGGAAGCTAGCGCTCTACCGATACTGCGCCGAGCAGGGCATCGCGCACGCCCGCATCGGCAAGCTCATCGTCGCCACTGCCGAGGAGGAGGTGCCGGCGCTCGGACGGCTGAAGGCGAACGCCGAAGCGAATGGCGTCACGGACCTGGTCCTGCTTTCGCAGGCGGAGGTGCGCAAGCTCGAGCCGGAGGTGTCCTGCGTGCGCGGGCTGCTCTCGCCGTCGACCGGGATCATCGACAGCCACGGTTTGATGGCTGCGCTGCGCCGCGACGCCGAGGCGGCGGGCGCACAGATTGCGGTCGCCACCCCGGTGATCTCGGGCCGGGTCTGCCCGGAAGGCGTCGAGTTGCTGGCGGGGGTCGGCGAGCCTTTCGCCGCGCGCTTCCGTCTGGTGGTGAACTGCGCAGGCCCATGGGCGCAGGAGGTGGCGCGGCGCATCGACGGCGTTCCGCCGGCTTCCGTCCCCCCGCAGCACTTCGCCAAGGGGCACTATTTCCTGATGGCTGGACGCGCCCCGTTCCGGCATCTCGTCTATCCCGTGCCCGTGCCGGGCGGCCTCGGCACGCACCTGACGCTGGACCTCGCCGGCCAGGCCCGCTTCGGACCCGACGTGCAGTGGACGGACCGGGTCGAGTACTCCTTCGACGAGTCGCGGGCCCCCGGTTTCTACCAGGCGATCCGCAGGTACTACCCCAGGCTGCCCGAGGGCTCGCTGTCGCCGGGGTTCACCGGCGTACGCGCCAAGACGGCGCCGGCCGGCGCTGCCGCGTCGGACTTCCAGGTCCAGGGCCCGGCAGAGCACGGCGCGCCCGGGCTCGTAAACCTGTACGGGATCGAATCGCCAGGGCTGACCTCTGTGCTGGCGCTGTCCGATTACGTCCGGCGCGTCGCGGGATGTTGACGAGGACGCAACACTTGCCCGGGCCGGGTCCTCTCAGGAGGGGGGTCGGCTATTTTGGCGATTGCCAGGGTCGTCCTTGGGTAGGTAGGTGTCGCGCATGAACACTTTCACAGGGACGGGGTCTGCCCGTCGTCTGCCGGGCGCGCGGTCTTTCCGTTTTGCTCTGAGCGCGCTCGCCGCCGCGTCACTGGCCGCCTGCGGGGGTGACTCGGGCAGCCCTCTGAAGGTGAGTGCTGGCAGCGTGCGCGACCCGCGGCTCACGACCCCGATCAAGTTCGTGCAGGTGGCGTCCGCGACTCCGCAGGATGACTCGGCGTCGGTCACGGTGACCTTCCCCGCGGCGCAGGCGGCTGGAGACCTGAACGTCATCGCGGTCGGGTGGAACGACACCACTGCCACCGTGAGCTCGGTGACCGACACGCAAGGGAACAGCTACGCGCGCGCGGTCGGTCCGACGGCGTACCCGGGCGTCGTCACACAATCGATCTATTACGCGAGGAACATCGCGGCAGCGGCGGCCGGGGCGAACTCGGTCACGGTCGAGTTCAACGTGGCCGCCGTATACGTTGACGTTCGCATCCTCGAGTACGCCGGGCTCGACCCGATCGCGCCGCTCGACGCGACCGCGGAGGCATGGGGGAATAGTGCCACCAACGACAGCGGGCCGCTCACGACCACCGGTGCCAACGAGCTGCTGTTCGCCGCCAACTTGACGACTGGCTGGACGAACACGCCTGGCGCCGGATTCACCAGCAGGGTCATCACGAGCCCGGACTCGGACATCGCCGAGGACCGGGTCGTCGCCTCGGCGGGCACCTACCGCGGAACTGCTACGGGCGCCGGAGAGTGGGTCATGCAGATGGTGGCGTTCCGGAGCGTGTCGGCGCAGCCTCCGACCGCGCCGGGGAACCTGACCGCGACCGCCGCCAGCAGCGTCGAGATCGACCTGGGCTGGACGGCTTCGACGAGCGACCAAGGCATCGCCGGATATCGCGTGGAGCGCTGCCAGGGCGCCGGGTGCACCAACTTCACGCAAATTGCCGCGCTGACAGGAACGACCCACGCGGACACGACGTGCGCGCCGGACACCGCCTATAGCTATCGCGTCCGGGCAGCGGACACGGCAGGGAATCTGAGCGCCTACTCGAACGTCGCCAGTGGCACCACGCCGGCGGACACCCAGCCGCCGACGATTCCCGGCAACTTCGTGGCGACTGCCGCGAGCAGCAGCCAGATCAATGTCTCGTGGGCTGCCTCCACGGACAACGTCGCAGTGACCGGCTACTTGTTGGAGCGGTGCCAGGATGCGGGATGCACGAACTTCGCGCAGATCGCCACGCCAACCGGAACGAGCTACGGCGACACCGGGCTTCAAGCGAGTACGTCCTACAGCTATCGCGTTCGCGCGACGGATTCAGCGGGCAATCTGAGCGGCTACTCGATACCGGCCTCCACCACCACGCCTGCGGTCGCGCAGCCTCCTACGCCACCGACCAACCTCGCGGCCACCGCGGTCAGCGCATCGCAGATCAATCTCACCTGGACGGCTTCGACGAGCAGCGCAGGTGTCACCGGCTACCGGGTGGAGCGATGCCAAGGAGCAGGCTGCACGAGCTTCGCCGAGATCGCAACGCCGGCCGGAAACAGCTACAGCGATAGCGGCCTTCTCGCCTCCACGTCCTATACGTACCGGGTGCGGGCCACCGATGCGGCTGGAAACCTGAGTGGCTATTCGAACAACGCGACTGCCACGACGTTCCCGCCGCCCTCGTCCGCCACGCCGACGCTGGTCCAGCACACGGCGTCTTCGTCCAACGAGCAGAACGGCGGCACCGGGAACGACTACAAGTTCACGCTGCCCAACAAAGTTCTTGCTGGGAACTGCCTGATCCTCGGAGTCACCTTTGGCGCGAACCCGTTTTCGCCCTCGATGGCGGTCACGGCCATCACGGACTCGTCCGGAGACACCTGGTCCAGCACGCCCGACGTGACCACGACCGACGGGGGCACGGCGTTCTCGCAGATTTTCGTCCACCCGAATGCGAGCGCAGGACTCCACACGATCACGGTAACGCTGAACGGGTTCGTGACCCTCTTCCAGTACACCGTCTCGGAGTTCTACAATGTCGCCACCGTCACGCCGGTCAACGGGAGAGCCGGTCGAGCAATTGCGAACAATGGCACGGTTTCGACGGGCAGCTTCACCCCGGCCAATAACGACGCGGCCGGGGGGAACCTGATCTGGGCCTACTTCGCGGATGACTCGACCCCCTTCGCGGCGGTGCCCACGACCGTTGCCGCAGGCGGGAGCTTCACCCTGCTCGACGCCTCGATCGGCACCAACAGCGCGTCGCTCCCGCACGGGTCGATGTATTTCGTCCAGCCGACGGCCGCCGCGATCAATCCAAGAATGACCCTCACTGGAGGGGGGAGCGATACCTGGAACGGAGTCGCGGTCGCATTGAAGGCCGCCGCGGCAGGGACGGCGCCGGCTGCCTCCGGCATCCGCATCGTCAGCCTGGTTCACGAGACCAACGGCGCGCCGCCCGCGACCTGGGTCGCTCAGTTTCCCAGCCAGGGCAACCTGATCGTCGTCAGGGTCAACGACGATCCGAATCTGACCTCGATCACGGACAGCAACGGCAACACTTACGTCCGGTCGACCACCAGCCCGCATATCTGGCACGCTGACAACCCGGTCAGCGGGATCAACCTGAAGGTGACCCTGCATTTCAGCGCTGTGCCGGCCAACAGGACGATCTTGCTATACGACATCGTTGGAGCGTCCGCGGCACCCGAAGACGGGCACATCCAGACCCAGGTCGGCGCCGCGCCGGCTACTTCGGCCGCTTACGATCTGCCCGACTCGCCGATCATCACGCCAGCCTCGGCCAACGGGTTGACCATCGCTGCCCTCACGATGGGGATCGGTCCGGTCGACGGTTTTGCGACCGGAGCGCCGAGTGGAGCAATCTACGACTTCGTCTTCCATACCGGCGACGTAGACAGCGACCGTATGGATAGCGGGGACGGAGCGGCTCACTTCTACAACCCCGATCTGACCACCGAACACTGGAACTGGCACATCCCGAACGCCGCGGGCGTCAGCTCTAGCTCTCTTTTCGTCGGCTCGGCCGCACACTTCAAGTGACTTGGACCGGGTGCAGTCAGGCGGCGTCGCCGCGTGCGCGAAAGACAGCGGCGGCGAGCGCGCGCAGCCGCTCCTCGCGCGCGAGCATCGCTTCGGTCGGCCGCAAGCCCAGAGTGTCGAACACCGTATGCAGCCGGTAGACCCAATCGTGGCGCAGGGCCGCGTGGTGCACGTTCTCGCGCCTGATGCGCTCGATCCTTTGCGGATCGGCGTCGAGAGATCTCCTCCCTTCCCTCGATGATCTCCGGCTCGTTCACCCGCGCGCGGTTCGCCAGGTAGTAGCGGCTCCGCTGCAACAGGCTCGCCAGCAGCAGCCGGTGCTCGCTGGCGTTGTTCACCCTGAAGGTCATCTGCTTTCCGCTCTCGCCGCTCGCGCGCACCGTGTCGTAGTAGTAGAAGATGCGCCGCTCGCGCGCGAGCCGGAGCAGGGCCTCATGCGTCACCGGCGATCGCCGGCCGATGTTGCAGACGTCAATGGCTCGGGGCGGCGCGTGCGGCTGGGGCGCGAAGCGGAGCACGTCGACGGCGAGCGGCAGGTAGGTGCAGGGCCGGCCGACGATCCGCGCCACCTCCTGCGTGGGGTGGCGCACTCCGAGGAAGAGATGATCGAATCCCGCCAACAACTCGAGCAGATATTCGGGGACGTCGTTTGCCCAGATCTCGCTAATGAAGCAGGCGGCCACCCGGCAACGCTGCCGCCAGTCGGGCACCGAGAAGAGCGAGAAAAGCTCGAAAGCGTTGTTGAATGCGGGAAAGAAGAGCTCGTAGTCGCGCGTCAGCCGGAGTGCGCCGGGCCGGGGTGCTAGCGCTCGGGCCAGACGCCGCGAGCGCGTGGTCAGGCGCAGCAGCTTGTACGCGCGCCGGGCGAATTCGAGCGCGCGGTAGTTTTCGGGTTCCACCCGGTCGGCCCCGGTCACGTCCGCGACTACATCCTCGAATTCGTAGGGCAGGCAGAAAGCGACGAGGTCGTGCATGCGGCGCATCGAGAGCTGCAGCACGCTGCCGCCGCTGCCCCGGATCAGGTGGGCAAGTGGAGCCGCGCTCGTGATCGAGGAAAGCTCCGAAGGACGCACCCGCTTTCTCATCCTCCAGCCCCATTCATCTCGCACGCTCGGATAGGACGACCAGCAAAATAGTTAACTTTTTACAGCGTCTCCACCATACCTCTGCCCTCCGGCCTTCGTAGTGTGAGACGAGGGTCTCATCTCCTTGGGCCGCCGGCCAGCGCTCGGCAGCTCCGACCAAGAGGGGGGTCATGTCACAACAGGCGTTGCGCCATGGCGACCTGGTCGAAGTCAAGGGTCCCTCCGAGATCCTCGCCACCCTGGACGAACGGGGTGCCTTGCTCGGTCTCCCCTTCATGCCGGAGATGGTGCCCTACTGCGGCCGCCGCTTTACCGTGGAACGGCGCGCCGAGAAAGTCTGCGACACGATCCATTACACGGGAAGCCGGCGGCTTCACGATTCGGTCCTGCTCGAGGACCTGCGCTGCGACGGCTCCAGGCACGACGGCTGCCAGGCCGAGTGCCGCCTGTTCTGGAAGGAGGCTTGGCTGCGCAAGGTCTCGCCGCAGGAGCCTCCACGCCCGCCCTTCCCGCCCGGCGAGCTGTCTGCCCTGATCGAGCGAACCTCCCGGCACGCGCGATCGACCGTCCAGGTGAACGGCAAGGACAAGCAGCGCTACAGGTGCCAGGCCACCGATCTGACGAAGTGCACCGAGCACCTCAAGCTCTGGGATCCGCGCGTGTACGTGCGCGAATACACTTCGGGCAACGTCTCCCTCGGGCGCTTCCTGCGCGTGACCGCCCGGGCCGCCCTCAAGGAGCCGATGCGCAAGCTGGGCCTGGTCCCGGATGTTCACGTGCCGGGCACCGCGAAGAAGGGCGTCGTCTTCAAGTCCCTCGAGCTGCGGCCCGGTGAGCTCGTCCGCGTCAAGACGAAGGAGGAGATCGCCGCGACGCTGAACGCGGAGGGGCGCAACAGGGGCCTCTGGTTCGACCGCGAGATGCTGCCCTACTGCGGCGGGACGTTCCGCGTGCGCCTGCGGTTGAGCCGCTTCATCAACGATCGCGACGGCAGCATGGTGGTGCTGAAGAGCGAGGCCGTCACGCTCGAGGGCGTAGTGTGCTCCGGCGACCTCAGCCTGCGCCGCTGGTTCTGCCCGCGCGCCATCCACCCGTTCTGGCGCGAGTGCTGGCTCGAGCGCGTCGAGCCGGCCATCCAGAGGGCAGCCGAGCCGGCGAGCGGTTCCGGCTAGAAGACCGCCTTGCGGCAATAGAAGGCCTCGGCCAGGCCCTCCGGAGCGGCGCTTTCCATGCCCCGGATGCGGGGGAGCGCCCGGAACAGGTCGGCGGTGAACCAGGGCTTGCCGGCCTGCGTGGGGAAATGCTCGAGCAAGAGGGCGATCTTCCTCTCCAGCGTGGCCGCCGTTAGCGGCGCGAAGAAGTTCGGCGCGCCCAGGTCGCCGTCATACTTCGGGATCTCGTATTCGAGGATCAAGTGGCTGCGCCAGGTGTTCCAGGTCAGCTCGCTGACGAACCGGTGGTCCTGGTGCAGGTCGTGCCGGTAGTGGGTGAAGATCAGGTCGGGTGAGTACTCGCGCTTGAGGGCCTCGAACTCGTCCTTCACCACGGCGCCGGAGTGAGGGAGATATCCGTCGCGATGATCGCGCACGATCACCTGGGACCTCGCCATCCCCTGGAGAAACGCGGCCGCCGAGGCGCGGGCCTCCCTGGCGCGATCGGGCGTGGAGCTGAACACTACCCAGCACACCTCGAGGTCGGAGCGCTCGCTGGCCAGCCGCAGCAGCGTCCCGCCGCAGCCGATCTCGACGTCGTCGCAGTGCGCCCCGAGAACGAGCACCCGCCTCGGCCCGCCCTCGGAAAACAGGGAGACTCTGTGCATGCTCAGCGCGCCCCGTCCGGCGGGGGGTGGTTCTTCCATACTTCCCAGGGCACCTGGCCGCGGGTGTAGAGGTCTTCGAGCAGCTGCTTGTCCTTGAACGTGTCCATGCACGCCCAGAACCCGTCGTAGGAGTAGGAGAGCAGCTTGCCCGCGGCAGCGAGGCGCTGGAAGGGCTCCTGCACCAGTTCTTCACCCGCCCTCATCCACTCGAAGATCTCCGGCCGGAGCACGAAGTAGCCGCCGTTGATGCGCATGCCCCAGTCCTTGACGTGCCGGATGCTCTTCACCCTGCCGTCGTCCTCGAGGCTGACGAGGTGGTAGGTGGCGTAGGGCGCGACGCCGGCGAAACAGGCCACCGCCTCGGGCCGCTTCTCCATGAAGTCGACCATCGCAGGCAGCGGCAGGTCGGAGACGCCGTCGCTGTAGTTGGCGAGGAACATCTCCTCACCCCTGAGGTACGGCTGCACCGCCTTCAGACGCATGCCGATGTTCGAGGCCAGGCCCGTGTCCACGAAGGTGATCTTCCAGTCGTCGATGTCGCTCGCGAGCAGGTCGATCTTCTTGCCCCCTCCGCTGAAGACGAAGTCGTTCGAGACGGTCTCGTCGTACTCGAGGAAGTACTTCTTGATCGAGTCGCCCTTGTACCCGAGACAGAGGATGAACTCCTTGTGGCCGAAGTGCGCGTAGTAGCGCATCACGTGCCAGAGGATGGGGCGATAGCCGACCGGCACCATCGGCTTCGGGATGGATTCGGAATACTCGCGAAGCCGCATCCCCAATCCACCGCAGAAGATTACGACCTTCACGCGACCACCTCCTCAATCACCGCCCGACACCTCTCCGGAACGCCTCAGGCACGCACCTCGGCGGCCGCCTTGGCCGCGCTCCGGCCCCCTCCCTGCACCAGGTGCTCCTCGAGCCAGGTCTCGCCCCGGAAATGCCGGTACTGCTCCGCTCGCAGCGCGTCGGCGATCCGCCCCTCGGGCAGCTCGACGTCGGCGTAGGTCAGCACCTGGTCCCTGGGGATGTCGCGCGTCAGCTTGCATCCCTCGACGAGCCCCTCGGGAAGGTAGCGGCCCGCGCACATCTCCTCGACGTTCGCGGCCTCGCCGTAGGTCATGTACATGCCATACTCGTCGAGCACTTCGCCGGCCTTGAGATCACGCTTGGCGACGGCGCACACTTCGACCACCGGCCCGTCCAGCGGCGGGGCCAACTCGTCGCCGAAGAGGACGACGCGCGCGATCGAGAACGGCGTCTCGAAGTGCACCAGATGGTACGGGGTCCAGAAGGGGTAGAGGGGCCCCTCGCCCATCTTGTAGAGGTTCAGGTAGTGTCGCTGCTTGGGGTCCTCGTGCTCGGCGAGCACGAACACCTTGATGAGCGGCGGTCCCACCGTGTAGTCGACGATGCCGCCGAGGGCCCGCAGCTCGTCGATGTCGTAGAGCTTCTGGATCTCCATGATCGAGCCGTCGTACTTGAGCCCGCGCGACATGCCGCGCGAGCGCACCTTGAAGCCGGTGGCGTTGGCGACGATCGACTCCTCGAAGCTGATCTTCGATCCGTCGGCGAACGAGGTGACCATCGCGGCGTTCTGGCCCCAGCGCTCCGCCCATCCCTTCTGGGTGGTCGGGTTGCGGTAGGGATCCTGCAGGCCCTTCACGTTCCCGACCACGCGCGGGGTGAGCCCCAGGCCCTTGACCCAGCGCACCAGGTTCATCTGCACCCCAGGCTCGTCGCCGTCGCAGGCGGAGAGGATCTGCCCGTGCTTCTTCCCGTGAACGCGGAGGATGGGCCCGATGGTGGAGTCGACCTCGGCGTTCATCAGCACTACGGGCTTGCCGTGAGCGAACGCGTCCAGGATGATCCGCGCTCCGAACTCGACCGAGCCGGTGACGTCGACGACGACGTCGATCCCGGGCGAGCGGCAGATCGTGTACGGGTCTTCCGCGACGACGGGCAGGCCGCGCCCGATTGCCTCGTCGAGATCCGCCTGGTTGGAGGCTGATCTCACGTCCTCGCAGCCGGCGTAGCGGTACACGTTGAGCGCGCGCTCCGGCTTGCGGTTGTAGATCGCGGCCATCCGCATGCCGGGGACGCTGTGGACGATCTGGTTGGTGAGTCCCTGTCCCATGAAACCAGCGCCGATCAAGCCGACGCGGATCGGTTTCCCCTGCTCTTCTCTGGCCTTCAACGCCCTGTCGACGATGATCATGGTCGGCTCACGCGCTCATCCTGCGCTTCACCTCGCGCTCGACTTCCTCGAGGTGCTTCCAGGCGGAGTCCTTGGGAGAGATGACGGTCACCGGTAGGGGCCACTTCAAGCCCAGACGCGGGTCGAACGGAAAGAGACCTCCCTCGGTGCCGGGCGCGTAGAACTCGCCGACCTGGTAGCTCGTCTCCGTCGCGTCCTCGAGCGCCTGATACCCGTGGGCGAAGCGCTCGGGCACGTAGAGCGCGCGGTGGTTGTCGGCGCTCAAATCCACCGCGATCGATTCGAGGAAAGTCGGGCTCTCGGGCCGCAGGTCCACGATGATGTCGAGGATCGCCCCACGGGTAGCGCGGACCAGCTTCGTCTCGGCGTGCGGCGGATACTGGAAGTGCATCCCGCGCAGCGTGCCCTTCCTCTGGTTGTAGGCGATGTTCGCCTGCGCGATCACCGGCTTGAGGCCGTGCTCGGCGAACTCCTTCTGACAAAAGGCGCGTGCGAAGAAGCCGCGGTCGTCGTCGCGCCGCTCCAGATCGAGGATGAATGCACCCTTCAGCTTGGT
>WNFO01007508.1_pt1 | contig 14937 bp, 12 predicted proteins | sample 5400251 | NCBI WGS metagenome assembly WNFO01 (sample SAMN13153354, study PRJNA577476) | soil metagenome | isolation source: 100 cm saprolite under Madrone tree | place: USA:California | collected 2016-06-14 | reverse complement strand
GCCGCGTGTAGAAGTGCCGGGAATTGAGGTAGCGTCTGCGGTCAATCGCGCGGTGATAGGTTATCTGAACGATCCAGGAGCGCACGGCAGCCTTGGACGAATCAAAGATGGTGCAATTGCGATGGACAAAGAGAAATACGTCCTGTAGCAAGTCCTCCGCTTCGGAATCGTCGCGCAGAATGCGCATCGCCACAGTCCTCACCAGACGGGCGTAGCGACGGAACAGGATGGCCAGCGCTTCCCTGCTGCCTTCGCAGATACGGATGATCAACGCTTCGTCGGAGATCTCCGGCTCGATCGCTTGCCGCCCGTCGGCAGAGGAGGTTTTCTCCTCGCGCTCTTTGAAGATCGCTAAATCGGTCCGCCGAAATACGGTGGAAGCGTCCGTAGAACTGGGAGCCTCTGAATTACGTTCAACTGGCGTTGTGGAAGGTTGACACTTCCCTGCTCACATTTTGGCAGTTTCGAAAAGATCTATTATACACAATAGAGTTTTTAGATGTATTGCCAGTCAAGGGAATCAAAGCACACGATGGGTCATGAGCAAACGGACGACTTCGGTAACCGTAAAGATGAGCGCCGAGGACTACGCGTTGCTACAAAAAGCGGCGGACGCCTACTGGCCGAGGGCTGTTCTGACCCGTTCGAGCATTGTGCTGGGACTCGCCCGAATAGGGGCGGAAACGGTCTTAAAGGAGAGCAGGAAGAGGTAACGCCTCCCGTCCGCTCTGCAGCAGCTTCAGTGTGCCTCGTAGGTAAACGCTCCATCTCTTTAAGAAAGCCGATCCTTCTGGAGCGGGGTTTCTCTTTGCTGGCGTGCCCGGGATCGGAGCGATCCACGGCTTCTTCGCGAGCAGCCACGCAAGCGCGATCTGAGCAGGTGTCGCCTTCTTCTGTTCCGCGAATCTATTGAGGAGATCAACCAACGTTTGGTTCGCTTTACGATTCTCTGGGTTAAAGCGTGGCACGGTGTTGCGGAAATCCGTGTTGTCGAACTTCGTATCTTCGTTGATTTTGCCCGTGAGAAAGCCCTTCCCAAGGGGGCTAAATGGAACGAATCCGATTCCAAGTTCTTCAAGCGTTGGCAGGACCGCGTCTTCCGGCTGCCTCCACCACAGCGAGTACTCGCTCTGTAGTGCGGTCACAGGCTGAACCGCGTATGCGCGACGGATCGTCTGAACTCCTGCTTCAGAAAGACCGAAGTGCTTAACCTTGCCTTCCTGAATCAGATCTTTCACCGCTCCCGCTACGTCTTCGATGGGCATGTTCAGATCGACACGGTGCTGATAGAACAAATTGATGACGTCGACCTTGAGTCGCTTGAGCGACGCCTCAGCGACCTTCTTGATGTGCTCAGGGCGACTATTTAAGCTCGTCCACTTGCCTCCATCGTCCGGATTCGGCTCCCAGCCGAACTTGGTTGCTATCACCACCTGACCGCGGAACGGAGCGAGAGCTTCGCCCAATAACTCTTCGTTCGTGAATGGACCGTACACTTCTGCGGTATCGAAGAATGTGACGCCGCGTTCGACCGCCGACCGAATCACCGAGATCATTTCCTGCTTGTCAGCAGCTGGACCGTAGCCAAAACTCATTCCCATGCAGCCTAATCCGAGAGCCGAGACTTCCAAGTTGCTCTTTCCGAGTTTGCGCTTCCGCATTGTTTCTCCTTCTAGACGTGGAAACGCAGGCGAAGCTGCGAATCCGTCCGACTCGACGATGAGTGTAGTTGGCCGAGTCGTCGGGAGCTTGCCTATTTCGCTAAAGTTCTTGCCAGATCCTCCGAACGTCTACGGGTCGGAAATAGTTCTGTCCTAATTGCGGCCAAACCAGAAGGAATCACGAGGGGGACGGTGCCAGACAAGAACAGCATTGCCGCCGCAAGGCAATTCACTTGCCCCGTCTTCGTCGGCCGTGCCTAAAATCGAGAATTGGCGGGAGCGACGGCCCCTGAGCCTGCGATCTCCTGCATGACAGGCAGGCGGGCTAACCGCCGCTTAAAACCACGCCCGTACCAATCGGATGGTTGCGGGTATAGGAAACTTCTTGAAAGGAAAGAACAATGATTGCGGAGGGGGGATTTGAACCACCGGCCGTTGGGTTATGCGATCTGACTCACCTTTCGATGAGAGTCGGACTGTACCTTCACCCACGAGGGGTGCTCGCCATCCAGTCTCTACGCCTTCCCCCACCATTCCGGGGGCTTGGTTCGGTATTGCCCTATCACTTACGCGATGTAGGTTCCACCGACTTTGACGAGTGATCTTCCGGCGCATTGCTACGCCGGACGCCCAATTTGCAAAGCTCCTAAGGATGTCCAGGAAACTGCAATGAATCCTAGGGATCGTGAGGTTATGAGCGCAAAATGATTAGCAAGTTCAATCACTTACAAGACGCGGGTGGCACTCGAAAAGCCTTGTAAGGAACCGTAAAAAACCGTTATTGGACAGCGAAAGGACAGCCGAGTTTGAAGGATTCGCGTGACGGGGGTAAGGCGAAACCCTTCCCGCCTTGTTGCGTCTTATTGTCAGCTGGAGATAGACTGGTGATGTTGAAACTATCGATCAAAGTCGGTGTTTCCGCTCTGGCGCTGATGCTGGCTGCCCTGCCGGTCGCGGCGTGCGTATTGCCGGGTGCAGGAATGACAGCGGCCGAGCGCGAGTGTTGCAAGAAGATGGCCGAGCAGTGCGGAGACCTGGGAATGTCGAAATCCCATCCTTGCTGTAAGGTAACCGCCACGCCTGCGGACTTTCACGCTCTGAAGACCGCCTCTTCGCAATTGGATCATGCCAGCCCGGTTCTGTTTCACGCGCCTCCCCTTACCGCCCAAACCGACGTGTACTTCTCGCTCGCACAATGGTCGTCTCGTGTTTCGTGCACGCATAGTCCGCCAGGACTAGAGTCTCTCACCATCACAGTCCTAAGAATCTGATCGTCTTTCCTCTCAGCTGCTAACGCACTCGTGCGTCTGCACGTTTGTGCGTTTATAAACTTGCGTTTGTGATGCGGAGGAAAGATGCAATCTACCTATTTGTCCCGAAGTTTCTTCGGGTGCGCTCGTATTTCGCTAATTAGTGCCGCTTTGTTCGTCGGAACTCTGGCGCTTGCCGGCATCGCCGGTGCTCAAGAGCCACCGAGTTCGCAGAGGCCAGTTCCTAAATCTCCAGCCATGGCGGAGCCCAATGCCGCGCCAACGTCTCTGCGTGAGTTGACGCAGGAGGCGGAGCAGAAGAACCCGCAGATTGCGGGCTCCTTTCACGCGTGGCAGGCTTCACGAAATGTTCCCAAGCAGGCCTCGGCCCTTCCGGAGACCCAACTCTCGGTGCAGCAGTTCAGTGTGGGCAGCCCACGACCTTTTGCGGGCTACAGCAACAGCGATTTTGCCTACATCGGGTTCGGCGCGTCGCAGGATATCCCCTACCCAGGCAAACGGCAGTTGCGCACCCATGTCGCCGAACACGAAGCCGACTCCATGGAAGCGCAAACCGATTCAACCCGCAGAACGGTGGTGGGAAATCTCAAGATGGTTTATTTCCGCCTGGCCTACATTCAGCAAACCCTCGGTGTTCTGCAGAGAAGTGACGCGCTATTGACTCAGGTACAAGAGGCGTCTGAGGCACGCTACCGCGTAGGCCAAGGCAATCAGCAGGATGTGCTGAGAGTTCAGTTGCAGCACACGAAGATTCTTCAAGAGATCGCACACCACCATCAGGAAGAAGGACTGCTTGAAGCGCAGATCAAGCAGGTCCTGGGACGTCCACAGGAGTCCGCGGACATCGTTGCCGAGACCCTCACGTTGCGAGCTCTTCCGTACACCGCAGCCGAACTCCTGCAACGGGCTCGTGAGCAGAATCCCGATGTGCACTCAAAACAGGCCTCCATCCGGCAGCAGGAAACCAAGGTGGAGCTGGCACACAAGAATTTCCGTCCCGACTTCAACGTTCAGTACACCTACGAGCACACCGGAAGCCAGGCCCGCGATTACTACATGGTTACGTTCGGCATCCGGTTGCCCAATCGCGGACGCCAGAGAGCCGAACTGGCAGAAGCGCAAGAGAACCAGGAGCGCGCACGACAGGAGTTGGATTCTGAATCTCAGCGCGTGCTGTCAGAAGTGCAGCAACAGTATGTGCGCGCAAAGACCTCCGAAGAGAGGTTGAAGATCTACAGCGACGGCCTCGTCCCGCAGTCGGAAGCTACCTTTCAGTCGGCCCTATCTGCATATCAATCGAACCGCCAAGATTTCGAGAGCCTGCTTTCCGGGTTCCTCGATGTTCTGAACCTCGACTTGGAATATCGAAGCGAGCTGGTGGAGCACGAATCGGCGCTGGCTGAACTAGAGCGCCTGACCGGGGTGGATGTGCCATGAAGCACCGCAACTTCAGAACGAATGCAAATGAGGGATCAGACATGCTTCGTACAGAACATAGCAATTATCGCTGGGCGTTTTGGATTGCACTGACCACAACCCTTGTGCTGGCAATCGTGGCTTCGGTCTTGTGGTGGCGTTTAAGCCATACCGGAACTGCGTCGCAGCCTGGCGCCACTTCCGCAAGCGAGTCGGTGGGGGCGATGGCACAGACTTCACCAGCAAATGCCTCGCCTTCCGAAGGAGGATCGGCGGGCGAGCCTCAGGCCGGCGATATGCAGGAGACGCCGCTTGCACCGATCCAGCTCACGCCGCAGCGGATGCAGAGCATCGGCATTGTGCTTGGGAAGGTTGAATCCAAGCCGGTCAACACTGAGGTTCGTTTCTACGGCAACGTGCAGGTTGATGAGCGCCGACAGGCCTACGTGCAGACGCGATTCGCGGGATGGATTCGCAAAGTCTATGCCGACGCAACGGGCAATTTCATCGGCAAGGGCCAGCCGCTATTTACGATCTACAGTCCTGACTTGGTTTCGACCGAGCACGAATACTTGCTGGCAAAGAAGAACTCCGAGTCTTTGCAGCAGAGCAAAGTAAGCGGGGTGGCTTCGGGTGCCGCTTCGCTCTTCAGTGCTGCCAAAGAGCGACTGCAGCAATGGGAAGTGTCTCCTGCAGAAATTGAAAAGCTGGATCAAGGCGGAAAGGCGATTACGGATCTGACAGTCAATTCTCCCGTCTCGGGCTACATCACGCAGAAAAACGCGCTGCCCAATATGTACGTGCAGCCCGAAACCATGCTGTACACGGTGGCTGACCTTTCCGACGTTTGGGTACTTGCTCAGGTATTTCAAAACGACGCCGGGAAGATCAAACCGGGTGATCTCGCAGAGGTCACGGTCGATGCGTATCCCGGACGAGTCTTCAAAGGCCGCGTCGATTACGTCCTGCCCCAGGTGGACATGAACACGCGCACGCTGCCGGTGCGGTTGGTGTTTTCGAATCCTGGTCTGAAGTTGAGGCCCGGAATGTACGTGAATGTTCGCGCGAAGCTGGCGATGGGACGACAGTTGGTAGTCCCGGCCAGTGCGGCTTTTCATTCGGGAACCAAGAACTTGGTGTTTGTCTATCGGGGCGAGGGCAACATTGAGCCGCGTGAAGTCGAGCTCGGGCCTCAAGTCGGCGATGAACTGGTGGTCACGAGGGGCATAAAGGCACAAGAACAAATTGTCACTTCGGCCAACTTCCTGATTGATTCCGAGGCGCAATTGCAGGCGGCTGCGGGCGCGTTTATTCCTCCGCCTCCCGGTGCTGGTCAGGCGGCTTCAATGAATGCTCCGGCACTGCAGCAAGCGAGCGTCGAACTGACGACTGATCCCGAGCCTCCGCACAGGGGCAGCAACATTGTTCGCGTGAAGCTGACAGGCCAAAATGGGAAACCGATCACGGGAGCAAACGTAACCGTGACGTTCTTCATGGCGGCAATGCCGACGATGGGAATGGCCTCAATGAAAACCGTCATCAATGCCAGCGACAAGGGCAGCGGAACGTATGAAGGCAAGGGCGATCTCGGTTCCGGTGGCACTTGGCAGGTCACCATCAGGGCACAACAAAATGGACAGACGATTGCCAACAAGCAGCTCACGCTCAATGCCACAGGAGGTATGTAATCGTGATCTCCCGAATCATCGAGTGGTGCGGACACAATCGCTTCCTGGTCTTCACTGGCGTTCTTCTGCTCACGCTCGCTGGAATCTGGTCCATGGGACATATTCCGCTGGACGCCCTGCCGGACATTTCAGACGTGCAAGTGATTATTCACACCAACTGGGAGGGCGAGCCACCCAACATCATCGAAGACCAAATCACCTATCCGATTGTGACTGCACTGCTGGCTGCGCCGCGCGTGAAAGCGGTACGCGCGCAGACCATGTTCAATGACTCCTACGTCTTTGTGGTGTTCGAAGACGGGACCGATATTTATTGGGCCCGTTCTCGGGTTGTGGAGTACTTGCAGACGATTGCCGGCCGACTTCCCTCAAACGTTCATCCTGCCATCGGTCCCGACGCTACCGGCGCCGGGTGGGTCTATGAATATGTGCTCGTCGATCACAGTCACAAACAGAGTCTTGCCGACCTGCGAAGCCTCCAGGACTGGCACCTCCGTTACCAGTTGGCAACCGTACCTGGCGTGGCGGAAGTGGCAAGCATCGGCGGGTTCGTGCGCCAGTATCAGGTCAATGTCGATCCCAACAAGTTGCTGGCTTATGGCATTCCGCTATCCACCGTAATTGATCGGGTGAAGTCGAGTACCAATGAAGTCGGCGGTCGCGTACTCGAACTGAGCGGCACTCGCTACATGGTTCGCGGTTTGGGCTATCTAAAATCGCTAGACGATCTGGCCAATGTCCCCGTCATGGCAAAGAACGGAACGCCCGTACTCATCAAGGATCTGGGCACGGTCTCATTTGGCCCGGACATCCGCGAAGGCGTAGCGGAATGGAACGGCGAAGGCGAAACGGTAGGCGGCATTGTGGTCATGCGCTACGGGCTGAACGCGCTCAAAGTGATTGATGGCGTTAAGAAAAAGTTGGCTGAGATCAAACCATCACTGCCGCCGGGAGTCGAAGTCGTCGCCGGCTACGATCGCGGGGGACTTATCAGTGAATCGATCAACACGTTAAAACACAGTCTGATCGAGGAAGCCATCATTGTCTCCCTTGTCATCATTGTGTTCTTGTTTCACTTCCGGTCCGCGCTGATCCCTATTCTCACGTTGCCCATCGCGCTCGCGATCTCTTTCATTCCCATGTACTACCTGAACGTCAGCTCCAACATCATGTCGCTAGGCGGACTGGCATTGGCGATTGGGGTTTTGGTAGATGCCGCCATCGTCATGGTGGAAAACGGGTACCGGCATCTTTCCGAGCGCCCTGTGTCGGGAGGCGATGGACTCGGGCAGATGAATGACTCGAATGGGCCCCTTCTCAACAAAGAGAAAGACGGGAGCACTGTTGAAGCAACGAAGAAGACCGCGGAACGAGAGCGGGTGCGAATTCTCATCGACGCTGCCAAGCAGGTCGGGCCCGCGCTGTTCTTTTCGCTCCTCATTATTGTGGTCTCTTTCCTCCCGGTATTCCTTCTGGAAGCGCAGGAAGGACGCATGTTCCGTCCGCTGGCCTGGACGAAAACTCTGGCGGTGGGCTTCTCGTCGTTGCTGGCCGTCACCCTCGTTCCCATTCTCATGGTCATTTTCATTCGAGGGAAACTACGGCCCGAATCGGAGAATCCGATCTCAAGAATCACGCAGGCCGTCTATTTGCCGGTTTTACGACTCTGCTTGAGATTCCGTAAGACGACATTGCTGCTCAATTTGGTATTTCTCCTGGTGACGTTTCCCCTGATGTTCAAGCTGGGCAGTCAATTCATGCCGCCCTTGTTTGAAGGCTCTTCGCTGTACATGCCGACTGCGCTTCCTGGTATTTCCATCACCCAAGCTTCGCAGCTCTTGCAGGAGCAGGACCGGATTCTCCGATCTTTTCCAGAAGTCGAGAGCGTGTTCGGTGCAGTCGGCCGGTCCGATAGTGCCACCGACAACGCCCCCCTTGATATGTATGACACGACCGTCATGCTCAAGCCGCGAGAGCAATGGCGGTCGGGGATGACGTATGAAAAGCTCATCGGAGAGATGGACGCGAAGCTGCAGTTCCCGGGTCTGACGAATACGTGGACGATGCCCGTGCAAAACCGGCTCGACATGGCGCTGACCGGGATCAAGACGCCGGTGGGTATGAAGCTTCAGGGTACGAATCTGGAGCAAATCCAGCAACTCGGAGCCCAAGTGCGGAAGCTTCTCTCGGGGTTGCCGCAGGTACGATCGATTTTCGCCGAGCGAGTTTCGCAGGGCTTCTACATCAATGTGGAGGTCAATCGTAGGGAGGCGGCGAAGTACGGCTTAACCATTGCGGACGTGCAACAAGCGGTGGAATCGGGCATTGGAGGCATGAATGTGGCCGAGAACATCGAAGGCCGCCGGCGCTATCCCATCAACGTCCGTTACCAGCGCGATTTCCGCGATAACGTCGAAGAGCTTAGCCAAGTTTTGATCGCAACGCCTTCTGGCGCGCAGATTCCAATTTCCGAAGTCGCCAAGATTTCCTTCTCACGCGGTCCGGCGATGATCCGCGATGAAGGTGGCCAGCTCACTGGGTATATATACATTGATCTCAACACGACTGACTACGGCGGCTTCGTAGACCAGGCCAGTCAAATGCTTCGCCAAAAGCTGCAATTGCCCGCGGGATATACCTACCAGTGGTCGGGCGAATATGAATTCCAGCTGCGCGCGAAGGAGCGGCTGAAGCTCATTTTACCCGTGGTGTTCTTCGTGATCTTCCTGCTCCTGTATATGGTCTTTCACTCCCTGACCGAAGCCATGGTGCTGATCTTCCCGACGTTTTATGCGATGACGGGCGGGCTGATCTTGCAGTGGCTGCTTGGCTACAACTTCAGTGTGGCCGTGTGGGTTGGTTACATCGCTCTCTTCGGCATCGCGGTTGAAACGGGAGTGGTGATGGTCGTTTACCTCCATGAAGCTTTGGACCGCCGCCTAGCAGCAGGCGATCAAGTTACGGAGGCCGACATCGAAACCGCAGCCATTGAGGGTGCTGTGCAGCGCCTGCGACCGAAGCTGATGACAGTCTGTGCCGTTCTAGCGAGCCTGATTCCCATCCTCTGGGCGAGCGGTATCGGCTCTGATGTGATGAAGCCGATTGCCGCTCCCATGGTCGGCGGGATGATTACGTCAACCATTCACGTGTTAATTCTGGTGCCGGTTTTCTTCGTGCTGATGAAAGAACGAGCTCTCCGGCGTGGCACGTTGCGACCGGAGGCCAGCGACGACGAGGCGTAGGCACTCCGATGCAGGTGGTTCATGAGGTACATCATGGCTAAGCGGAGAATCAAAAGGGACAAAGTTGCACCAGAGTTGACTCATGTGAATTGGGCAAAAGGTGTTGTGGACAGTGCCAGCCGTGGCCGCGTTCTTTGCGATGACGGCTGCGGCAGCGTGGCGGCGAGGGCGGCTGGAATATTTCACGATTGCGTGGAATAGCCTCGAAGGCTTAATCGCCGTCGCTGCAGGAGTGGTTGCAGCGAGCATCTCCCTTGTTGGCTTCGGAATGGATAGTTTCATTGAGGTTACATCCGGGGCCACATTTGCTTTGGAGAATGTCGGTTGACGCTGATGTTGCGAGCCGAGAACGACCCGAAAAACTAAGTCTCAGGATTGTGGGCTTCTGCTTCATCGCGCTCGCCGTCTATATCACCTACGAAGCACTGGCCGACCTGCTTAGGAAAACAGCACCTGAGCACAGCATTCCCGGAATCGCACTGGCCTGCGTGTCCCTTATCGTCATGCCGATTCTGTCAAGCACCAAAAAGAGGGTGGGCAGTGCACTGAACAGCGCAGCCATGAAGGCGGATACCTGGCAGACTGATTTCTCTATCTACCCGGAATCGTCGGCGTGTAAGCAGTCCCTATCCAGGAACTTCGACTGCTTTCTGAGCATGAGAGCTGCTCCTTGCGCTGCGTCGTGCCCACCGCCAATTACCGGCGGGAAGCAATGCGGTAACGCCCATCAGCAGCGCCTCACGAATGCTCAAGCGACTGAGTAATGCCACACAAATCGCGATTCCAGCCAGGGCAAATGCGGAGCCATATGGCAATCGGAGAGCCTGGGCGTGAGGCTGCATTTTTCGCAGCTGGATCAGCGCAGCGCATATGCCGCCATACTCGATCGCCATCGAGCCCGCTGCGACCGCTGCGACCCAAAGGAACGTTTCAGTCAGAGCGAGTGCCCAAACCAGTGCAGAGTAAATGAAGATCGCGAGCGCCGGAGTTTGATATCGTGAATGCAATCGACGGAGGAAGCGGGGAAAGTTGCCCTGGGCCGAAAAAGCGTACGCTATTCGCGGCGCATTCAAGGTGGATCCTGCGATCCATCCGTAGCTCGAGATCATCACCGCAACTGCGACGAACACGGCGCCACCGCGACCAATCAACACCATTGCCGTCTCCACTAGCGGGCGGTCTGTCGCCATTGTCCCTATCGTTGCCACGGTGACAAACTGCAGTAGCGAATACGTCGTCGCGCAGACCAGGAGACCTGTTGCCAACGCGAAGGGGACCGTCCGCGTGGGTTCCTTCACTTCCCCCATGGGCGCCAGCGAGTCTTCGTATCCTCCATAAACAAAGAGAAGCAACAGCAGTGCGTTCATCCATGCACCCCAGCCGGGATGGATGATCTCTGATGGATGGATCGTCTGGAAATAACCGCCGAAACGGAACACTCCGAGGACAATCAGCAGGCCAAGTGGCAAGAGCTTCGCCACCGTGAGCAGGTTACTCAAGTTGGCGCCGCTGCGCGCCCAAGTAGTTTGCGATCGTAGGTACGGCAATCAGAGCGGTGATAGCTAAGCTAGGGTGCGTCCCCAACCGTGCCCCACGGGAGGCAAGAAACCGGCGAGATACATGACGAAACGATTGGCGTTCGCGGCCGCTCCGCCGATAATAGCCAGCAACCAGAACCAGCCGATCTGTAGGCCGAAGAAACGTCCAAAGGCGGTGCGAACATAAAGGTAGGGGCCTCCGGGATCGGAGAATTGGGAAGCCACTTCGGTGATTACGGCCATGATGATCGCCATGCCGAGAGCCGCGAACACCATGGCGATCGGACTGGCTCGCCCAAGTAGATGAGTCAGTTCGCCTGGCACACCGAATATGCCGCTGCCGATAATGCCGTTGATGAGGAGGCCGGTCATCGCCCAGCGGCCGATAGATCGAATGAACGTCATAGTGCGGCCACTGGCGATCTGCGGTGCTTTTGCGCCGCAGGTACGCAGTGTGTTTAGGCAATCACTGAGGGTAGATCCGGGCGAAGTGCGTAGCGATACGCGGACTCCCCGCGCCGCCACCGACATGCTGCTTCCTCCGTAGCTGCACGGGGAAAATCGTTGGAGGTCAAAGTGCCCGCATCTTTTTCGGTCGCAAGGCGACCTGGCGTAACGAGCGCGATCCCGGAGGTGACGATCAAGGGGCGGTCAGAGCCAGCGAGCACGGAGCGGAGAGCCTCAATTGCGTGCCTATCTGTCTTGCAGACGGCCTTGAATTTCGAGAAGTCATGGAGGAGACCGGTGTGAATCACGCCGTCGGGGGCGGCGACTCCACTCTGCAAGCTGTCCAGATCCTCAAGATCACCCCGATGGACCTGGGCACCAGCGGCGGCAAGCGACTTGGCGGCGGCATCGGAGCGCGCCAGACCGAGCACCTGGTGTCCCGCTGTGAGTAGTTCCCGCACAATTGCTTTACCTATAAAACCCGTTGCTCCTGTCAAGAAAACACGCATTCCATTCTCCTTGTGCTGCTCATACATTTCGGTTTGCGATAACCCACATGCTCCGGTTATGAGGCCAATCTTGCTAACGGGTTGCGCCATCATCGCACCCTGCGCTCGACACGTCGCGCATGACGCTTGTGCGGTAGGACGAACAACGATGTCGCCCACGTCACGTCGGCCGACTGTTCGATCCAGGGATCGCACGGTTCAAGGTAACTGCACACCCTAGGTCGCAATAGCAACGGACGAAGTCTTTTCTCCGTCACCGCTACGGCCTGACCCAATCGAGTCGAGCTTGGTCACTATTTCCGACGGAATTTGTAACGTTGCCGCCTTAAGATTTTCACGAAGATGCGCAACTGAAGATGTGCCCGGGATCAGCAGGATGTTGGGCGAGCGCTGAAGAAGCCACGCAACGGCAACCTGCATCGGTGTCGCCTGCACTGACGCTGCCGCCGCATCGAGGGCCGACGACTGCAGCGGAGTGAACCCGCCGAGCGGGAAGAACGGCACATAAGCGATGCCTTGCCCCGCAAGACCATCGATGAAGCTGTCATCCTCTCGGTGCGTCACGTTGTAGAAATTCTGCACGCAGACAATCTCCGTAATCTTCTGAGCTTCGGCCAACTGCTCGGGAGTGACGTTGCTCAAACCCAGATGCTGAATGACTCCCTGGCGCTTGAGTTCGGCTAGCACTGTTAGTGGTTCTTCGATTGATCCCTGAGATGGTCCCATGACTGCTCCAACTCGAAGATTGACGACATCCAGCCTGTCGAGTCCAAGATTTCGCAGATTGTCGTGAATGGCATCGATCAATTCCTGACGCGACAGAGCATGCAGCCAAGACTTGTCTGCACCCCGGCGAGCACCCACTTTGGTGACGATCACAAGCCCGTCGGGATAAGGATGGAGCGCCTGCTTGATGATTTGATTGGTCACATGTGGACCGTAGAAGTCACTGGTATCGACGTGATTCACGCCAGCCGCCACCGCCTCCCGCAGAACTGCAATCGCAGCATCAACATCACGAGGCGGCCCCCACACTCCCGGACCGGCAAGTTGCATCGCGCCGTAGCCCATGCGGTTCAAGGTCATCGAGGTGCCCGGAAGCGTGAAGGCTCCACCAAGTTTCATCTGTTTCGTCATTCTGTTTCTCCTCTAGTCGGTTGCCACTTTCAGTTAGGTCTGCTTTACTTGTTGATTAGATGAAGGAAGCTTCAGGTTAGGAGTTCGCATTTGCCTCAGCGTGCACCAGTCGTCCTAGAGCCGCGTAAATCGCCGATTCAAGCCCGTTCGGTGGCGAGCGTGGATGCGATTCTTAAGGCCACCATTCAGGTTTTGCTCCGCGTCGGGAAGGAACGGCTGACCACGACGAGGGTGGCATTGCGAGCTGGTGTGTCGGTAGGCACCTTATACCAATACTTCCCGAACAAAAGGGCACTTCTTCAGGCTGCCTTAAAACGTCACCTAACAGAGGTGGCAGAAGCTGTCGAACTCGTTTGCCGGGAACAGGAGGGTAGAACACTCCGGCAAATGGTGACCGCTCTCATCACTGCATTTCTTCAAGTCAAGATGCGGGATGCCAAGACCAGTATCGCTTTATACTCCGTAAGCTCCGACGTCGACGGGGCGAAGATCGTGCAGCAGATAGGAACTCGATTCCACAAAGCGATCGTCCGAATGTTGCGGACAGCTTCCAATCCGCTCCCAACCGACCCACAACTTGTTGCGGCCATGCTCCAAGCGTCGATGAGCGGAGCCATTCGAATACTCCTGGAATCGAGTACTCCCGAGCAGCAGTTCGAGGCCTTGCGTGAGGAATTGATCTTCGTAGCGCGCGCATACTTGGACGCTTGTTCTGCCCGCGCTTTGGTTCAGCGTCCAGATGCTGTTGGCATTGCCCGTATTCCTGCAACTTGACGTCTCAGTCGAGTACCTCTTGGGTCTCGTACAAACTGATCGGTGAAGAGTTCGCTCTGTATGCATAGAACGCTCGCTGGATTAACGCCATCCAACTCGTGCTGCAAGGCCAGGGAGAGTGCGGATGCGCTTCTCTTGAGGAGTGTGGCAGGGGGCTGCTTCGGAACGGATGCGGAGATGTTATCGTAAAATCTCTACCTGCGAATCATCGGCGCGGCCGATAAATATTCTTGCTTCGCCCCGTCGCCTCGCCGCAATCGCTTGAAGCGCTCACGCGAGGACCATGAACTCCGTCTCGTTGCGCCAGACCACCAACGCCCCGCTTCTGGCACGCTGCACCCCTGTCCGCCAGGCGTCTTCCTGCATGCCCTTGCTCCAACACCGCAACGGCCCGCGCCCCCTTCGTAGCCTCGCTCGCCCCACCACCTACTTTCAACCCCACGCCAGCGCCCGTCCCAGCCTCAAACTCACGGCCCACCCCCTGGGCCCCAGGCGCACAATCTCCATACGCGGCGAATTCCGCGGCTTAGTCCAAGAGGCTGTTTCCGTAGGCACACCAGCTTCCAACGTGCACTCACATCCTCGTCGCTGCGCCTACGGAAACAACCCTATCAGTTGGGCGGACTCGGATCGAGCATGCTCATAGAAATCGGACATGTGGAGGCGATCTTCCGGTATCCCGTGAAGTCCATGGGCGGCGAACGACTCGAGGTCGCCAAGCTGGGCTGGCACGGCCTCGATGGTGACAGACGCCTAGCATTCCGGCGGATTGATGACCGCAGCGGATTCCCGTGGCTAACAGCAAGCAAGCTTCCCGACCTGCTTTTGTTTGCTCCGCACCGCCGTGAAGACGGTGCTCAGGGAGACCTTCCTACGCATATTCGCACGCCGGATGGCGAAAAGATGCCTGTCTTCGGGGAGGACTTGGCCACGGAGGTCGGACGTCGGTACGGGGCACCCGTGCAGATGATGCAGTTGAATCATGGCATCTTCGATGAAGCGAGCATCTCCGTGATCGCCTTCGATACGGTGCGCGAGATCGGACGACTCGCAGGGCGGAGCCCGGACGTGCGACGATTTCGCCCGAATGTTGTGGTTCGTTTACTGCGATCGGTTCCCTTCCAGGAGGACGAGTGGTTGGGCGGTGTGCTCTCATTCGGCGAGGGGGACGACGCCGCCGCGATCACCGTCACGATGCGCGACCTCCGCTGCTCGATGGTGAACCTTGATCCCGACTCAGCAAGTCCGGCGCCA
>WNFO01007041.1_pt1 | contig 14941 bp, 10 predicted proteins | sample 5400251 | NCBI WGS metagenome assembly WNFO01 (sample SAMN13153354, study PRJNA577476) | soil metagenome | isolation source: 100 cm saprolite under Madrone tree | place: USA:California | collected 2016-06-14 | reverse complement strand
TGATGCCGCGGGACGTCGCCTCTTGCTCCAAGAGCAGGGCCACGCGCTCGAGGAGCTGGTGGACGTTGAGGGGCACGGGGCGGAGGGTGACGGGGCGCCCGACGTCCAGCAGCATCTCGATGATGCTGTTGACGCGGGTCACCTCTTTCAAGAGCACGGACGTGTACTCGCCCCACCGGGCCTCGTCGCCCAGCTCGCGCTGCAAGAGCTGCACGGCGCCGCGGATGGCCGAGAGCGGATTGCGGATCTCGTGGGCGAGCCCTATGGCCATCTGCCCCGCCGCGGCCAGGGTCTCCCCGCGGCGGACCTCGGCCTCGAGCTGGCGCAGGCGCGAGATGTCGCGCACCACCGCCACCGCCGAGGTGACCGCGCCGCTGCGTCCGGCGAGCGGCGCCGTGACCACGCTTACGTGCACGGGGCGGCCGTCGAGCCCCTCCACGACGGCGGAGGACTCGGAGCGGCTCTCGCCGGTGGCCAGCGTGTCGGTCAGATGGCGCACGAGGGACGTCTCGGGGGAGAAGACCTCCTTGAGGGTGCGGCCGAGCACGCGTCGGGCGGAGCGGCCCAGCAAGCCCTCGGCCGCCGGATTCCACAGGATGACGCGCAGCTCCGTGTCCACGCCCACGAGGGCGTCCGGCAGCCCGCCCACCAGCCCCTCGTAGTCGAGCGGGTGGCCCATCATGAGGCAAGCGCCAGGTCCGGCACGGCGTTCAGGGTCAGGGGCGCGCGCTCGCCCGCCTCGAGCCGATCGTGACCGGCGGCGGCGATCATGGCCGCATTGTCCGTGCAGAGCCGCCGGGAGGGGACGAAGAGCTCCCAGCCGCGCTCGCCGCACTCGCCCGCGAGCGCCTCGCGCAGGGCCGTGTTGGCGGCGACCCCGCCCGTCAAGACGACCCGACGGACGCCGAGCGAGAGCCCCGCGCGCACGGTCTTGCGCACCAGCATCTTGACGACGGTGGCCTGGAACGAGGCCGCGACGTCGGCCACGTGCGCCGGGGAGAGGGTGCCGGCGCGCCGCACGTGGAGCGACACCGCCGTCTTGATCCCGCTGAAGGAGAAGTCCGGCGCGCCGTCGGTCATCTGCGCGGTGGGGAGCCGGAGGGCGGCGGGATTTCCCTCGCGCGCGATGCGCTCGATGGCGGGCCCGCCCGGATAGCCGAGGCCCAGGAGCTTGGCGACCTTGTCGAAGGCCTCGCCCGCGGCATCGTCGCGCGTGCGGCCGATGCGGGCGTAGCGCCGCGGCTCTCTCGCCAGGTAGAGGGCGGTGTGGCCGCCCGAGACCACGAGGGCGAGAAAGGGGTAGTCGGGCGGGTTTCCCTCCAGGAAGGCGGCGTAGATGTGACCTTCGAGATGATTGACGCCGCAGAGAGGGGCGCCGTGCACCCAGGCGAGCGCCTTGGCGGCCTGCACGCCGACGAGGAGCGAGCCCACGAGCCCCGGCCCCTGGGTCACCGCGATGCCGTCGAGGTCACGGAGGGTCATGCCCGCCTCGGCGAGGGCCTGGCGGATCACGGGCACGATCACCTCGAGGTGTCGGCGCGAGGCGAGCTCCGGCACCACGCCGCCGTAGGGCGCGTGGACGTCGTCCTGAGAGGCGACGACGCTCCCCAGCACCTTGCGGCCGCCGTCGAGGACGGCGGCCGCCGTCTCGTCGCACGACGTCTCGATTCCGAGCACGATCATGACTTACTGAGTCCTCATTTCCTCAGCTCGAAAGTCACCTACTTGGCCAGGTGCGATACCGGCACGAGGCGGATGCCTCGCGCCTCCCAGCGCGGGAGGTACTCGCGCAGCAGACGCGCCGTCAGCGGATGCCCGTGGGCGATCACGATGACCTCGCCCCGGCGCTCCGCCCACCAGGCAACCTCTTCCCAGCGCACCCGATCGCCCGCCTCCCCCGCGCTGTGGTCGATCATGATCTGCCGCCGGCCCGCGCGTAGCCCCGCGGCCTTGGCCTCGTCGTAGGCAACGGACAGATTGCTCGTCAGCCCGTCGACCATGAAGAGCCGTCGCCCCGCCAGCACCTCCGCCACCGTGCGCATGCGCGTCCGGTCCTCGGTCATCCGCGATCCCATGTGGTTGGTGACTCCCACGGCGCCGGGCACGCTGGCCAGGTGCGCCCCCACCTGACGCTGGAGCTCCAGCGGGCTCATGGCCATCAGGAGCGAGCCGGGACCGGGATCGACCTCGGGATAGCGGTACGGCTCCATGGGCAGGTCGAGGAGGACTTCCATCCCCGCCTGGGCCGCTTCTCGGGCCGTCCACTCCGAGAGGGGCAGGCCCGGCAGCACGGCCACGGTCAGGGGCCGCCTGACGTCACGGAGCGGATCGAAGACGTCTCGGCGCGCCCCCAGATCGTCCACGATGACGGCGACGCGCGGTGACCCCGTCGGCACGGGCGGCGCCGGCTGTGGCGTGGCGGTGCTCGCCGTGGCGCCCGTGGCGCGGCGCGGCTGAGGCCCTGGTGCCACCGAGGGCGTCGGGGAGGAGCTCCACGGCAGACCGAAGAGGCTGGCTTCCCCTCGCCGCGCCTGCCACTGGTCGAGGCCAACCACGGCCACGAGCAGGACGACGATGAGCCCGGCGAGAGCCGTCCAGACTCGCGCCGGCATGCCGCCCCGTCAGCGGACCGAAACCTGCGGCGTCGACGGCGGGCCCGCCGGGCGCGTGGTCTTGTCCATGATCTTCATGGCCTTGAGCAGATCGACGGCGCGCTGCAGCTGGGGATCGCGCTTGAGCTGATCCTGGAGCCGCGCCTGCTCGTCGATAATTGGCGGCGGCGCCTCCACGCCCGCGGCGGGCTTGGGCATCTCGACGACGATGTCCGGCGTGATCCCCTTGCCGTGGATGGAGCGTCCCTTGGGCGTGAAGTACTTGGCCGTGGTCAGCCGCAGACCCGAGCCGTCGGAGAGCGGGATGATGGTCTGGACGGAGCCCTTGCCGAAGCTCTGCGTCCCCAGCACGACCGCGCGCCCCCAGTCCTGGAGCGCGCCCGCCACGATCTCGGAGGCGGAGGCGCTGCCCTGGTTGACGAGGACGATGATGGGGAAATCGCTCCAGGTGCGCTTGCCGCTGGCCTGGAAGCGCATGTTCTGGTTGCGGACGCGCCCTTCCGTGTAGACCACGAGCTTGCCCGACTCGAGGAACTTCTCCGACACCTCGACGGAGGAGGTGAGCAACCCGCCGGGGTTGTTGCGCAGATCGAGCACGAGGCCCTGGATCTTCTTGCCCTTGTTGTACTTCTCGAGAGCGGTCTCGACATCCTGGCCCGTCTTCTCCTGGAACTGGCGCAGGCGGATGTACTCGATGCCCGGCTCGAGCTCGCCGCTCTTGACGGACTGCACCTGGATCAGCTCGCGCGTGATCGAGTAGTCCTTGGGCTCGTTCAAGCCCTCGCGGATGATGCTGATGACGATCTTGCTCCCGGGCTTGCCGCGCATCCGCTTGACGGCGTCGGAGAGCTGCATGTCCTTGGTCGACATGCCCTCGATCTTGACGATCCGGTCCCCCGGCAGAATGCCCGCGCGGAAGGCCGGCGTGCCCTCGATGGGCGTCACCACGGTGAGGATGTCGTCCTTGAGGGTGATCTCGATGCCCAGGCCCCCGAACTGGCCCGTCGTCTCCACGCCCATCTCCCGGTACATGTCGGGATCGAGGAAGGAGGAATGCGCGTCGAGGCCGCGCAGGGTGCCCTTGATGGCGCTGTACACGAGATCCTTGGGCGGCACTTCGTCGACGTACTGGCTCTGGATGATCGAGAGCACCTCGGTGAAGAGGCGGAGATTCTCGTACGTGGCGGCCTGATCGTTGCTCTTGCTCGCCACCCCGCCGCCGAGGGACAGGGTGAGGAGGAGCAAGAGGGCCGAGATCATCAACGCCTTCTTCACGTGACGCAGGGTGCTCATCGTGGTCTCCTTGGTCCAGCCCCGAGTTCGATTCGCGCGGCGCCTCAGCCGCGCGGTTTGAGCCATTGAGCGGGGTCCTGGGGACGCCCCTGGTAGCGCACCTCGAAATAGAGGCGCGGCCCCTGCAGCGAGCCCGTATCCCCCACCGTCCCGATCACCTGTCCCTGCTTGATATCGTCGCCCTCGGCCACTTTCATGTCGGCCATGTGCGCGTACAGCGTGTAGTACTCGTTGCCGTGATCGACGATCACGAGGTTGCCGTACCCCCGGAACCAGCCCGTGTAGAGCACGTGGCCCGCGTACACCGCGTGCACGCTCGAGCCCTCGGCCGCGTCGATGTCGATCCCGTTACGGAACGTCTTCGTTCCGAACCGCGGATTGACTCGCGCGCCGTACTCCTCGACCACCCGGCCCTCGGCCGGCCAGGCGAGGCGCCCGCGCATCGCCCCCAACCCGACTCCCGGCGTGCTCTCGCCGGGTATGGCCTTCGGCGGTTTTACCGAGGGTGGCGGAATCTTGGCCACCCGTCGCTTCTCCTGCAGGTCCCGGATGAAGGCCTCGAGGCGACGCGTCGCCTCGCTGAGCTCCCCCACCATGCGATCGTGATAGACCCGTTCGTCTTTGACCCGGGCCAGGATGACCCGCCGCTTGGCCGCCTCGCGGTCGGCCTCGGCGCGCTCCTCTTCCGCCTCGGCCCTGACCGTGGAAAGCTCTCGACGACTGTGCTCGAGGCGCGCCTTCCGGTCGGCCAGACCCTCAGAGGTGACACGATACTCTCGAATCATCCGCGCGTCCACCGTGGCGAGCGTGGTCAGGTGGCGCAGCCGCACGGACTGGGCCACGGGATCGTCGCCCGAGAGCAGGAGGGGGAGCGCGCCGCCTTGCGCCTGCAGGCGGTACATGGCCCGGAGTCGCTGGCCGAGCCCGTCTTCCTGTCCCGCCCGCTGGATCTCGAGTCGCGCGATGTCGCGCTGGAGGTCGCCGATCTCCGTCTGCGCCCGCCTGACCCGCGCGTCGAGGGCCGCCACCTGACGGCGCTTGTCCGTGAGGCGCTTGTCGATGGCCTCCAGCTCGGTCAGGAGCGAGGCCTCGCGCTTGCGCGCGTCGGCGGCCTTGGCGCGCTCTTCCTTGAGCCGCTTCTGGGTCTGCTGGAGCGTGCGCTCCTTCTCGCCGAGGTCGGCGGCGTCTTTCTTCGTCTGCGCTCCCGCGGCGGACGCGGCGGCGAGCAGCAGCGCCGTGCCGATGATGCCCGCGCGCGTGAGACGGCTCATGCCGTGGCCCGGCCCCGCGCGAGGAGCCCGCCCAGGGCGCCCAGCACCGCCCCGCCCGCGATGAGGAGCAGGATCTGCGGCAGCGAGAGAAAGACCGCGCGAGCGAGACCGAGGGTCAGGTTCAGGAGCGGCTCGAGGCGCGGGGCGGCCACGGCGTAGGCGGTCTCGAGCAGGGCCAGGGCCACCACCGCCCCGAGGAGCCCCTGGACCATGCCCTGGAGCAGCTGGGGCAGCCGGACGACCGCCTCGCTCGCTCCGACCAGGCGCATGATCTCCGTCTCCGCGCGCCGCACGTGCAAGACGAGGGTGGTCGCGGTGGTCACGGTCAGGATGGCCGCGAGGGCGAGCACGGCCCCCACGCCGAGCCCCACGATCTCGAAGAGCCGCTGCCACCGGGCGAGGCCCTCGACCCACTCCGCGCCGCCCTGGACGTCCTCGACCTCGGGCAAGGCGCTGAGACGCGCCGTCAGCTCCCGCGTCGCCTGCGGCGTGGTCGCGTCCTCTTCGGGCGTCACCTCGATGGAAGCGGGCAGCGGATTGCGCGGCAGCTGCTCGAGGACACCCGCTTGCGCTCCGAGGGATTGCCGCAGGGACTGGAGGGCCTGGCTCTTGGAGACGTAGCGCACGCGCTGGACGCCGGGGAGACCTTCTACTCGCCGCGTGAGATCGGCGAGTGCCCCGCCCGTGGGCTCTTCGCGGAGGAACACGACCACGCGCACGCGGTCGCGCCACTGACTCACCGCCCGACCCAGGTTGAGCGAGAGGAGCCAGAAGCCGCCGAGGGCGGTGAGGGAGAGCGTGATGAGCAGGATGGCGCTCACCCCGACCCGCCCCGCCCGCCGCAGATCCACCAGCGCCTCGCTCACGATGAAGCTGAGCACAGGGCTAGCCTTCGTCCTTCAGCAAGACGCCGCCGCCCAGCTTGAGCGTGCGGCGCTTGAGCTGGGTGGCGAGGCGGGCTTGATGGGTGGCCAGGAGCACGGTGGTGCCGCGGCTTCCGATGTCCTTGATGAGGTCGAGGATCTCTCCCGCCATGGCCTCGTCGAGATTGCCCGTGGGTTCGTCCGCGAGGAGAAGCGCGGGCGACTTGACGATGGCGCGGGCCAGGGCCGCCCGCTGGGCCTCGCCCTGCGAGAGCTGCGCCGGATACGCCTGCGCTCTTGAAGAGAGCCCGACCGCCTTGAGGGCCTGGAAGGCCTTCGGAGTGATCTCGCGTCGGGGCGTCCCGAGCACGCGGAGCACGAAGGCGATGTTCTCGAAGACGGTCCGGCCGGAGAGGAGCTTGGCGTCCTGGAAGACGATGCCGAGCGAGCGCCGGAGACGGGGCACGTCCGAGCGGCGCAGGGCCCTGACGTCGAACCCCGCGACCTCGATCTCGCCCTCGGTGACCCGCTCGTCGGCATAGAGGAGACGGAGGAGGGTGGTCTTGCCCGCCCCGCTCGTCCCGCTCAGGACGACGAACTCGCCCTTCTCGACGCTGAACGAGATGTCGCTCAGGGCAGGCAGCCTCATCGGCCCGCTTTCGAAGACTTTACAGACGTGGTGGAGCCGGATCATGGGCTCCGCCCATTCTATCTAACCCTTCAGACTTTCGGTAGTTTCTCGTCCAGGAGAGAGTTCACGACGGCCGGGCTGGCCTTGCCCGCCGTGGCCTTCATCACCTGCCCGACCAGGAAGCCGCGCGCGGCCTTCTTGCCGCCCTTCCAGTCTAGGACGACCTTGGGGTGCTGCGCGAGGACCTGGTCGACCACGGCCGAGAGCTCGCCCGCGTCGGCAACCTGAGTCAGCCCTTCGCGATCGACGATGGCCCGGGCGTCTTCCCCGGAGCGATACATCTTCTCGAAGACGTCCTTGGCGATCCTGCCGCTGATGGTGCCGTCCTCGATGAGGGTGATGAGACCCGCCAGGTTCGCGGGAGGGATCGGGCATGTCGCGAGGGCGCGCTCGTCGTCACCCGCCAGCTCGCGGAGGAGCTCGTTGAGCACCCAGTTCGCGGCGACCTTGGGCTTGCCGCAGGCCTGCACGGTCGCCTCGAAATAGTCTCCGAGGGCGCGGCTGCCCGTCAGGAGATCGGCATCATAGGCGCCGAGCCCGTACGCCTCCATGAAGCGCACGCGGCGGGCCGCGGGCAGCTCGGGCAGCGTCGCGCGAACGCGCTCGATCCATGCCGGCTCGACGTCGAGGGGCGGCAGGTCCGGCTCCGGGAAGTACCGATAGTCGTGCGCGAACTCTTTCGAGCGCATGGAGACGGTCCGGCCCTTGTCGGGATCCCACAGCCGCGTCTCCTGCACGATCCGCTCCCCCGTCTCGAGCGCGCGCGCCTGCCTCGTGGTCTCGTACTCGAGGGCGTGCTGGACGTTCCGGAACGAGTTCATGTTCTTGATCTCGACCTTGGTGCCGTACTCCACAGCCCCGCGAGGCCGCAGCGAGATGTTCGCGTCGCAGCGGAGCGAGCCCTCCTCCATGTTGCCGTCGCAGACGCCGAGGTAGACGACGATGGCGCGCAGCGATCTCAAGTAGGCCGCCGCCTCCTCGGGGCTGCGCATGTCGGGCAGCGAGACGATCTCCATGAGGGGCACGCCCGCGCGATTGAAGTCCACCTGGCTCGACGGCGCCGTCTCCAGGCTCCCTTCGTGGACGAGCTTGCCCACGTCCTCCTCGAGGTGGAGCCGCTGGATGCCGATGGCGCGCGACACGCCGGCCACCTCGACCTCGAGGCGGCCGTGCTCGGCCAGGGGCTCCTCGTACTGGCTGATCTGATAGTTCTTCGGCATGTCGGGGTAGTAGTAGTGCTTGCGGGCGAAGCGATTGTCCGCGTTGACGGTGCACTGGAGGGCGAGCGCGGTCTTGATGCCGTACTCGATGGCCCGCCGATTGAGGACGGGCAGCGTCCCCGGCATGCCCTGGCAGACGGGACAGGTCTGGGTGTTGGGGGGCGCCCCGAAGGCCGTTGCGCAGCCGCAGAACATCTTGGTCCGCGTCAGGAGCTGGGCGTGGACCTCGAGGCCGATGACGGTCTCGTAGTCCTGGGTCACGGGGTGAGCTCCGGCTTTCTCTCGTGCCACGCCGTCGCGGCCTCGTAGGCGCGCGCGACGCGAAGCACGGTCGCCTCGTCGAAGGCCTTCCCGATGATCTGGAGCCCGACGGGGAGTCCTGTCTGCGTGAAGCCCGCGGGAATCGACACGCCCGGCAGTCCGGCCAGGTTGACGGGAATGGTGAAGACGTCGTTCAGGTACATCTGCAGCGGGTCTTCCCGCTCGCCCATCTTGAAGGCCACCCCCGGCGTGGTCGGAGCCACGATCACGTCCACCCGCTCGAAGGCTCGCTGGAAATCGCGCTGCACGAGGGTCCGCACCCGGAGCGCCTTGCCATAGTAGGCATCGTAGTAGCCGGCCGACAGCACGTAGGTGCCGAGCATGACGCGCCGCTTGACCTCGGCGCCGAAGCCCGCGCCGCGCGTCCGGCTGTACATGTCGATGAGGTCGCGCGCTCCCGGCACGCGCAGCCCGTACTTGACGCCGTCGTAACGCGCGAGGTTGGAGGAGGCCTCGGCGGGGGCGATGACATAGTACGCGGCCAGGCCGTACTCCGTGTGAGGCAGCGAGACACTTTGCGACTCTGCCCCCAGACCTCTCAATGTCTCGACGGCCGCGCGCACGGCCGCCTCCACCTCGGGGTCGAGGCCCTCGATGAAATACTCGGCGGGGATCCCGATGCGCAGCCCCTTCACGCCCCCCTCCAGCTCCGCCGAGTAGTCCGGCACGCCCACGTCCACCGAGGTCGAGTCCATCGGATCGTGTCCCGCGATGGCCTGGAGCACGAGGGCGGCGTCCCGGACGTCCTTGCCGAAGGGCCCGACCTGGTCGAGCGAGGACGCGAAGGCGACGAGACCGTAGCGGGACACGCGCCCGTACGTCGGCTTGAGGCCGACCCGGCCGCAGAAGGCGGCGGGCTGGCGAATGGAGCCGCCGGTGTCGGTGCCGAGCGTGGCGGCGGCGAGATCCGCGGCGACGGCCGCGGCGGCGCCGCCCGAGGAGCCGCCGGGCACTCGCGCGAGGTCCCAGGGATTCCGGGTGGTGAAGAAGGCGGAGTTCTCGGTGGAGGAGCCCATGGCGAACTCGTCCATGTTGAGCTTGCCCAGGATCACCGCGCCCGCGTCCAGGAGCTTGGCCACCACCGTGGCGTCATAGGGGGGCACGAAGTTCTCGAGGATCCTGGAGCTGCAGGTGGTCCGGATCCCGCGCGTGCACAGAACGTCCTTGATGGCGAGCGGAATGCCGTCGAGCAGACCGAGGGGCCGGCCCGACTGGAAGCGCGCGTCGGCGGCGGCGGCCTGGGCGAGGGCCCGATCGGCGGTCACCGTCATGTAGGCCTTGACCTTGGGATCGAGGGCCGTGATCCGGTCGAGGTAGGCGCGCGCGGCCTGCGTCGGCGTGGCTTCCATTCGACGGAACCGCCCGGCCAATTCGTGAACGGAGAGCCCGGTCAGCATCGTCTACTCTTCGATGATCTTGGGCACGCGGAAGAGATCGCCGGCGGGATCGGGGGCATTGGCGAGCATGTCTTCGCGAGGGCAGGAGGGCGTCGGCTCGTCCTCGCGCATCACGTTGGTCATGGGCACGGCGCGCGAGGTCGGGGGCGAGCTCGCGGCGCATCTTTTCTTTCTCCGCGTCGGTGAGCGCGAGGCGCGCGAGGCGCGCGACCTGGTCGACTTCCGCGAGGGTAATCTTGGGGTCTGGCAAGGCTAGAGCTCTTCGAGGTGCGCGTATTGGAGGGACAGGCGCTTTCGACCGACGCTGGCGAAGTGGACGGTGGCGATCACGTCGGCGCCCTCGCGCTGGATGCCGACGAGCAGGCCCTCGCCCCAGCGCGCGTGGCGCAGCTTGGCGCCGACGCGGAAGGGCAGGTCATCGTCTTCGGGCTCGGCGGGGGCGCCTGAGCCGGAGGGAAAGCGTGGCGCCACGGGCTCCGCGCGACCCGCGTTGAGCAAGACGATCTGGTCCTCGGGGATCTCGAGGAGAAAGCGGGAGGGCTCGCCCACGCCATAGCCCTGGATGCGCCGGTGGAGGGCATACGACAGCCAGAGTCGCTGCTCGGCCCGCGTGATGCCGACGTAGCAGAGGCGCCGCTCCTCCTCCAGCTCCTCCGAGTCGTCCATGGAGCGGGAGTGGGGGAAGACACCCTCTTCCATGCCCGTGAGGAAGACGAGGGGAAACTCGAGGCCCTTGGCCGAGTGCAGCGTCATCAGGGTCACGCCCGCCGCGTCCTCGTCGAGGGCGTCCACGTCGGCCACGAGCGCCACGGAATCCAGGAAGGCCTCGAGGGTGGCCGCGCCCGCCTCCGGGCCGGGCGCCAGCGCCTGGACGGCCTCCCGGGTGGCGATGAGCTCCTCCGAGGCGGCCACGAGCTCCTCGATGTTCTCGAGCCGCGCCTCGGCCTCGGCCGTCCTCTCCGCCTTGAGCATGTCGCGATAGCCGGACGAGGCCGCGACCTCGTCGATCAGGGCGGGCACGGCCAGGGCTCCTCGCCGCTCGCCCAGCTTGGCGATGAGCTTGCCGAAGTCCTCGAGGGCCCGCCGCGCCTTGGGCGTCAGGTCGGGCGAAGGCGCCGCGCTGGCCTCCAGCAGCGAGAGGCCGCGCGCCCGGGCGCTCTCGGCCAGCCGGTCGAGGGTGGCCTTGCCGATCCCACGGCTCGGCGCCGCCACCGCGCGTCGGAAGGCGACATCGTCCAGGGGGTTGACCACGAGACGCAGATAGGCCAAGAGGTCCTTGATCTCGCGCCGCTCGTAGAAGCGCACGCCACCCACGATGAGGTACGGAATGCTCGCCCGGCGGAGGGCGTCTTCCAGGACGCGGGATTGGGCATTGGTTCGGTAGAACACCGCCACGTCTCGATAGTCGGTCCCGGACGCGTGCTGAGCGCGGATGGTCTGGGCGACCCAGCCCGCCTCCTCGTTCTCGTCCCAGGCGCGATAGACCTGGGCCCGGTCGCCCTCGGCGTTCTCCGTCCACAGGCGCTTGTCCCGGCGCGCGGTGTTGTGGGCGATGACCCCGGACGCGATGTCCAGGATGCGCTTGGTCGAGCGGTAGTTCTGCTCGAGGGGGATGACCAGGCAGTCCGGGAAGTCCGTCTCGAAGTCGAGGATGTTTCGGAGATCGGCGCCGCGCCAGCGATACACGGACTGATCGGGATCGCCCACCACGCAGAGGTTGCGGTGCGCCTCGGTGAGGAGCTGGATGATGCGGTACTGCGCGCGGTTCGTGTCCTGGTACTCGTCCACGAGGACGTGCGTCCACAGCGTCCGGTACCACTCGCGCGCCTCCCGCGAGGTCTCGAGCAGGCGGACGACATACAGGAGGAGGTCGTCGAAGTCCAGGCCGCCCGCCGCCTTGAGCCGATCTTCATAGACGCGATAGAGCTGGGCGATGCGCTCCTCGCGAGGCGTCCGGGCCAGCCGCTCGACCTCCTCGACGGCGAGCATGTGGTTCTTGCAATGGCTGATGCGGTGGACCACCGAGGCGGGCGTGGTCTGCCGCTCATCCATGTCGAGCTCGCGCATGGCCTCCTTGACGATGCTCAGCCGGTCATCCTCGTCGTAGATCACGAAGGAGGGTCTCAAGCCGACGAGGGCGGCGCGCTCGCGGAGGATGCGCACGCAGGCGGAATGGAAGGTCGCGATCAGCGGGGTCCGGATTCCCGCGGGCACGACCAGATCCTCCACGCGCCGGCGCATCTCGCCTGCCGCCTTGTTCGTGAAGGTGACGGCGAGCACGTGGCGCGGGTCTATGCCTTCGACGCCGAGGAGCCAGGCGATGCGGTGGGCGATCACCCGCGTCTTGCCGCTGCCCGCGCCGGCCAGCACCAGCACCGGTCCCTTGGTCGCCTGGACGGCTTGACGCTGGACGGTATTGAGCGAGGCGAGGATGGTCTCGGGAGCGACGGAGCCACGCAGCATGGAAGCTAACGATATCACACCGGGCACTGGGCCAATTTGCCCGCCATATCTATTCAGCTCTCGCCTCGCGGCGCTCAGCTCGAAATGCCACGTTCTCGGTCGCCAGCAACGCTCGACGTACGTCTGACTCAGCCCTCGCCTCGTGGCTGCGCCCCTCAGCTCGAAGGGCCACGTACGCCTCGCATTGCTGGCTCCCTCGGGCGTGGCCGTTCGAGCTGAGGGCCCTGCCCGAGGCGAGGGCTGAGTTGATCTGGCGAGCAACTTGACCCAGTGCCCAGGGTCGAGTGCTCGAGGAGTGTTCGAGACGCTACTCGACGGTGACGGACTTGGCTAGGTTGCGCGGCTGATCGACGTCGCGGCCGAGACGGACCGCGAGGTGGTAGGCGAGGAGCTGAAGGGGCACGGCCATGATGATGGGGGAGAGGAGCTCGGCGGAGACGGGCACGGCGAGCACTCGCGAGACGCGCGCCCCGATCTCCCGATCGCCCTCGTGGGCGAGGGCGATGACGCGCCCGTCGCGCGCGCGCACTTCCTCGATGGTGCCCATCATCCGGTCGTAGGAGCCGTCCCTCGGCGCCAGCGCGACGACGGGCATGCCATCGTCGATGAGGGCGATGGGCCCGTGCTTCATCTCCCCCGCGGGGTAGCCCTCGGCGTGCAGATACGAGAGCTCCTTGAGCTTGAGGGCGCCCTCGAGCGCCATGGGGTAGTGGATGCCCCGCCCGAGGAAGAGAAAGTTCTTGTAGCCGGCGAGGTCGCGCGCCAGCTCCGCGATGGCCGGCTCGCTCTCGAGAACACGCTCGAGGAGACGCGGGAGCTCGAGGAGCCCCTGGATGTGCTTGCGCCCATCCTCGGCGGGGATGGCCCCGCGGCGCCGGCCGAGCCAGAGAGCGAGGAGGTAGCAGGCGGTGAGCGTGGCCGTGAAGGTCTTGGACGAGGCGACCCCGATCTCCGGCCCCGCGTGCGTGTAGAGCAGGCCCGTGGACTCGCGGGCGAGGGCCGAGCCGACCACGTTGGTGATGCCGACGATGGGGGCGCCCTTGTCGCGGGCCGCCTTGACGGCGCCCAGGGTGTCCGCCGTCTCCCCCGACTGGGAAAGCGCGACCACGAGGGTCTCGGGGCCGAGCACCGAGTCCCGGTAGCGGTACTCCGACCCGAGGTCGACCTCGGCCGAGATCCCGGCCAGCCGCTCGACCAGGAAGCGCCCCACGAGGGCGGCGTGGTACGAGGTGCCGCAGGCGACGAGGACCACGCGCCGCAGGCCCGCCACGATCTCGGGATCGAGCCCGATGTCCGGCAGGACCACGGTGCCGCCCTCGGGCGAGACGCGGCCCCGCAGCGTGTCGGCGGCGGCCCGCGGCTGCTCGTAGATCTCCTTGAGCATGAAGTGCCGGTAGCCGCCCTTCTCGGCGAGGATGGGATCCCAGAGAATGCGCGTGGGCGTGCGCGACACGGGCGCCCCCGCCAGGTCGGTGATCTCGACCCCGTGACGCGTCACCACCGCCACGTCGCCGTCTTCGAGGATGACCACGTCGCGCGTGTGGGCGAGAAGGGCGGGAATGTCGGAGGCGAGGATCGTCTCCCCCTGCCCGAGCCCGATCACCACGCTGCCCGCGCCGTGCTTGGCCGCGACGAGCCGGTCGGGCATCTGCTTCGACAGCACCCCGATCGCGTAGGAGCCCGAGAGCTCGCGGAGGGCGCGACGCACGGCCTCGTCGAGCCGCGGCGTATCTTGAAGGTGCCGCTCCACGAGGTGCGCGATCACCTCGGTATCGGTCTCCGAGGTGAAGACGTGCCCTTCCGCGGCCAGCCGCTCCTTGATGGGCAGGTAGTTCTCGATGATGCCGTTGTGGACGACCACGAGCGTGCCCGAGCCGTCGGTGTGCGGATGAGCGTTGTCGTCGGTGGGCCGCCCATGCGTCGCCCAGCGCGTGTGCCCGATGCCGATGCTGCCCTTGAGAGGCCGCTCGCGCAGGAGGCCCTCCAGCACCTTGATGCGGCCGGCCGCGCGCCGCACCTCGAGCCCCGAAGCGCCCAGCACGGCGATGCCCGCCGAGTCATAGCCGCGGTATTCGAGACGCTTGAGGCCGTCCACGATGAGCCCCACCGCGTCCTTGTCGCCGATGTAGCCGACGATGCCGCACACGACTCAGGCCTTCCCTCTCGTCTTGCCCTTCGGGCCCTTCTGCTTGCGCGCGGCCCAGCCCTCGCGAATCGCTTGCTTGCCCCTTGCCACGGCGAGCGCCCCCGGCGGCACGTCCTTCGTGATCACCGAGCCCGCCCCGACGTAGGCGCCCTCGCCGATGGTGACGGGAGCCACGAGGCTCGAGTTGGTGCCCACGAAGGCGCCTGCCCCGATGATGGTCTCGTGCTTGTGCACGCCGTCATAGGTGCAGGTGATCGCCCCCGCCCCGACATTGGCCTCGCGGCCGACCGTGGCGTCGCCGACATAGGAGAGATGGGGGACCTTGGCGCCGCGGCCGATGCGCGACTTCTTCAGCTCGACGAAGTTGCCGATCCTCGCCCCGACCCCGACGTGCGCGAGGGGCCGGAGGTGGCAGAAGGGGCCGAGCTGCGCCTCCGCCTCGACGATGGCCTCGGAAAGAACGCAGTACGGCTTGAGGGTGACGCGGTCGCCGATACGGCTGGCGCTCACGTGGCAGCCCGTGGCGACCACGCACTCGGCCCCGATGGTGGTCGCGCCTTCCAGGATGACGCCGGGATAGATCACCGTGTCCGCCCCGACCACCACGGTGTCGTCGACATAGGTCGCCGCCGGATCCAGGATGGTCACGCCGTCGCGCATGAGG
>WNFO01002605.1_pt1 | contig 14942 bp, 16 predicted proteins | sample 5400251 | NCBI WGS metagenome assembly WNFO01 (sample SAMN13153354, study PRJNA577476) | soil metagenome | isolation source: 100 cm saprolite under Madrone tree | place: USA:California | collected 2016-06-14 | reverse complement strand
GGCGATTTCGTCGTCGTGATCAACGCTGACAAAGTGCGATTGAGTGGCAAAAAGGAAGAGCAGAAAAGTTACATGAGCTTCTCGGGATATGTGGGCGGTCACAAATCGGAAACCGTTCGGGCACGTCGCGCGCGGCATCCGGAATTGCTGATCGAGCGGGCCGTGCGCGGGATGATTCCGCACAATCGGCTCGGTCGCGCGGTTTATCGAAAGTTGAAAGTTTACCGCGGCGGTTCGCATCCGCACGCCGCGCAAAAACCAGCCTCGGTTTCGCTGCCGTAGTTTTTTTATGGCGCCAGCGCAGGAATTCATCGCCACCGGACGCCGCAAAACCTCCGTCGCCCGCATTCGCATGACGCCAGGCAGCGGTAAGATTGACATTAACGGTCGCAGCTTTGAAGATTATTTCCCGACCGCACCGTTGCAGAACACGGTGCTCCAGCCATTACAGGCCGCGAAATTGGTAAACGCTTACGACTTGTCGATCAATGCCACCGGTGGCGGCGCGACCGGACAGGCCGGCGCAGCGCGGCTGGCGATCGCGCGCGCTCTTTTGCAAGTGGATAACAATTTGCGCAGCACGCTCAAGGCCGATGGATTGCTTCGGCGCGATCCGCGCATGAAAGAGCGAAAGAAATCCGGACAACCCGGCGCGCGAAAACGTTTCCAGTTCTCGAAACGTTAGTCACGGCGTTCGTTGCATCATGCTTTCACTGTAGCGACGGTCTGTGACCGTCGCACTTGGTGCCCAAACGCAAAAACGACGCTCATAGAGCGCCGCTACAACTACGGTCTTGGCTTCGGACTGCTCGGCTTTGGCGCTGTCAATGTCGGACTCGGCGCTGCCAAAAACGGCGGAATCGTCGGTGTTGCAACCGGCTGGGATGGGCCGACCGGTTTGAGCGAACGCAAGACCCGCGCTGCCTCGCCCGCCCAAAAGCTATCGCGATATTGCGTCAGAATTGCTTCGCAGACGCGGCGCGCGTCCTCGTTTTGATTTTTCGCTTTCAACAGATGCACCTGCGAATAAAGCGCCAACGGAGCGTTAAAACTTTTCGGATAACTCGCGGCGATCCGTTGGTACATCGACAATGCCTCATCGGTTTTCCCCATCGACTCGAGATTGGCGGCCATCGCCATTCGCGCGCTGGTCGCAAGCTCGTGATTTGGATTTTCATTGATGAAAACCTGAAGAGTCGCGTTGGCTTCGATGAACTTCTTTTCATTGCGCTGCGCTTCCGCGAGCAAGAGATAAGCCGCCGCGCCGGCCGGCGTGTTTGGATAACGGGCGATCACTTGTTGAAAACCTGACGCACTCTTCGCGCTGCTGAGCAAAGCCGATGCGGCCGAATCCCGCCGATCGGAATAAAAACTGTAACCGGCAAAACCGATGATTGCCACCAGCGCGATCAGGAGAACGGCGGCGATCTCAACCTTAAATCTCTCCCAGAAGATGCGCGTTTCCAGTGCTGCATCTCGGGAAGGTGGCGGGGCGGTCGGCATAATTCGATCGTCGATGTTGCGCCCGGCGGGTTTCGCACCGCGCGAGCGTCGTCTTATGCCACGCGAAACTTTCCCGCGCAAGCGCGCGGCAAGACCGGCGACGCCTGCGCCAACGATTTTTAGTTTGATGACTCCTGACGAACCAACGCCAGCAATGCAGAATCCCGAGAAGGACCCGGAAGAATGGACGACCGGGAAAGAGCCGATGACTGGGCCGCAACGTTCTTATCTGCAAACGCTCTGCCGCGAAGCGGGCGAGGAATTCGACGAAACACTAACGAAAGCCGCCGCTTCCAGAAAGATCGAGGAACTGCAGGCGAAAACCGGGCGGGGCAAGAAATAGAATTTTTGCCGGGCGAAAGTCGACATAGCTCGCTAGATTTTTTTTTGCCGCTAAAATTTTCCGATTATGAATGCATTCTGGAATTTTTTCGGACCGCTTCTCGGCCTCGGCGCAAGGCCGGAAGACCTGACGTTTGTTCAGATTTCGCTGCGCGGAATCGTCGTATTTCTCGCGACGCTGATGATGATCCGGCTGGGTCACAAACGTTCGCTCGCTCGCAAAACAGCATTCGACGCCGTCTTGATCATAATCCTCGCGTCAGTGCTGGCGCGCGCCATCAACGGCAGCGCCGCGTTTTTCGCCACGCTCGGCTGCGGCTTTGTCATCGTCGCGTTGCATCGGCTGCTCGCTTTCATTGCGTATCACTCGCATTGGTTTGGCTGCCTCCTTAAAGGCCGGCCTGAGGTCATCGTTGAAGATGGCAACCTAATTTTAGGAACAATGCTTCGAAATCACATTTCCGAGCACGATCTCGAGGAAGATTTGCGACTCGACGCCCGGATGGAGGACACTTCGAAAATAAAGATCGCGCGCGTGGAGCGCAGCGGCGACATCAGCTTCATCAAAGCCGACGGCGCATGAGCTGTACCGGCGGCTTTTGTGCGGCTCGCGCCAACATTTGCATTGAACGCCTGCTCGCGCAGAAATTCGGAGTTGGACGTTGAGCGCCAGCCACGCCGTAGCCTTGCGAAGGCGGGTTGAGCGTTGGACGTTTGCCGCATGACTCCGCACAACAAGCTTTTCATTCCCGGCCCGGTCGAAGTTTCAGAGAAAACTTGGGCGGCGTTTTCGCGGCCGATGATCAGCCATCGCGGCGAAGATTTTAAAAATCTTTACCGCGCGGTTCATCCGGGCTTGCAAAAGTTGTTCGCCACGAAGCAGCCGGTTTTTCTCTCCACGTCATCGGCTTGGGGCGTGATGGAAGCGTCGATTCGCAATCTCATTGGACGCGGCGTGCTGTGTTGCATGTGCGGCGCATTCTCCGATAAATGGCTCGATGTCGCGAAGCGCTGCGTGAAAAACGCCGAGCCGCTGCAAGTCGATTGGGGGAAACACATCGATCACAAAGCGATCGATCGACAATTAGCCACCGGCAAGTTCGACACCGTCACGCTGATTCACAACGAGACCTCGACCGGCGTGATGAATCCGCTGCCGGAGATTTGCTGCGTGCTCGCGAAATATCCTGACGTCGCGCTGGTCGTTGACACCGTCTCCTCCTTCTCCGCCGTGAAGATCGACATGGACGCGCTCGGCATTGACGTCATGCTGACCGGCGCGCAAAAAGCGCTCGCCCTTCCGCCTGGCTTCTCACTCTTCTCCGTTTCCGAAAAAGCTTTCGCCCGCGCCGAAAGAATTCCGAACCGCGGTTTCTATTTCGATTTCCTCGAATTCAAAAAACAGCAAGCCGAATGGATGACCCCAAGCACACCCAGCATCGCGCACATTCATGCTTTGCAATCGAAGCTCGACGAAATCTTTGAGGAAGGACTCGAAGCCCGCTTCGATCGACATGCAAAAACCAACGCGCTGGTCCACGATTGGGTTCGCCGCACCGGCTTCGATTTCTTCGCCGAAGAAGGGTTCCGCTCAAAGACGCTCACCTGCGTAAAAAATAATCGCGGTATCGACGTGCTAAAGCTCGCCCACGATTTGCGGGCCAAACATCATCTGGTCATCGATCCTGGCTACGGCAAAATCCAAGGCAAAACCTTTCGCCTCTCCAACATGGGCGACGAAACCGAAGAAACCGTTTCGCATTTGCTTGCGTGTTTGGATGATTGCCTTGGGTAGCGAAAAACATAGAAAATCTAAAAAAAGCTTGACTATTTCGTGCGAAACAAAGTAAAAGGGGCGCAGATCGGACCTTAAACCAACATAAATCTTATGAACCGAAAAGCCCTACTCTTCATCGTCGCCGTGCTCGCGAGCGCGGCCCTTTCTGCCCGAGCAAACCTCGTGGCAAACCCGGGCTTCGAAACCGGCGACTTCTCATCCTGGGTGAACGCCGGAAGCACTACTTATGACAGCGTTAGTACTTTTGCTCCTCACACAGGAGTGTACGCCGCGAACTTGGGTTCTATAACTATCTCCACCCTCTCCCAGATGATACCGACCACGCCGGGCCTACTCTACGATGTGAGTTTTTGGCTTAGACAAGATAGCACCTCCGGCGACAACAGCTTTACGGCCGCTTTTGCTGGTGTGGTCGGATTCACCGCACAGGTGAATGGTCCCGCTTTTCCTTACACACAATTTAGCTTTGACAACGTTCTCGCCACATCCGCCAGCAGTCTCCTGATATTTACAGACCACAACGGTCCCTCATGGTGGCGTTTGGACGACGTCTCCGTCGTCCAAGTACCTGAGCCCGGGACTCTAGGCCTGATTGCCTTGGGTGCGCTTGGACTGGTGGGCGCAGTGCGCAAGCGTTTCTTGGTTTAATCTGTCTCAATCTCAAAGCGCCCGCCTCGGCGGGCGCTTTTTTTTGTAGCGGCCGCCGTCTCGGAGGCAGTGCCCGACCAGAGCCGCTGGCGCGCCGCAATTTTTTCCCGGATCGAAACTGCTCGTGACGCGTGGAGCGAACGGCAAGATCGACATCGGCGAAGCGAAAGCAATCGTCGCGTGCCAACCAGAGCTGCATTGGCTGCGACCGGCATGGCGCGCCGGATGCGCCGATCGGCCGCATAATTTGTTACGCCTCCGCGCAAGCGGAACCCTTCGTCAGCCGCCGGGATCGCAAGGTCCCGGCTGCTGTGTTTCAAGCCACCAGCCGGCAGGCTGAAGGCCGCTGTGGCTAGAAGTTCGTGCCGGAAGGGATCGGCGCGCACAAAAGCGAAGGGCGCCTTCGTTTCCGAAAGCGCCCTTCATATTTGATGGCGGTAAGCCGAATTCTGTTCCAGCCCCAGTTTTTCTGGCGAGCTCCCATCAGCTCGACTGTTTTTCAGAAAAACTGGGGCTGGACGATGATCATTTATCTCATCCAGCTCCAGTTTTGCTGGCGAGGTGTCAAGATCGACATCTTCGCTCGCGAAACTGGGGCTGGACGTCCGGCGAATTTTCATTCGCCGTGATGCGACGATACCCGAGGATCAACCCCGAAGGTTTTCGGGGTGTACGGACCGGCTGTCCTCCCTCTGTTTTGTCTTGCACCGCATGGGGTTTTTCCTGCCTCGCGAATTACTCCGCGAGCGGTGAGCTCTTACCTCGCCATTTCACCCTTGCCTGCTCCTAGACGCGGGAAGCTGATAGCTTCCCCTACATTGCCAAAGAACCGGCGGTGTCTTTTCTGTGACACTCTCCGTCACCGCAACCCCGAACACTTTCGGGGCTGCGGCGCCCGCGTCTTTTACGCGGCATGCTGCCGTATGGTGTTCGGACTTTCCTCTGGCAAATCCTGTGATTCACCAGCGATCATCTGCCATCGGCGTGCAATTTAGCATAATCTGGAATCCAGGAAACCAGGAATTGATCCACAGATTCGGCAGATCGTCGGAGATTTCTGAGATCTCTGATTTTGAGATGCCGAAATGATCTCCGTTCATCGATCAACAAGATCGAGAAGGAGGCTACCCGATCGAGCCGCGGCGTGCTTACGGCTTCTGGCTCTCCTGCGTTTCGGCGCGGGATTGTTCGGTGACGTCACGGGCGCGGTCGAGCGAGCGCTTCATCCAGTTGTATTCTGACGCCTGGCCTCGGGGCGCCGGCATTAGGGGCGGGGGCGTTGGCTTCGATGCAACTGACTGCGTTGCGACGGGTTTGGCTGTGGCCGGCGGCGTTTCGTTCTGTCTCTGGCGCAGAAAGACAAATCCCAGGCCGGCGATGATCACGAAGATGAGGAAAGCACGCATTCTTTGTTTTGGAGCAGTTGCCAAGCCACTCCTGCGAACGGGCGCTTTCCTCGAGCCAATTACTCACTGCGTCACCGGTTTTCGGGGCCAGTTGAAAGCGGCGTAGATGAGATGATAAAGACCGAACGTGACGCCCATCAGAACGGTGGGAACATCACCTACCCGATTGTCGATGATATCGCTCAACACCGGCACACTCAGGCTGGTGAGCAGAAACGCCCAGCCGAGAAGCGCGAGCGAGCGCGGAGCGAACAACGCGGTCGAGAGAAGCATTAGTCCATAAAAGGCGATCCACACGACGACGAGATCCAGTTCGGCGGCGCCGAGGTAGCCGGTTGTAAGAAACCAACCGGTGAATGCCGCCGGGATGAGCAGATACGGCGCGATCGTTCGCAGTGCGAGCTTCATCCGCCTTGAATTGACCAAGCCGCCACTGTCGCGTGCCGCGCGCCACAGAAACAGCACACTCACGATGACGGTAAGGAACAGCACACCCAGCCAGGCGAACGCGAGCTCCCATGGTCGCACCGGGCGATCCAAAATGCGAGTGACCTCGTCATTCAGATAAATTGCGCCCGCGGTCAGGATCGACAATACGCCGCCGATCAATGCCGTACGGGCAGAGACTGCGCGATAGATTTGGCCGCGCTCAATCAACCCGCGGATGGCGCCGAGATTCTGTTCGGCTGTGGAGTTATCGTTCATTGTGGATGTCGTTGTCAGAATGGCGAAGGCGCACTCACCAGGAAAACCGCGATCATGACAAGGCCAATGAGCAGTTTGCCCACCATTGCGCCGAGATTTCCAAGTAAACTCCCCCATCCTGCCCGGCCGGCGTCGATCATTCGCTTACCGGCGATGAACTCACCAGCGACGGCGCCGATCACTGGCCCCACAAACAGGCCCATGATTCCAAAGAAAATTCCGACAACTGCACCAACGACAGCGCCGAAAGCTGCCCCCCTCGTCGCGCCAAAATATCTTGCGCCGAAATAGCTGCCGAGAAAATCAAAGGCGAAAGATACAAGCGTGAGCAAGACGAGGAGGGCGATCGACTTCCAGCCGATGCTTTTCTCCGGGCCGAGCATCATCCGATGAATCACCGCGGCCGCAAGAATGATGGTGGTTCCGGGAAAGACCGGCAGGACAGTGCCGATCAGGCCAACGGCAAAAACGACGATCGTGAACAACCACCAGAAAAGTTCCATGGGATTCGTGAATCGTGAATCGTGAATCGTGAATCGGGAAGCAGATGCCGATTTAACGATTCTCGATTTAACGAATCACCGCTGCCATCTTCTTTTTGACCGAGCACATGGCGTTCCTATACTGAATTTTCCACATTTAACTTAGACCGGAGGACCACCATGCCACTTACAGTTGGAACCCAAGCGCCAGATTTCACATTGCCAACCAAGACCGGGGAGGGGCCGAAGCAGATAAAATTGAGCGATAATTTCGGGAAGAAAAACACCCTGCTTCTTTTTTTCCCGATGGCGTTTACCGGCACCTGCACAACGGAGATGTGCGGGGTGAGCATGGATCTGTCGGCCTACGGCAGTCTAAGCGCGACCGTTTACGGAATCAGCGGCGACAATCCGTTCGCGCAGGAAGCCTGGGCGCAAAAAGAGAAAATCACGGTGCCGCTCCTCAGTGATTACGAGCACAAGGTCGCAAAAACCTACGACGTCGCTTACGATTCGTTTCTGCCACAGATGAATCTCGGGATGGGTGGCGTGCCGAAGCGCGCCGTGTTCATTATCGATCGCAACGGCATCATCCAGTACGCAGAGAGCAACGACGATGCGCGCGCACTGCCCAACTTCGAGAAGGTCAAAGCGAAATTGGCCGAATTAAAATGAATTTGACTTGGGATCCATGAAACCAGGAAAAAGAGAAAACATTTTAAGTCTGGGTTTGCCTTTTCCTGGCTTCCTGGTTTCCAGATTCGTTCCGTGTTCTTCGGATGAACGACGAATTTAAGACGCTGAAGAAGTTTGATGCGGGCAATGGCCGGGAAGGATTTCTGCATTCGTTGCCTGCGCTAGAAGAGCAAGGCGTCGGTAAAATTTCGCGGCTTCCGGTCAGCATTCGTATCGTGCTCGAATCCGTCTTGCGCAATTGCGATGAAAAAAAAGTCCGCCGCAAAGATGTTGAGACGCTGGCGAACTGGAATGCGAAACAACCAGCGAACGAAGAAATCCCGTTCGTGGTCGCGCGGATCGTTCTCCAGGATTTCACAGGTGTGCCGCTAGTTGTCGATCTCGCGGCGATGCGCAGCGCGGTCAAACGGCTCGGCGGCGATCCGAAGATCATCGAGCCGCTCGTGCCGGTCGATCTTGTCGTCGATCACTCAGTGCAGGTCGATTTCTTCGGCTCGGCGCAAGCGTTGCGACTAAACTTGGAAATGGAATTCAAGCGCAACCGCGAGCGCTACCAATTTTTGAAGTGGGGACAGCAGGCGTTCAAAACGTTCCAGCTCATTCCGCCCGGCATCGGAATCGTTCATCAAGTGAATCTCGAGTACCTCGCGAAAGGAGTTCTTTCCGCTCAATCAACCATCAACCATCAACCATCAACAATCTTTTTTCCGGACACGCTCGTCGGGACCGACTCACACACGACGATGATCAACGGCTTGGGCGTAGTCGGCTGGGGCGTTGGCGGAATCGAAGCCGAAGCCGGGATGCTCGGACAACCGGTTTATTTTTTGACGCCCGAGGTGGTGGGCGTGCACATGACCGGGCAATTGCGTGAAGGCGTGACTGCGACTGATCTTGTTTTGCACATCACCCAGATGCTGCGCGCGCAAAAAGTCGTCGGAAAGTTCGTCGAGTTCTACGGCGAAGGCACGGCATCACTGCCGGTGCCGGACCGCGCGACAATCGGCAACATGTCGCCCGAGTACGGTGCGACGATGGGATTTTTCCCGATCGACAAGGAATCGGTCGCATATTTGCGCGCGACCGGCCGCACCGATGACCAATGCGCCGCGTTCGAAAATTATTTTCGCGACCAAAAGATGTTCGGTATGCCGCGCAAAGGCGAGATCGATTACAGTATCGATCTTGAGCTGAACCTCGCTGAGGTGCAGCCAGGCGTCGCCGGACCGAAGCGCCCGCAGGACCGAATCAATCTACCAGCGCTGGGCGAAACGTTTCGATCGCTTTTGCAAAAACCGGTCAAGGATGGCGGCTACGGAATGAAAGATGTCGATTTTGGGGCAAGGCACCTCGTGGAACTGAACGGATCGCCGCCGAGCGATGGCAACATGCCTTCAACCGACAAAAACGGACCGGCCATCGAGCCGGGCGAAGAGCGCAACAAGGCCGAGATGGTAAACAACCGGCCGACGCCCGACACCGTGAAGGAATTAAAAGATTCGTCTGCCGATCCATTTCATCACGGTGAAAGCCGGATCGGTCACGGCAGCGTGTTAATCGCCGCGATCACGAGTTGCACAAACACGAGCAATCCAAGCGTGATGTTGGCAGCCGGTTTGCTGGCGAAGAAAGCGGTCGAGCGCGGGCTGCATGTCGATCCGGCGGTGAAAACTTCGCTCGCGCCCGGCTCGCGTGTGGTTTCCGATTATCTTGAAAAAACCGGACTGCAAAAATATCTCGATCAACTCGGATTCAATCTCGTCGGTTACGGTTGCACGACTTGCATCGGCAACTCCGGGCCGCTGCACCCCAAAATCGAGAAGGCGATCAACGATTACGATTTAGTCGCGGCGTCAGTTCTTTCCGGAAATCGAAATTTTGAAGCGCGCGTCCATCAAAATATCAAAGCGAACTTTCTCATGTCGCCGCCGCTGGTGGTCGCCTTTGCCCTGGCCGGACGAGTAGATGTCGATCTTTCGCGCGAGCCGATCGGGAAAGACCAAAATGGTAAGGAAACTTTTCTGCGCGATCTCTGGCCAAGTTTGAAAGAAGTGCGCGACGCGATGCAATCAGCGCTTAAGCCGGAGATCTTCCGCAAACTTTATCGCGATTTCGCCGATCAAAATCCGAAGTGGAATGAAATCCCGTCGAGTAAAGGCGATGTTTACGTTTGGGATGAAAAGAGCGACTACATCCATGAACCACCGTTCTTCCAGGATTTCTCGATGGATGTCGGCAAGATCGACGACATCACCGGCGCACGTGTGCTCGGCATTTTCGGCGAGTCAGTCACCACCGATCACATTTCGCCGGCGGGCGCGATCAAAGCGACATCCCCAGCCGGTCAGTATTTGATTTCGCGCGGAATTAAGCCGGAAGATTTCAACAGTTACGGAAGCCGGCGCGGAAACGATCTCGTCATGACGCGTGGGACCTTTGCCAACGTGCGAATCAAGAATTTGATGGTGCCGGGAACGGAAGGCGGCGTGACGAAGCATTATCCGGACGGTGAGCAGATGTCGATCTTTGATGCCGCGATGCGTTATCAAAAAGAAAAAGTGCCCCTCATCATTCTTGCTGGTCAGGAATATGGAACGGGTTCGTCGCGCGATTGGGCGGCAAAGGGAACAAAACTTCTTGGGGTTAAAGCGGTGGTCGCGGCAAGCTTCGAGCGGATTCATCGTTCGAACCTTGTCGGCATGGGCGTGTTGCCGTTGCAGTTTCTCGATGGAGTAACGGCGCAATCGCTCGGGCTGGATGGTTCACAAACATTTTCGATCGGCGGTTTATCCGACGCAATCCACCCGGGGCAGCGCCTAACGCTGGAGATCCAAAGCAAAGATGGAGAGAAGCGCTACGTGCCGGTGAAGTTGCGCATCGATACGCCAATTGAGATCGATTACTACCGGCACGGCGGAATTTTGCCGTTCGTGTTACGGCAGTTGGTGGCGCGATAATTCGTCGGCGGAGTCTCGCCCTACGGCAATTAGGCAGGCTCCATCGTCCGTTGCCAGATTTCGATGGGCGAACCGTCGGCGATAAATGCGGAGCGCGGCTGAGCGTTTAGAGTTTCCACGAACTGCTCGCCGTAGAGAGTTGCAACATCCGCGCGGAGCTCGAACGTGTCGGCGTTCCAAATTTTCCAGCGCGGATGTTCGACGCGATATTCGCTGCAACCGGCCCGCCTTCGGTCGCCGCGGCGACTTTCGGCAGGGCAGGCGTAGCCCCAGTAATGTTCGCTAATGAATTCCTCGTGCGAACCGGCCGGGATTGATTGCGCTTCGCCACTCGCCGTCATGCTGATGGATTCCGATTTCGAACCGCGTCGCCAGGAATACTCAACGCCGACGCGACCATCGACGTGTTTCACCGTGTGCTTCATCGGCAATGCCACGTAATGTTCGCCGTAGAATGCACGAGCGATCAGGGCAACGGCACGTCGCGGCACAAGCTCGCGAATAAAAACTACACCGCGTCGCCATGTTTCGGCGGATTTTCGCCGCACATAAAAGCGCAGGTTCACCTCTTCGAAATCGCGGTGCAACGGGATGCGCAGCCCGAGAAGGCGAGTATCGAGAAAAAGAAATCCGACGATGCTGATAAAGGTCTCGCCATTTTCGAGATCGATCTCGGTGCCGGGCGGGACGAGCGGCGCTATGATTCGAGGATCGACAACGTAATTGAGCATGGCGAGATAACGCCAGTTCGCAGTGAGAAATGGTTTCACGCCCGAAAATTCGCCGGCTCGACCCATTCGACTTCGCTCAGGGCAAGCTCCGCTCTCGCCCTACCGAGATCAGTACAGGAGTTTTTCTAGCGACGGGTCGGGCGCAGTGCCGAGCAAGGTGGCTTTTGCGTAATGCTGTTTGGCTAAGTCTTTCGCAGGCGGCTGCGCGGTGGCGTAAATGACCGCGAGATTAAAATGGGCATCGGCGTAATCGGGATTAGCGGCGATGGCTTCGAGTATTTCTTTTTCCGCCGCTTCCTGCCAGCCCTTTTGGCTGGCGGTGATGCCGAGATAATTGTGCGCCGTGGCGCTCTGGGGATTGATGGCAAGCGATTTGGTCAACTCGGTGAGCGCGGCATCGAATTTGGCCTGGCGATAATAGACGATGCCGAGCGTGGTGTGGGCAAACTCATCCCTGGGCCAGACTGCGACGGCCTTTTTCAATGTCAATTCGGCGGCTTTAAATCGGCCGCTGCGAAAATAAACGACGCCAAGATTGGAAAGCGAATAGAGGTTGTTCGGACTCTTGGTTAGAATTTCCTGATATTGTTTTTCGGCGCTCCGATATTTGCCGTGCTCGAAGTTATCTTTTGCCCGGCGCGCGAGAGTCCGCAGATCATCAGGCACGTCCGATTGGAAGGCGCTCTGCGCATTGGCGGCGTCGCTGGAATCATCCGTCGCCGCCACATTCTCCCGGGCCGGTTTCTCCGTTCCATCCTGGCCGTTAATTTTAACCGAGGTCATGGACGATTTTTTGGCGAATGTAAAACTTGCTTTCAACGCGGCCGGATTTTGGTCCGAGAGTGAGACCACCGGCAGGCGCAACAAGGCGAGCTCTTCGTCGCTCAACTTCGTGACCGGCTGCGCGAGCAGTTCGATTTGCTCGTTTAAGGTGTCGGATTCTATCTTCAGTTTGTCGACCTCAGCGAGCATGAGCTTCTTGGCCTGATCCCGCCGCGCTTCCTCCTGCCGTTCGCGGACGACGATGTTGCGCAGGATTTCGTTTTCTTTGGTGAGCCGCGCAGTCTCCTCGGCATTTGCGCCGGTGAGCTTGGCTTTTTCTAGCTGAGCGGCGGCCTCATCCAGTTGGGAACGAAGATCAGCGACTCTCGCCTCGAAATCCCGATTCTGCTTCTGACTCGCGGCCAGCTGCTGCTGAAGCTGCGCGACCTGACCTTTTACGTCGGCAAATTCCTGTTCTTTTTTCGGCTTGTCCTCGCTAAGCTGGCGCACGCTGTTCTCCGCGTCCGCCAGTTTCTGTTTCAAATCGGTGTTCTCGGCGACGAGCACTTGCACGCGCTGCTGCGCTTCTTTCATGCCCTTTAATTGAGCGAGGGCGTCGTCGCGTTCTTTAGAAGTATTCGCGATCTCCTGATTGGCTTCGGCAGATTTCGCGGTCGCTTCATCCTTTTCCTTTTCCGCGGTCGCGCGACCCTCTTCGGCGACAACGAGGGCCTTCTTCAATTGCGCGATCTCTGCCACCAAAGCTTCCTGCTTCTTCGTGCTGTTGTCGGCGGAGGACTCGATTTTCTTCAAAGATTCCTGAGCTTGCGCAAGTTGGTCGCGCACCTGGCGCTCTGCGCCTTTGGACTTGTCCAATTCACTCTGTGCTTTTTCGAGTTTGGAATTCGTCTCCTCGAGGCGGCCATGGAGCGATTCCTTTTCTTTTTCCACCCCGGCGATTTGGTCGCGCGATTTTTGAAGTTCGGCCTCCAACTGATCGACCTTTTCGCGCAATTTTCGGGTGGCCTCTCGAATCGCAGTATCGTTCGGCACTTGCACCGCCGCCTCGCCTCGCGGCGTGACAATTTCGACGCTTGCTCGCGCGGGGCTGGAGTTTTGTGGAAGCGGCGGAGGGTTACCCGGCAATGGTGTGGCGCCGGCCGCGAGGTCATTTTGGGTGGACACTTTGTCCTGCACCCGCAAGATGCTGTCGCTGATTTTTCGGCCCCGATATTCCACAATGGCGGGCTGCCAATCAGCATGTGTTTTGTGCAACTCCTCAATAAGGCTGCCGGCGAATCGGTATTTTGCCAGGGCCGCCTTAAACTGATTGTCGTGCTCCAGTTTTTCGCCCTCCTGCGAAGTCATGTACGCCTTCAGAAAAATTTCGTTCGGATCGTCGGACTGCGCCCGGAGCCGGCCGGAGGCGAGGAGGAAAAAGAAACCGGCCAGTAAAATCGAACCGATTCTCTTCATGCGATGCCGAGGCGGAATGGTAATCCGTCCACGCCCAGTTGCAATCCAAGCTTCCACTTGATTCCCAGGATAAGCGGAGAGCGTGCCAAAGTGCCAGGCGCTTTGCCTTTGCAATCTTCGGTCTAAAAACTAAAATCTAAGGTTTCAGCCGGTGGTCGTAGCTCAATGGTAGAGCTCCAGATTGTGGTTCTGGTTGTTGCGGGTTCGAGTCCCGTCGGCCACCCATCTCACAAATCCCAAATTCCAAGCTCTAACGCGGAGCAAGCCCTCTTGCTCATGATCTTTCGCTTGCTCTTACTCGCAATCGATTGTCGCTCTTGGGATCGATGGATTGGCACGGTCGGTGCTAAGGCATATTGCCCATGGACCCGACTGTAGATTTGTTTGGCCAATCGCAGTTTCGCCCGGCGGTCCCCAGCTTCCGGGAGCGCATTCTCAATGATGAACACCTGCGCGATCGCGACAATCCGGAAAACTGCTCGCGGGCTGCGAGATCATCGCCGCGCTGGACGGTAGGGATTTTCTCGCAGCCTAACGAGCAATCTCCCTCTTCCTAGCGCGCACGTCATTGCGCATTCTTGCAAAGGTAATGCCGCGCAGTGACAATCTGGTTGGGTGTCTGTAGCTCAACCGGATAGAGCATCTGACTTCGGATCAGAAGGTTGTGGGTTCGAGTCCCTCCAGGCACGAAGTTTTCGACAATTGTCGCTTGTGTTTCCTGGAAAACGCGACGAGATTGCTGCCCATTGGATCAAGTTCTGTTCTGTTCGTTGCGTGGTAGATCGTCAATTGAGGTTTCCTCAGTGGTGATTTGAAACCCGATTCCCGGGAACGGCTCTGTAGCTGGCAGTTATTTTCCAAAATCAAATCACAATGAAACTGTATGTAGGAAATCTCTCCTTTGAGACTACCGAAAATGATCTTCAGGATCTTTTCGAAAAACACGGCAAAGTCACCGAAGTGGCGCTGATGATGGATCGCATGACTGGCAAGTCGCGCGGTTTCGCCTTCGTCACGATGGCCGACACGGCCGAAGCCAACGCTGCTATGACCGCACTCAACGGCAAGGAAGTCGGCGGCCGAACGCTGAACGTGAACGAGGCGCGCGCACGCGAAGAGCGTCCGCGCCCATTTAGCGGGCAGCGGCGGTAAATAATCTGATCGAGCTGAGCCGGCGCTCATTGATTTGAGCGCCAGCTCACCCGGTCGAGCATCATGGATCCCAGAAAAGCGATCGAGCTGGAAGGAAAAATCATTTCCGTTCTCGCGGGCACAATGTTTCGCGTTGAGCTTGCGAACGAACACCTCGTTCTCGCGCACATTTCCGGAAAGATGCGCAAACGCTTTATTCGCCTGACCATCGGCGACCGGGTGAAGCTGGAAATGTCTCCCTACGATATCGACAAAGCGCGCATCGTTTATCGGCTCGGCTAATG
>WNFO01011627.1_pt1 | contig 14945 bp, 19 predicted proteins | sample 5400251 | NCBI WGS metagenome assembly WNFO01 (sample SAMN13153354, study PRJNA577476) | soil metagenome | isolation source: 100 cm saprolite under Madrone tree | place: USA:California | collected 2016-06-14 | reverse complement strand
TGAGGCGCTGTTCTACGGCGTACTAAAAAACTCCCACATGGCTGGTGCTGTGGCGGCCTCTGCGGGCAGCTTCGTCACTCCTAGCCCTTCGAGCGTCAGGCGGAGAACGCTCTGATGTTGATAGAAAGCGATGGACTTGTAGCCACGCTTGGCCAGCGGACTGACGATGACGGCGGCTACGTGGCCGCCACCGGAAGTGAGGTCGAGAGTGTTGGCCTCGTCGAACACGATGACGAGCAGGCCGTCAATCTGAAACTGCGGGCTGTGAATAAGCGGGTCGATATTGGTCTTGAGCCACGTATCGGCGGTGCTGAGCGGGCAATCGTGCGCGTCATTGCAAAGATTGGGGACGATGAAGGAATAGTTGGGGAGGTTAGCGGTGTTCAGATCGGCGGCGAGTTGACTGAAGAGCACGAGGTTTTGCGCTTGCTTGGCATCGTTTTGCACGTCGGTGAAATAGGCGAGCGGATTGTGGCGGACGGCGTAACGGCCCGTGTCGCCTCCGGTGTAGCCGACCGATGGAAGATCTTCGGCGTAAGACTTCCAGGTTTTGCCTGCGGCGGGGAGGTCGCGGACGACCTTGTTTGCATCGACGGGAAAGTTGTGCGGCGTGATGGCGTCGGTGAGCGAGAGAGGCGCGAGAGTCTGTCCAGTGCTGAGCTCGAAATAGTTTGGACTCGAGGATGGGCGTTGGCGAAGTAATTTGTCGCGAGGCCGTACTGGTTGGCGAGGCCGTTCAAGTACGGCATCGCGGGATTTGCGATGACGTCACTGTAATTGGCGTTTTCCTCGACGACAATGAAGACGTGGCCAAACCGCACGCTTTGGGCGGCGGCGGGGTCATGGCGACCTGTCCTACGCGGCCGGCCAGCGCTACGATGCAGAAGGCAAACGTAAGCAATCGAAACCGGGCGGCAGACAGAATGTGTGAGCGGGACGCGTGCATATGTTTGGACCTATGTATTGAACTTTTCTTAGAGAATTCAGCCGGTGAGCCACTCCGAATGCCCCGGACCACTCTATTGAGGTGACTCCTGATTGTGGCGTATTCGCTGGTGTCCGTCTGTCCGGTCTAAAGATAGGCTGGGTTAACGGGCTAGGGACTCGGCCCAAGTGGCGAAGGCCTGCCATGCGGCTGTCTTGCCGATGGGGATTCTTATTTGTTGTACGAAGATAAGGAAAGCCCCCGCCCAAAGCGTAGCTCGATGAACCTTGCGTGTGGACCAAATGTCATAGCCCGCCAAGATGAGCAGGAAGATGTAGGTGAACAGCGTTGCCCTAATCGGATTTCTTTGCACCGCGGCCAGGGGCCAACGGGCGATGGCAGCAATCAGCAGTGCTATCGTGGCAACGAGGATCAAACGCTTGTGCGCTGGGGAATTGGAGCGAGCTCGGAAGGCAAAAAAAACTAACGTCGCAAAAATCAGCATGTCCGTCATGGGAATGACGTAGAACAATTTGGCATCCAGGCCTGGAGGGCCGCCGTGGCGCACGAGCGAATCGGTGGCCGCCAAAACGCCCAGAGTTACCATGAGACACGCCAGGAGGAAGCCCGCAATGCCCAGGCGGCGATGAATGTCCACGCGGCCGGCGGAGACCAGGGAGGTTTGCGTGACGAGCAAGAGGATCCAGGTGGAAAATGCCGCCCCGTGCAGGTGAATGATCAGGCTTGGCAGCGGCGCGTGGAATACTCCAGCGAGATAGTAGGTGCGCGCAAAGCCCACGAAAACGGTTGCCAGGATAAGCAGGGCCATAGCCGAGAAGAAAAGATGGTCGTAACGGCGGCCTGGCAGGTCACTGGAATGCTTCGTGGGATTGCTTGGATGCGCTACGGCTGTGGCCATCGTTCCTCTTTGACCGCGTGTTTTGACCGAGATTTCTTGGAGCCCTGGGGGAGTTGAAATCAGTGTAGGGCAAGGTGACACTGCATAGCTAGCGAAAACTGGTGTCTACGTAAGCGACAGAAAATGCGCCCCCAGAGCCACTTCGCATCCAGCTCTCTGTTAAGCCCGGTCACCAGGCGATGAGTCCATTTCGGTGGTCACGGGAGCCGGTCAGCCGTCTTCGAAGTCATGAACAAGTCTCGGGGCAACCCGGTCAGCGCCGTTTCTTGCTTTCGTTCTGTGCGACCCGCGCCTTCACCAGTTTCTTAACAAGTGCAGTCGGCAGTGGCTTGTCCGTGGGGAAGTGGATGGTCCCTTTGGATGTGGAGAAGCCCTTGAGTTCGCTCTTGAACGCTTCGATCACGGACGCAGTAGGGAACAGACTGCAGTGGTTCGAAAACGCGGCGAACCACACCAGCACTCCTTTGTGCTTGAACGCAGGCATCCCATAGCTGATGGTTTCGGTAGCCTCCGGTGGCACAGTGGACCGAATCGCCGCGCGCATCTTGTTCAAGGTGCTGCGGGCCGGTTCCGGGACGCCAGCAAGGTATTCATCAACGTTTTTCGGAGCGCCGCTGCCTTTCGCAGCCGAACTGCGATTGCCGGATCTCACTTTTTTCATGCGGGCAATGCTACAAGAAGCTCCAATTCAAGTCTATGCCTCAGCCAGGCGTGCAGCCGTTCGGCATGAAAAACGCCATAGCGTCTTCCGACACACTTGCACTTGCCCGTATAATCGGGACTATCGGAGAGGTGAAATCCGAGAGGCGCGCATTTTTGCGCGTTCGATTGGAAGGCTTAAGGCTGTGAAAGGAATCGCAAGATCTCGCGCATAAGGCGCTCGCCCTGGTCTGTTGCGAAGAGGAACTGCGCATGCGCGGAGCCATCGAGGATGACCAACTCTTTCGGCCCCATAGCTCTCTCGTAATTCGCACGAATCTTAGGCAGCCGCGGCCCGTCATCGTTTGCATCGTCTCGGGTCACGATGAACAGCTTGCGGCCCTTCATCTTCTCTGGCGGTCGCTCGGTCCACGCTGCCAGCAACACCAGCCGATCAATTTCGCCCGGCTCGGCTTCAATAGAGGCATCGGCGGCCGCTGCTCCTCCAAAGCTCGCTCCGATAACGGATACGGTTTTCGCGCCGGTCTTGTGGAGGTAGCGTACTGCGGCCAATACGTCGTACTCGACGCCTTCGTCAGCGGACTTCGATTGGGGTCCGCGCGACTGGCCGCGCCCGCGGAAGTCGATGGCCAGTGCGCGAAATCCGGCCTTAACCAGCGCCTGCGCCTGCTTCTTCCAGCTCTCCTTGTTGAAGCGGCCTCCGTGCGCCAGCACCACGCCGCGCTCGCCTTTTCCGTAGATATCTGCGTAGACGACGCCTCCGTCCTGAGTTGGAAAGGAGACGTGCTGTTGCGCCACGGCGAGCCCCGCCAGGAGGAGAGTCGCTAGGAGTGCCTTGAGTACGAACATCGGACAATTGTACTGCCAGTGGGGAAGGGATTTCGCGGGTGACTCCCGAAACAAGCCGACATTGTTCACCGATACAAAGGAGGACTTACTTGGCGAGCTTCGAATATTTTGGGCGCTGCAGCTTGCCTCCGCCCTCGAATAGTAGGTGGTCGAGAGACAATAGTCCCGCGCCGACGGTGGCGAGCGCGAAACTTCCCGCCAGCATCGCGAGGGGGAATTCGTAATTGTGCACCGCCAAGTAGCTGCCGGCGCTGTGGACCTTCCAAATTGCCACGCCCATTTCGATGGCCAGGAGCAGCGCGGCCGCCCGCGTAAATAGTCCTAAGATCAGAAGAATGGCGCCGAAGACCTCCAACACGCCAGAAATGTAAACGAAGTATCCCGGCAAACCGTGTTGCAAAAAGAAGCCCTGCATTCCCGCGGCGGAGTACGCCAGCTTTGGATAACCGTGGGAGAAGAAAATCAGCCCGAGAACCATACGAAGGACTAGCAATCCCAGCGGCTGAAGCGAATTGAGAGACTTCATGAAGGATCCTCCGCGATTCGTTGCGGGAGTTTGATTCGAACGCTTCGCGATTCTAGCAGAAATGCAAAGCCCTCAGCCGCGCCCACGGCCTTGCCGGGGTTTCAGGTACAATCTTTAGCGAATCACGAAGAGCAACAGGGAATCATGACGACGGTTGAGACGATTGGTGTCATTGGCGGCGGGGTGCGTGCCGTCGCGGCGACATTCGTGAGCGGCACATGAAGAGGAGACTCCTCATTGCGGTGCCGCTGCTCGCCTTGGTGACTCTGGCGGCGTGGATGCTCCGGCCCAAGCATGAAACGCTGGGCGAAGCCTTTGTCAGCGAAAAAGTCGCCCCTCTCCTGAGCGGTATCGCGCAGGTCCGCGAGCAGGTGGGAACCCTGCATTACGGCGAACGCGTGGACGTAGTCGGCAAGCGCAACGACTACGTGAAGGTGCGAACCAACGCAGGCACGGTTGGCTGGGTGGAAAGCCGGCAGTTGATGGAACCAGCCGTATGGCAACGGAGCGTCAAGCTCGTGGATCAAACGCGAGGAATGCCCCTGCAGGCCCGCGGGCGCACCAAGGTCTCCACCAATTTGCGGGTCCAGCCTGGCCGGACGGAGCCACGCCTCTATAAATTCGGACGAAACGCTCCGGTGGAGATGGTGGGCCGCGCGGTGGCGGATTGGGTGCAAGCGGCGGATGAGAAAGAAGCTGCGAATGAGCCGCAGGAGACAAAGAAGGAGGACTGGTTTCTGGTCCGTGGCGTTGCGATGCGACCGCCTGGGGAAGCCGCGGCTCGCGCAGCCGAATCCACAAACACCACGCAGCCCGGCGATCAGACCACACCCATCGCGGGCTGGGTAGTGGCCCGGTTCGTGGAGCTGGATTTGCCGGATCCCGTGCGCGAAGGAGCGGCTTCCGCAAATATCCGCCCGGTGGCCTGGTTTGAACTGAATCGTGTGAGCGACCCGTCGGGCAGCAAGCCACAGTTTCTTGTGGCCGCGGCGCGCGGGCCGGAAGGCCAGGTATGCGATTTCACGGCGTTGCGGGTCTACACGTGGTACGTCAAGAAGAGCCGATACGAAACCGCCTTCATCGAAAATAACCTGTGCGGCCAGTTACCAGTTCGCGTCGGCAAAGGCCCCAAAGGCGAACCCGAGTTTCGCTTCCGGGTGATGGATGGTAACAAAGAAGAACGCGTCTACCGTTTGAACCAGACCGTGGTTCGCCGCGTCCGCGAAGCTGGCGGAGCTTCCGGAAAACACGGTTCGCCTAAACAGCCAAAGCCAGCGGCGAAATAACTGATTTGGTTTAGAACCTATTGCAATGGGATATGGCGATCTGATGGATACCGGAGTACTTGAGATGCCGCTCGCATTCTGAGAGCAAGGACCCGAGGCGGAGAGTGAAACGATGACGCTGCACATCAGCGAAGCGGAAGTGCGGGCGGTGTTAACGATGCCGCTGGCGGTGGAGGCCGTGGAAGAGATTTCGCGCAAGCAGGCCACGGGGGAAGTGGTCGTGCACCCGCGCAGGCGATTCGAATTGCCGGGCGGCGGATTCTTTCACTATATGGCGGCGGCGGATTTCTCCGCGGGTTTTGTGGCGATGAAGCAGTACACGTTTGTGCGCGGCAAGCTGCGTTTTCTGGTGCCACTCTACGAGATGGTCACGGGCGACTTACTCGCGCTGATCGAAGCGGATTACATGGGGCAACTGCGGACCGGCGCGGCCTCCGGTGTGGCCACGAAATACCTGGCGCGCAAGAATGCTCGCGTCGCGGCAATCATTGGCACTGGGGGGCAGGCGAGAACGCAGCTCGAAGCGATTGCCGCGGTTCGAAAGCTGGAATCCGCGCGCGCTTACGGGCGCGATGCGGCCAAGCGCGAAAAGTTCTGCAAAGAGATGTCCGAACGGCTGGGAATTCCCGTACAGGCATGTGCATCCGCGGCCGAGGCCGTCCGCGGCGCAGACATCGTCTGCACAGCTACAACGGCCGCGCAGCCGGTTGTAAATGGAACGGATCTGTCGCCCGGAGCGCACATCAATGCCATTGGCGCCAACCACGCGCATAAGCGCGAGCTGGACGATGAAGCAGTCGCCAGCGCGGACATCATTGTTGTGGATTCCGTGGAACAGTCACGGCAGGAAGCGGGCGATCTGATCATCGCTTTTCATGGCGATGAAATTTGCTGGACTGGCGTCAAGAAATTTTCCGAAATTGTCGCGGGGAAAACCAGCGGAAGGACCAGCGATACGGAAGTCACACTCTTCAAGTCGAATGGGATTGCGTCCTGGGATCTCGCCGTGGCGATGAAGGTCTATGTGATGGCGAGAGAGAAAAAGTTTGGCAGGGATTTGCCACTATGGAGTGATGGCGGGAAAGGCTAAGAGAGCAGCCTAAATGCTTTTTTCATGGAGCTTGCGGCGCAGGGCGTCATGCAGCCGCGACTTCACGTCGCCCGGCAGTTCGACCGGCTTCGAATCGCAGAAGACATCCACGGTCAGCCTGGTTTGGTCGACCACCATCTTGCAGTCTCCACAGTGCTCGAGATGGCGCTCGAGTTCCTGCTTTGCCGAGAGTTCGAGATCGCCGTCGATGTAGTCGGAAATCTCGCGAATTACGCCTTTGCAATTCAATTTGTGCCACCCTGACGAAAATAACGATTCAGTTTGTCACGAAGTTTGAGCCGGGCCCGCAACAGCCGGGATTTTACCGCTGGAACCGAAATGCCGAGTACTTTCGCGGTCTCTTCGGTCGAAAGCTCTTCGACGTCGCGCAGCACGAAAACAACGCGGAAATCCGGCTCGAGTTTGTCGATGACTTCAGAGAGAATCTCGTGCATTTCCGTCTGGGCAAACCGCTGCTCCGGACTTGGCCCCCAATCGGCAAGCTCGCGGGGCATGAGGTCTTCGTCGCCTTCAACCGGCTCGTCGAGCGAAAACTGGTTCGGGCGGCGTTTGCGCAGCCGCATCAGCGCTTCATTCGCGGCGATGCGCACGAGCCAAGTGTAAAAGCGGGAATCTTCCTGGAAATCCTTGAGGTGCGCGTAAGACTTCATGGTCAGCCGGAAGATTTTCGCTTCATAGCGGTTTACCAGCTCTTCGAAGGCATGCGTATCGCCACGCTTGGCGGCGGCCACCAACAGGTGTTCGTCGTCGCGCGCAACGGTGGAAGGCAAACGGTGGGGATTCGGTACGCTCAATGCTTTGGGCAGGCCGACCGGCGGCCGCAGCCTCGCTTTCGAAAGTATAAAGGTAGCACAGAGCATCGAACAGTTCCGCCTTCTTCCTGTTTTGATGCTGCTGCTGGTGATGGGATTCAGGAAATGAGGGAAAGTTACGGCGTTGTTGCGCTGAGAAAAATACGGGATTGATCGCCGTTGCAAAGATATACTCAAGTCATTTACTGTGACCTACTTAGAGTGCCTTGTGGCGAAGCCTGACGCTTCTCTTTGCCAAGTGAGGATGCCAAAGAAGACCTGGCCGGCTATGTCGAAAAGTGCGCTCCCCACTTCAAGTGGCAAGTAGTAAAATCAAAAGGCATAGTAAGCTGGCGTAATGCGAACACTTCCCGATCATCTCCGCAAAGGCATGAAGCTCGTGATCGTCGGCTGCAATCCGAGCGAGTCCTCCGTCCGCGTTGGCCATTACTATGCGGGCCGCGGGAACGAATTTTGGCCGATGCTCTATAAGAGCGGCGTTGTGCCGGAGCCCTTCGACTACCACGACGACAAGCGGGTGATCGAATTCGGCGTTGGACTTACCGACCTGGTGAAGCGGCCCACGAAAGGCATCGAGGAACTGAAGCGCGAAGACTACGCCGAAGGCCGCATCGTCCTCTCGCAGAAGCTCGAGGAATTCGCTCCTCACGTCGTGGCCTTTAACGGGAAACTCACTTACGAACAATTTTCCCAGCGAAAATGCAAATTTGGCTTGCAGAAGGAGCTGCTCTACGGCGCGCGCGTGTACGTCCTGCCTTCCACCAGCGGCGCGAACGCCACGGGCAGGAGCGAGAAGCTGCGGCATTTTAGAAAACTGGCACAGCTCGTTGCTCGCATCGGCAAAGAACACGAGGCCGGGAGCCACTGAACGGAGTTCCCCGTGAGCAATACCCCACAACCTACGCAAGCCGGACCGGTCATCCTGGAAGAGAAGCACGATGGCATCGCCGCATTGGTGATGAATCGCCCCGACCGGTTGAACGCGCTGAACAACGAACTGGCGATGGCCGTCAATGACGCGCTCGGCCGCATCGCGGAGGATCACAGCGTTGGCGTGGTGGTCATTACCGGCGCGGGGCGCGCTTTTTGCGCCGGCGGAGATCTCGGCGCGCTGGGGAAAGGCCGCCAGACCGGCGCCACGCACGAACTGGAGCCGCTGCTGCGCGCCGGCATGCAAATGGTTCTCAAGATGCGCACTATGCCCCAGCCCGTGATTGCCGCTGTGAATGGCGCCGCCGCGGGGGCGGGCATGAACATTGCTCTAGCCGCGGACATTCGGATTGCCGCGGAAGAAGCGACTTTTGGGCAGAATTTTGCCAAAGTCGGATTATTTCCCGATTATGGCGGGACGTATTTCCTGCCGCAGCTGGCCGGGCCCGCAAAAGCCGCGGAGCTTTTTTACACCGGCGACATGATTGATGCGAAAACTGCGCTCGCGCTTGGCCTCGTCAATCAGGTCGTCCCGGCCGCGCAGCTCGAAGCGGAAGTGAAGAAGCTTGCGCAAAAAATTGCTCAAGGTCCGTCACTGGCCATCCGCGCGGTGAAGAAAGCGCTTTTTGCAAGTCAGGAAAAGGAACTCGCCCGGGCTCTCGATAATGAAGTCCGGGAACAGATTCGTTGTTACCTCTCGGAGGACTGCAACGAAGGAATTCGAGCGTTCTTCGAAAAGCGGCATCCGAAATTTCAGGGCAAGTAGTATTCCCGGTCCGAGCGCCGCGACAATAATGACCATCGGCAACGAAACGATTCAGCTGCGGCTCGAAGATCGCACGGCGTGGATTACGCTCAATCGCCCGCCGCTCAACATTCTTGACATTTCGATGATGCAGGCGCTTGATGCGGTACTGGAAGGCGCTCTTTCCAAATGTGATTTTGTGATTTTTCAGGGCGCGGGTGAGAAAGCTTTCTCCGCCGGAGCGGAAATCGCCGATCATACTCCGGAGCGCGTCGGGAAAATGCTCTCCGCGTTTCATGGTGTTTTTCGCCGACTCGCCGCCGCGGATTGCCTGAAAATCGCCGCCGTCCACGGTTACTGTCTTGGTGGCGGCATGGAACTTGCCACGTTTTGCGATTTTGTCCTCGCTACGGAATCCGCGCAGTTCGGCCAGCCGGAGATCAAGCTCGGCTGTTTTCCTCCCGTCGCGATGGTTACGCTGCCTCACCTTATTGGAATGCGCGCGGCCGCGGATCTCATCCTTGCTGGTAATCAAATCGGCGCAGGAGAGGCTTGCCGTCTCGGCCTCATCACGCGCGTGGTTCCCGATGATAAGCTCGCCGTTGCATTGGACAGCTTGCTCGAAGAACTCCAAACGTTGAGTCCGAGCGTTCTCCAGCTAACCCGTAAGACTCTGGGACGTATCCACTTTGCAGACTTCGCGAAGCAACTCGAAGAAGTGGAACGCGTATACTTGACAGAGCTGATGCAGACCCATGATGCACGGGAAGGCGTCCGCGCTTTCCTTGAAAAGCGCCCGCCGATTTGGAAGGGAAAATAGATGGATGATTTAGAGATCACTCCGGCCGACGTAAAAGCGCGGCTTGACCGCGGCGAAAAGCTGCATTTGGTGGATGTTCGGGAGCCTTGGGAATACGATCTTTGCCGCATCGACGGCGCAAAACATGTTCCGCTCGGCTCGCTGGCGGCAAGCCTGCAGACGCTTCCGGACGTTGACGAAGTAATTTGCTATTGCCATCACGGTATGCGCAGTCTGGACGCGGCTGCCTGGCTGCGATTTCAGGGCATCGAGAGGGCGAAATCTTTGGCCGGCGGAATTGAGCGCTGGTCGCTTGACGTCGATCCGAACGTCCCGCGATATTAGAAACAATGTTTTCCAGTAGGGGCGCAGCATGCTGCGCCCCTACTACGGAGGATTTATTGTGCCAAAGGTGAGAATCAAATTTCTGCAGAAGCCGACGTGAACCACGTGCCGCAAAGCAAGAGGTCTCTTGCTGGAGTTGGGCGCCGAACTTGAATCACGCGATTTGGATAAGCAGCGATTGACGGAGGCCGGACTGGAAGAACTAATCGGCAACCGCGATTACAAAGAGTTTCTGAATGCGCGAAATGAACTTTATCGCACGCGCAACATGAAGGAACATCCGCCCTCGCGCGCGGAGGCCATCCAGCTGATGGCGAAGGAGCCGAATCTCATTCGCAGGCCGGTGGTCATCCGAGGTTCGCAGATCGTGCTGGGTTTTGATGAAGAAGTGTATCGGAAACTTATGAAGTGATGTTCCGTCGATCGGAGACGAGCGAATGGATGTGAAGACGATCGCAGTGATTGGCGCAGGCACGATGGGTCGGGGAATTGCCTACGCCGCTGCTTTCGGCGGCTACAACACTGTTCTGGAAGACGTTTCGCGTCACGTGCTCGAAGAAGGCATCGCTTGGATTCGGCAGTCGTTCGAAGAAGGAGTTGCTCGCGGCAAAGTCGAAGCCGGCGTTCGTGACAAGTCGCTATCGCTAATTTCCACAGCAAGCGACGTTGAAAACGCCATCCGCGACGCCGAGCTGATCATCGAAGCCGTCCCGGAAGAACTGGAGATGAAGCTCGAACTCTTCACCATTTTCGACAAGTTCGCCAAGACCGGGGCTATTTTCGCGAGCAACACGTCCTCTCTCTCGATTGCCGATTTCACCGACGTCACCGTTTCACGCGACCGCTGCGTGGGCATGCATTTCTTCAATCCCGTGCCGAAAATGAAACTCATCGAACTGGTGAGGACGCCGCACACTTCGGATGAAACCGTGGCCACCTGCCGCGAAGTAGCAGTCCGCATGGGCAAGGAAGTGGTGATCGTCAACGAGGCTCCCGGTTTTATCACCACGCGGGTCAACGCCCTGATCGGCAATGAGGCGTTCAACATGCTCGAGGCGGGAATCGCCACGCCCGAAGACATCGACAAAGCACTTAAACTCGGCCTAAATCACCCCATGGGCCCTTTCGAGTTGGTTGATCTCGTCGGGCTCGACGTGCGGCTCAAGATTCTCGAATATCTCCATCAAACCCTCGGCGAAAAGTACCGGCCCAATTCCTTGTTGCGGCAATACGTTCAGGAAGGACGGCTTGGCCGCAAGACCGGGCGCGGCGTTTACGACTACACTCAACAAAAAGCCGCGGAAAAAAAGATATGATCGCACCAGTGAGAATGGATTGATTCCCCGATGAAACCACTCGCAGAGAGAATCGTCATTCAGCAGGGCGACCTGACGGAGATGGATACGGACGCCATCGTCAACGCGGCCAACAATGATTTGATCTTGGGCGCGGGCGTTGCTGGAGCCATCCGCCGCAAAGGCGGAGAAGAGATTCAGCGCGAATGCGACGCCATCGGCAGTATCCCGGTCGGCTATGCGGCCATCACCACGGGCGGAAAACTGAAGGCACGATTTGTGATTCATGCGGCCAGCATGCAACTCGGCGGAAAGACGAGCGCGGACTCACTGCGGCATTCCGCGGCGCATTCTTTGAGAATAGCCAACGAGCGCGGCCTGAAGACAATCGCATTTCCGGCGGTGGGCACGGGCATCGCGGGATTTCCGCTGAAAGACTGTGCGGAGATCATGCTTCGCGAAGCGGCACAGCATCTAAAGGGCGAAACTTCTCTCGAAACGGTGTATTTCGTCCTTTTCGACGAGGCGGCGCAAGGAGTTTTTGAGCGGGCCTGGAGAAAGATCCAAGCTGAGCCCGCTGCTGATTCGGCTGGAGCCAAGGGCGCGTGACGCCGCTCGCTGAACTACTTGCCGACCGCATTCGCCGCTTCGGCCCTCTCACATTCGCGGATTACATGCGCGAATGCCTCTACCATCCGGTCCACGGCTATTACAGCAAAGCGGAGTCCAAGCGGTTCGCCGACTATTACACCAGCGTCGACGTGCATCCGATCTTTGCCCGTCTCCTGGCGCGGCAGTTCGTGGAGATGTGGGAAAGCCTCGGACGCCCAGCGGAATTTACGCTGGTGGAGGCGGGGGCCGGCGCCGGGCGGTTCGCTGCGTACGTTCTTGATTTTTGCGAGTTGAAGCTCCCGGATTTTTATTATGCCCTGCGCTACGTCGCCGTGGAGCGCTCCGCGTCGCGGCGCGACCAGGCAGCGATGTATGCCAAGCGCCACGCGGACGCCGAGCAGTTCACAGCTTCGGCCGAGGTTCCGGCGCACATCCCTGCAGGCTGCTTCTTTTCGAACGAATTGGTCGATGCGCTGCCAGTGCATCGGATCGTGATGGATGGAGGTGTGTTGAAAGAGATTCTCGCCGGCTTCCACGACGGACGTTTCGTAGATGTGGTGGCACCGCTTTCGACTTGCGCCATCACCGAGTACTTTGCTGCGCAAGGCATCGCTCTGCGCGAGGGCCAGCACGCCGAAGCGGGGCTAGAAGCATGCGACTGGATCACTGAAATCGGCCGCCGCCTTGAACGAGGCTACGTGCTCACCATCGATTACGGCCATCCGGCGGCCGAACTCTTTGACGAGCGCCATATGCGCGGCACACTTCTCGCCTATCAAAACCATCGCGCGAGTGAAGATTTTTATGCTTCGCCGGGCGAGCAGGATTTGACCGCGCACGCCAATTTCACAGCGCTCGAATCCTGGGGAAAACGGTCGGGCCTCGAAACGGCGGGTTTCACGTCACAGACGGCTTTTCTGCTCGCTCTCGGCCAGGGAAATGAATTTGCAGACCTGTATGATGAAGGACAATCCGAAGCGGACCGCATGCGCGCGCGGCTGCAACTTAAGACGCTGATTCACCCTGAAGGCATGGGCGAACGATTCCAGGTCCTTATCCAGCGAAAAGGTGATGTACCCGGGCGACTGACAGGCCTTGGGGGAATCTGACGGCTGATTAGACAGCGCACGAAGTATCTGGCCGAGTCGGCCAGTCGGAAATTATCCTCGGAACCGACTTCCTAGCGGTCACATGGACGTGTGGTCGCGTTACCGGACATGTGCCGTGCCGACACCAAGGCTCGGAACGGCCCGAGAACGTGCTTTGATCAAAATGAGCAGGCGTCATTTCATTGTGAAGCGTTTCTCGAACAGTTCCTGTGATAGTTTGGCTCCCTCCTCTGTAAGCGCGACTGACTTGGCCTTCGTTGCCGGATTTGAGATGAAGCCTTTTTCGTGCAAGGAATTCATCACTTGCCAGTCGTGGCCCTTCCAGGTTCTCAACCCAAATTTGTCCTTGAAGGAAGTCAAATAGAGCAGTGCCAAAACCGTCTGTTCAACTTTTTCCTGATCAATGTCCATCGATCACCACCTTACAGTCCCGGAACGCGAGGCCGAATCTTTGAATTTTGCCCCCAACAAGCCCCTTCATACTCCCTTGCCACTGTGAAGTCGAGAGCTTGAAGGACGGATCGAATTGTGCGGTCTATGGCCTGCCGTTGGGAGGCGGCTGGCCATGAAGCGCAAAACCAAGCACAGGCAGACCCGACTGAAGACAAAGCTAGGCCTGCCCGATTTGGAGCATGCCAAGGTGGCTGTGATTGTTAGCCTAAGATCATTTGAATCGCAGCGCAGCTATCGACATTCGATCGATGAGTTTGTCGGTTGGTATTGCTCCGCTCCGCGGTTATTTCGTTGTGTGTGTACGATGGGAACGATTTGGGGCGCCGAAATGACTGAGAAGGTGGTGTGGCATGTCGTTAAGCAATACGCGGGAAAAGTCGGAATTCTAAGACTCGCGCCACACGACCTTCGAAGGTCGTGTGCTCGTCTCTGCCACAGTGCTGGGGGCGAGCTGGAACAAATTCAGTTTCTGCTGGGCCACCTCGGTGCAGACCACAGAAAAATATCTCGGCTGCAAACAGCGATTGAGAGAGGCCGTGAACGACAAGATTGGAATTGAAAAAGTATTTGACAGAGCCGACACCAATGCACAGAGGTCAGCACAGCTTCAAAAACTTCGACGGGGTACGGAGCGATGTACTCCGGTCCAAATTCCAAAACCAATAATTTTCAAGCGAAACAATTTGATTAAGGTTTGTTCGAGGCGGTGACAAAACCTTTACAACCGGTTTGTGACTCCTACAGGGGCGAGCACGTCAAACGGTATGTAGTCGTTTTGAGGATGATTGTTGACATAGATGTGCGGAATAAAACCCAGGCGCGGCAGTTGCCTCTAATGACGACTCTAATGCGTTCAAAGGAGAAATGATGAGAAAGTTGTGCTTGCGTATTGCAGTAGCGCTTGTCAGTTTCGCTGGGTTAGGCATCACGGCCAAGGCCCAGGTTGTAGACCAAGTCGTTGTGACCATACCGTTCCAGTTTGTGATCGCTGGCAAAACACTTCCGGCGGGCACATACCACGTGAATCGCGTGTCAGATGATAATAAATGGGCGGGGCTAATCTTCAGCAGCTTCGAAAATCGTGCCAGTGCGATTGTCCATCCAATCGAAGTGGAAAGCACTCACGAAGTGGAAAGCACTCCCGACGGCAAAGCTCACGTGGGCTTCGAAACAGCCGGTGGAGAGCACTTCATCAGCAAGATCGAGACTGCCGACAACGTATTCACCATCCCAGTTTCACGTGCGGCGATTCTGCTGGCGGAAAAATCGCACACGGACACCTCTTCAAGAAGTTCTGTCGGAACCGACTAGATATCTACAATTCAAAAAACGGGGCGACCTCCGGGTCGCCTCCGTTTAATGATAAATTCTGTTTTTGTGACCTAATCTTGTGTTGTTGGAACTCTTCAGTTACGTTGCGATAGCACCGCGCCGTGGGTTACTCACAACCGCAAAATTCGAGGATCATATAGATTCTGGTATCTCGCCGCGCTCATCACTCGGCAGCTTGCACCGATGCCGCTGGTCAACCTCAGTGTGGGCATCATAGAACCACTTTCCGCAGGTCGA
>WNFO01002602.1_pt1 | contig 14947 bp, 13 predicted proteins | sample 5400251 | NCBI WGS metagenome assembly WNFO01 (sample SAMN13153354, study PRJNA577476) | soil metagenome | isolation source: 100 cm saprolite under Madrone tree | place: USA:California | collected 2016-06-14 | reverse complement strand
CGTCCGCTTCTGCATGTCCTTTCCTCCGACGGGAAATGGCACTCAGGTACTCCTTTGGGGTCTCGTCCCTGCCCCCCTTCACTCCAGAATTGTATTGGTCGGTATCCAATACGGCAGGTCCACGTTTTTTTTGAATTTCGTGCGCGCTTAAAAAGGAAAACACCACGGGTGAGGGTTGCACATGCTCTACTTACTATTCAAGGTTTTCTCTTCGGACTCGTGGTTGGTTTCACCTTTCTGTGTAGAACGACTCTAGTTTGCGCTGAAATTTTAATTTTGTTTCAAACTGCAGCACTCTCGATCAAAAAGTAAAGCGCGTTCCCTGGGAAGTTTCACAGGCGCCCCTCCCACGCCTCAGGCCGGCTCAGGGTTGGTTTAATTCCCAATTCCTCTCGATCTAATACTGCACCTGTTTTTTTCTTTCTGGAATGACTCGATCCGGGTCTTCTTTTGCTGATCCATCCCCATTGTTTTCTCTAAAACAAGGATGAATTCAATCGGGGATTTCCGTGTCCCTTCTTTGCCTGACCGGCCCCACTTGCCCGAGATTCCCCTCCCCTGTTCCCATTAATGCAGTTCTCTTTCCATGTTTCCTTCTCCTACATTCCGTTCGGGGCAGCCGTTGTAAGCCGTTCTGATCTTAGAGTTTTCCCTTCGGCCGACGTGCCCGTGCTGGTGTACACCTATTCTTCCTCCTTTCATGTCCGTCCATAGCCTTCAGGGGCTGTAGGCTGTAGTCCTTTCCCTTGGTGGCCGATCGGGATCAGATCAGACCAAGAAAGCGAATCAATGACAGTCACCAACCTCCCCCGGCATATTATGAGACGGCCGTTGCACAGCAACTCCACTTGACGCGCAGCGCGGGACCGAGCGTTGGCCCAAGCCTTCAATGCGCTCCTCCACCCGCTGGGTTGTACTGGTAGCGGGATATACTGGTACTTGTGTAGGTAATCACACCTCGTGAGCAAACACATCTTGACAGGTGAATGGAACTTGTTTGCATCCGCCTTCCAGTAACGATGACCACAAGCACTACCCATTACTGCCGCCTCTTGACCCGACGCTCAAGCACAGTCGAACACCCTCAAGCCGCTGGCTTGGGCTTTCTCTGGCTAGAGACCGCCGCGTCAGTGACTGTTTCTTGCCAACCATCATACTGCTTCCCGCTCTTAGCCCTACATCCCTTCTTTCTGGGGCATGACCTTTACAGCACACAATCCGGGTTGCACAAACTTTAGAACGCTGGTATGGCTCTGAGCCCGGGCTGCAGATAATGTATTCCGAGTCATATCCATTCTCCTATTTAGGTACCAGTTGCATATGTACGCTCGGCAGAGGGCATTGCACCCCATTCTCCATAGTTCCATGGCTGATCATGGTGCCCACTGGCACTGATACGTCGGGCGAAGGAAGGATTAGCGGCTGCATGGTCCCTCCCCTAGTACAAGTCATGGGACTTCCAGAAAAGGGAAATGCACACGAGGATCATCAATACATCCGAGGACCCTGAGAGGGCGACCCGAGGAAGAAAGATAAAGACGATGACATGTGTCCCACCAGTGGCTTTAATAGTACCTAGTAAGCAGAAACGTAGGGCGTTTCAATTTCTCCAAATTGGTTTCAACTGGAAACTTACGTTGGTATCGGCTACTATATGCACAACCGTGACCTAATGCAAGTTATAGGACTACCAGAAAAACGAACACGTACACAAGGATAGAGATATGCGAGGTGAGGATGACTTGAGGACCGAGAACCGAAGGAAGACAAAGACGTTGTGCAGGAACTCCAGAAAATTTGGAAATACTAGTGGTAGCAACGCGAGGGAGTTCAATTTCTCGATTGGATTGGAAGCTTCAAGTCGGGTTTGTTTCGGAGAGAACGAGTCGTAGCTTATGGTGTTCATAAGGCCTTAGGAGGAAAAAGGGAGAACTGAGGACAAGCCTGAGACTGAGCACCGCGATGACTCGGATTCGGATTCGGGAGAGTGTAATAACGCATTTGTCTATACTCGGTATAGTGTGTAGCATAATTCGTTGCGCTTGCCACATCGCTGACAAGCCAAGGCGGCAATGAGGAACAAAAGTGCATATCCGCCATATAAGTCCGGCTCGAAAGATGGCCGCATTCACGTGCCCATTCACCAGCAGGAGCGTGTAGAGTCCGTTGGTGTGTAATCTTCCGTGTTGTTTCAATTGAACTGGTGCGACACTGGTGCGATGCGCTCAAACTTGCCGTGTGGGGACAATCCCAACCAACGTACTGTCCCGAGCACGTGTTTTTGTACCGTCTTTTCCCGAGGTTTTTCCACTTTTCCAACGAGAATTATACTGTACTGGTGGGACGCAGGGAATAGAAGGCACTCCTGGTGTTGGTGCTAGCCCATGGGGTCCACGGCAATGGGTCAAAAGGTACTGCCGGAGCAATTTTGGTTCGGAAAACATGGGAATTTGCTCGGCAGTATCACTACTTCGTCTTGAAGTTCAACGCGCTGGCGCACGGCGCGTTATTCAAAGCTATGGCCTACCAAGAAAACTCAGATTGAACATGAAGTTGACAGAAGAGGAACAAAGTGTAAATGCTAAGCATAGCGACCGGCGTCTTTTGTGATCGTTTCCATAGCTGTCGGCAGTTGGCTGTCTGCAACTTTGCGTCAGTTGGTTCAGAATTCTGGGAACCGTTGGCAGTAAGTTACTCCCATACCCGCTCCTTTGCTCAGAAAACCCCCGCAATAATACTCGCGTATCGACCATCACTGTGCCTTGAGAAATCGAAATCCCTTCGCAATGATAACCGAACTTGGGCTGAGAACCGAAGTAAACAGCTGGACAGAACTGACAGGTGAGAGGGGTGCACACCGAGTATGTGTTTGGTGCTGTCTTCCCAAGTGAAATATTGTTGCGCGACAGTATAAAATTGGTCGAAGTGAAACAGCCCGTCGATGCTTCGGGTGGTGTATGCGGTGAGGTCGGGAGAGGCGGCGTGAGATACCCTCGGAATTTGGCGGTTGCGCGTCGAAAGAAGAAGCTTGGCGGCCTTAGACGAAGATACTCAAGAGCAGGTCTGGAAGAAGTTCTTAGCAGTGAGCAGGACGAGGAGTCTTGGAATAGAGGGCTAGCACCTTAAAAGTACTGCAAGTACTAGGCGCGAGGCAGTTCCTCGGAAGGACCTGTAAATGGGAGGGGAAAGTTGAAATACGCGCAGGAAGATACTACCAGTGCGTGACTGGGTTGACAAGGAGGAGGAGAAAGGGGCAACGTTGTCTCATACACTGAGAACAACACAAGATGACGTGCCAGTGCGAGCACACCGTGACATTGAGGGCCCGCTGTGCCTCATCCATGGACGATTGTGCCATCAATTACTGCCCTCGGTATCCCTCTACTTCAACAATCGCTTTGCCACATTTACGCTATGTCCAACAACCTGAAGGACCGCCGCGTGCGCTTCAATTCCAATCCTGTTACAGAGGTGCGCTCCTCGTTCCCAGCGTCGTCAACCTCCATGCAAGTTTATCATCCAACTCCGCCGTATTCTCCGGTCTCCACATCGCCGATCCCCCAGCCATACCTTCGCAGTCCCCGTACGGCACTGATCCACACCCTCGACGATGACTCACTTCTGAACATATTTCACCTCTATCGCCCGTTCAGTTTAGGTGAAGACGAGGATGATGAGGCCCATCTATCGGGTGGGAATTCGACATGGAACTTGGAACGATGGTGGTATAAACTCGTGCACGTATGCCGAAGATGGCGATACCTCATACTTGCGTCGCCTTCCCACCTGAGTCTTTGCCTCGTTTGTACACACGGGACGCCCGTTGTGGACATGCTGGCGCATTCCCCACTTTTCCCGCTCATCATTGATTACCTTGGTGATATCACTGCAGAAGATGAAGCGGGAGTCCTCTTTGCACTCGAGCAGCATGATCGCGTGCGCCGTGTCCGCTTTCAGCTACCTGTTCCAAAACTGCAGAAGCTTATCACCGCCATCAACGAGGAATATCCAGTTCTGGAACACCTAATCATGGGGCCTTTGATCGAGGACAATAATCCCATCCTGATACTTCCAGAAAGGCTTCAAGCAGTACATCTACATCACCTCAGACTGACCAGCTTTGCCCTTCCAATACGATCTCGATTACTCACGACTGCAGCGGGCCTCGTCACACTCAATCTCATAATACACCATCCATCCGCTTACTTCCCGCCAAGTACTCTGATCCAATGGCTTTCATTCATGCCACAGCTGGAGACCCTCGTGATCCTTATATTCCCTGTTCGCAACCTCGATGTGGAAAGGCAACTGACGCGTACGCCAGTCGTGACACGCCTCACACTTCCTAACCTTCGCTGGTTTGGGTTCCAAGGCATCAGCGCTTACTTGGAAGCTGTTGTTCATCGAGTGACGACCCCTCGCCTTGAGAAGCTTCAAATCTTGTTCTTCAATCAACTCACGTTTTCTGTCCCACATCTCAAACAGTTTATGAGCAGAACAGAAAGCCTTAGGTTGGCCAGCGCTACGTCCAAGTTTTCTAGTAAGGAAGTATACATGGAGGTGTATCCCCGTACTAGAAAGGAGACAGAGATATATACCCTCCGAATATGTGTCCTCTGCTGTCATCTCGACTGGCAGGTATCTTCCGTTGCACAAATTTTCAATTCGCTCAGCCAAATGTTCTCCTCGGTGGAGCGTCTCACTCTCGAATTCGACGAACATAGTCGGTCATCTGAAGAGCAAAGCGAGGTTGATCGCGCCGAGTGGCGCGAATTTTTTGGGTCATTTAGCAACATGACGACCCTCCTCGTCGACGATGAGCTGATCGAGAAATTCTCTCATTGTCTACGATTGGACAGTGGAGAGCTCCCTCTGAAGCCGGTCCTCTTGCCAATCAACCCACAGACCCCAGGCGTGTACATTCATCCCGCACTCGCCGCGCCAAGCTTGCTGTACGATATACGTTCCCACCCGTCCGGCTCCAACCCACGCCTCTCCCCGGCCGTCCTCACTACGCCCGCTTCCAGCCCTCCCCTGCCATCTCTAGCCCTTCGCGTTGGGGACCTGCCCTGGCTATTCACTGTCTGGCCGGATGCCGGACATTCCCCTGAGAACGCGGTCGTCACCGTGCAGGATGTCTTGCTCGCGATCTACTTCCACCTTCGCACAGCAGTCAAGGGTGACGAGTATGAAGCCATGAGCAGGTCTAGGAAGGTGGAGATATTCCGGGCCTTCGATTCTCGCGTGCGCACGGACCAAATTCAGCGCGGGAAAGGGCTGCGGCGTGTTGACCTTTTGCGTGGACGCTTCCATGCCCAAGGACTCGTTCGTGCACAGTCCAAGGACAGCGTATGGGACGTCGTCATTCAGTGATTGACGCAGTGTCCCCAATGCCGGCGCCGCTCGCCATTCGTCATTATTTGGAGGACAGAAAACAGAAAAGAAATGTATCTTTGGAATTTCAAGCGTGTTTCTAAATGTCCAAGTTGGGAAAGGCGAGAGCCGATACGTACTACTATCCTGCGGTCCCGTCACACAGGCTGGAGCCACTGCACCTGTGCACACCGGCAGTGTCAGACCTGAATAAGAATGTAGGCTGTGCGCAGTGTCAGTGCGTGCACTCAATCGAGCCTGTCACCACCGGAACTTTTTTCTTGTGAACCACCATCGTGCGATTCGAGCCCACTTACTGTACAAGTAATGGAAGTGGATTAGAGGAACAGCCAAGGGAACAAATGCATGCATAAAGTGTGGCGTATTTTGCCGTTGCTTCCATAGCTGTCGGCTGTTTGCGTCGGTCAGTTGAAAATTCTCGGGTTCGTTGGAGGTTAATTCGCGTTCTGTAACATTCAGTTCGCTGGCAAGTTGTCCGATAGCAAGAGAAAAAAAATTAGTAATTACGTAAGGCCATAACAGGCCGTGTCACGTGTCAGCGCAGCTTTCCTTTCCTTAATTATGCTCCAACCTCAGCGAAATTTTTCATCGATGACTATTTTGTCCGTACAACATGGCATTATTACTACTTTGTCGTTACTATGCAGCCGCATCCACTGGGCACGCATTCCTTGTAACACTTGACGTTTCAGGGTGCACGCAAGCAAGTCCAACTTCACGTACTCGAGAAACCCCGAAGCGCTAGGAGCTGCGGGCATCTCTGATCGACCCTGACTCACTAGACCTCTTTTTGCTATAGCTAGGAGTATTGCAATCAGTAATGCTCCTTGGTAGATACGTGTTCCAGGTCGATCGAAATGGACAGATTTCAAATCACGGACCGTAGAACCCCCAAATATCGAAAACGCGCACTATGGCACTGTGAACGTATCCGGAAAGCCGGGGACTCGGTGCCTTTGGGTCGGTTCTGGACGAAGGCCTAGTCCAAGCTACTCGATGGCCAAGTGTCGCAGCCACTCGGACTCTACTGTAACCGGGCGCGCTGCCTTCATGCAAGCAATGCTCGTAATCCGCTGTATTCGTCTATGAACCAGAATTGGGCTCAGACTCCAATTTTGGAATCCCGTTCACTCCGGTCTGGCTGCCGCCACTCACCAAAAACTAAAACTGCCATGCCAAGTTGAGGCCTCTTAAAGATCCCGATATCGAGCTGCGAGATTAATTGATGGCATCAGAGAAAGTTCGTTGGAACGTCTGTCCCAGTTTATGACGTTCGTGACGGTCTACGTATTGTGAAACATAGGAGGCCCCATCAAGCTTGAGGAATTTCAATGTGATTGCTCAGTGTCCGCGCTGTGCTCAATCAAGCAATTACATGCACTTTGGTGCTGATGGTGTACTAGAACCACTAGAGGCCGTGCGCATTCCCCTCGTTCCTGTAACTCACCACATGGACAGACATTCCCCCATTTTCTTTTCTAGTTCATCGCGTGCTATCGGGGCCTGGTTGTGCCCGATCCCGTGGAAGGACTTGATATAGATATAATTTGTCTTTATTATTTGGATTCTCGCGCTTGGCAGCTGAATCAAGTACCTCCGATTTTTGCATGGGCCATCCTAGTTGTGATTGATGAGATCGCAAGGAACGGTGGCTGATGTATGCCGAAGTTCCCGAAGATCCGTGGTTTGGACCGTGATCCGTCCGTTTCTGCATGTCCTTTCCTCTGGCGGGTAACGGGACTCAGGTACTTGTTTGGGGCCTCGTCCCTGCCCCCTTCACTCTAGAATTGTATTGGTTGGTATCCAATACGACAGGTCCACGTTTTTTGAATTCCGTATGCGCTTAGAAAGGAAAGTACCACGGTGCGTTCTCAGAAAGCCGAAGGGTGAGGGTCGCACATACTCTAATTTTCAGGGTTTTCTCGTGGTAGGTTTCGTCTTTCTGTGCAGGAGTCTAGTTTGCGCTGAAATTTTAATTCTATTTCGACTGCAGCACTCTGGATCAAATGGTAAAGTGCGTTCCCTGGGAAGTTTCACAGGCGCCCTTCACACGCCTTGGCCGGCTCAAGTTCGGTTTAATTCCCAATTTTCTCGGTCTAATACATATTATCCCTGTTTCATATTTTCTGGAATGACTCGACCCAGGTCGCACATCCCCTTTGCTTTGTTCGAACAGGGACGAATTCAATCGGGGATTTCCATGTCTCTTGCCTGCAAGTGGAGGGGGCTGTTCAAGTCGGCACCACTTGCCCGAGATTCCCCTCCCCTGTCCCCATTAATGCAGTTCACTTTCCCTATCCTCCCTACTCCTCATTTCCACTCGGAGCTGCGGTTGTAAGTCATTCTGATGATATGGTGGAGTTTTCTCCTCGGCCGACGTGTCCGTGCTGGTGTATGTACCTTCCTTCCTTCATGTCCGTCCATAGCCTTTAGGGGCTGTAGTCCTTTCCCTTATGGCCGATCGGGATCAGATCAGATCAAAGCCACCAACTCCACTAGACGGCCGTTGCGCGCAACTTGACGCGCAACGCGGGACCGAGCGTTGGCCCAAGCCTTCAACGGGCTCCGCCCGCCGGGCTGTACTGCTAACGGGTTATACTGGTACTACGTAGGCGAACACAGTCTGCTGGTAGAGCGTGGGGGTGGAAGGAACTTGTGTGCATCCGCCTTCTAGTACTCGACGACCACAGGCGCTACCCACTATCGCCACCTCTTGGCCCAGTCAAACACCCTTAAGCCGCTGGTACGTCCACTGGCCGCACTGCCAGTCTGCCACACGCCTATTGTTGTTCGCATCGTGTCTACCCTCCGCAATCCGAGTCTGTCTGCCATCCGACCGCAAATCCCCAACTCCCAGAAAGCTTTTCCCGCTGCGCCATCGTGTGTCGAGAGTGTTCCATTTGTGGTGCTTCCGGCTTTCTCTGGCTAGAGTCCACCTCGTCAGTGAACATTTCTTGCTGACCAATATCCTGCTTTCCACTGTCAGCCCTACATTCTTTTTAGCACCTGGGGGATGACCTTTTACCACACACACTCCGAGTCGCACAAACGTCTAGAACGCGGGTATGGCTCTCGATCCCGGCTGATGATGATGTATTACGAGTCATATCCATTCTGCTATTTGGGTACCAGTTGCAGATTCACAGTAGCTGGACAGAGGCATTGCATACCATTTACTGCTTGGCTAGACTCACTCTCCGTAGTACCATGCTGATCATGGTGGCCATCGGCCCTGACACGCCGGACGAAGAAAGAATCAGCGACTGCGTGGTCCCTATCTCCTTGTACAAGTTATGGACCTTCCAGAATGGATTATCGATACACGCAGCGACCCGGAGAGGATGACTCGAGGAAGTGAGAAAGATAGAGACGATGACATGTGTCCCACCGGTGGCTTTAATAGTACCTAGTGAACAGCAACGTAGGGAGATTTGATCTGTTTCGACCGGGAGATCGGGTTCGTATTGGCTACAATATGCACGACTCGGATCTAGTACAAGTTATGGGACTCCAGAAAGGGATGCGCACACAAGGGTTGAGACATGCGAGGAGAGGGCGACTCGAGAGCAAAGAAGAGATAAAGACGATGAGAGGAAGCCCCAAGAGAAGTCCTCGGAAGGTTTAGTAGTACCAGTGGTAGCAAGGCGAGGGAGTTCCATTTCTCGATAGTAGTACGTGAAAGCTGTCTCCATTGTCTTACGGAGATTGTAAAGACGAATGGTGTTCATAAGGAGGGAAAAAGAGGACAGAGACGAGTCGACTCGGATTCGGATTCGGAAGAGCGCGTAATAACGCATTAGCATAGCGCTGGCTACTTTTGTTACAGTAGGTACATCCGGGAAACAAAAGTGCTTATCCGCCAGATAAGCCCTGATCGAAAAATGGCAGTCGTGTGCCCATTCATTGACATTCACTGATAGGAAGGACTGCACTGGCAGGCGCATGCTGCACGCGGCACGAGTCTGAGACAAATCAGTATCATGTTCAGCTGTTTGAAACTCGGGACTCAAATATATATGGAAATTATGGCAGTGCAAAGTCGTGGGAAATATCAGTAAGACAAATCCTGCCTTGCAAAACGCGGAGCAGGCTCTCCCGGCACGAATCCCAGCAGTCAAGAAAGTCATAAGTCGAACAAATAGCATCATTTCAATCTTCAAGCTTCAATTCGAGTTATTCTCATTAAGATGCAGTGCTCTTGTCTGCCAGTGGTCACGTGAGGAGTAGTTGGTTTTGATGTGCGTGGGACACAAGTATGATGCGTACAGATTTCCTTCTGTGCGGTGGTTATTGCTTGTGCAGTCGGTGGACGACGGGTACGTAGATGTGTTACGTGCTCAGTGAATGGCTCGTTGAGAGATTCGAGTGACGGCTGGAGGTCAGGTCAGCGCCTGTCAGCCACGGATGACACCGAACTGGCCATCGTGTGGCCGAACCTTCCAGACTTGGGCGGTGCTTTCGGTTTTCTGCTTTACCACCCACAGTCTAATGCAAGAGCATGCTCTTCTTCTCTCGGAAGAAGCATTCCCCTTCTAACTCGGCCCCTCCCATTGGACTTGCCTCACAATCTCAGGCTACCCAACAGCTACAGTTTCCTACCAAATCGCAATCACAATCACATTCTCCTCAGCCAAAGCAACAGTCGCAGCCTGTCAACCCATGGTCTGCACATGCTCCCCCATTAGGACAATCGCCATCACCACTTCCTCGGTATGGTCATGCGCTTTCCACGACTGCTACTGCCGCTGGGGAATTGTTCCTCTTTGGAGGTTGTGGATATGACTCTTCATACAACGATCTATATGTGTTCTCAACACGGGATTTCTCCTCAACTCTCTTGCAGACCAGTGGAGGGACTCCCAGCCCACGTCAAGCACATGGTGCCGTGCTCACCAGTGCCCTCCTTTTTGTTTGGGGCGGGTGGACCGATAGGAAGAATGTGCAAAATCATGGCTATGATGATTCAGTTTATCTTCTCAACCTCGGCATATCGGATCTTTTGATGTCGAGACCCACCCCAGCTGATTACAGCTTCTTGCCTTCCAGTATCGCGAGAGTGGACTCGCATCGTGGTCAATGGTCTCGGGCCCGGCGGTCGTTTTGGCAACACCGTGACTTTGGTTGGTTCCAATCTCTTCGTCTTTGGTGGCTGGTCCGGGATCGATCAGAGGTGTTTTAATGATATCTGGGCACTGGATTTAAATCATTGTATGTTTGCCCCTCGCTTCCATGAGCCATTTTCACTAGATCTTCCTGCAGTAAATTCGAATCCTGTTTGGGAGTCATACGAACCTGCACCCGGAGACAGGAAGCCTCCTCCGAGGTGTGCTCATGTTTCGGTAACCACCGGCGACCGTATCATCATGTTCGTACCTCTCTCATCCTCGCCCCCTCCCCTCATTGTAATTTCTTGTAGATTTGGTGGTGGTGAATACCCACATTGGTATAACGACACGTGGTCATTTGACATTTCGACACGAAAATGGACTGAGCTACAATGCACGGGGTCCATTCCGTCTCCTCGTGGAGCTCATGCTGCTGTCGTCGTTGATGAGGTTATGTATGTCTTCGGTGGGATTTCCCATGACGGAACCAGCCTAGGTGATCTGACCGCCCTCAACTTGTCAAGTAAGTAATTTGGCATGTTCAGCCCTATGTGCTCATTCAAAGACAACTCCAGCTCAGCGATGGACGGCATTTCAAGATATAGGACCAAGTCCAAGCGCAAGGAGTCATCATACCATGGCTTCTGACGGGACTCGAGTCTTTGTGCTTGGAGGGACATTTTCCGCGGACACACGGGCATATGAAGAAGAGCCTATTCACATTCTCGACACAAGTATGTACATTCTTTTTGTGATTTTATTTGGATAGCCTCAAAGATCGAAAACGCAGAACAGCTCCGAGCGGACAGAGATAGGTTCTAGAAAGAACAGAAAAGGGGTCGGCACTTGAAGGGGTGAGAACGTTGAAAAGGCGGAAAGTACGTGTGATCGCCTCTTGTTTCACACTTTTGTTGCTGGTGGAGCTGACAGAGGCAGTGGCCACACCATCTCGTCGTTGTTGTGGAGATATCGATATTCGTATAGGAAGTGAGAAAACAGGGTTGGGACACTTCCGATCTCGGGATCGCGCAAGTCGGTGACCGAGGAGGAAACGATTGCCAGTGGCGCAGGGGCAAGGAACGCGACTACTGTACAATCGGTCCCTGGACCTGCGGCTGCCCCAATCAGTTTTTTCGAAGGTAGTGGTGGGATCTGCAAAGGCTTGTGTAGACTCGACTGCGGAGGTGTTTGCAGGAAAGTGAAATAGAAAAAAATGTCAACTCTCAACTCGAGTCTTTCTCTATTCGATAACAAATGGAGTCATACAAGAAGATCAATCACGGGTAATGTCAACAAATTAGCACAACTGATGTCCCGAAGCAAGAGAACAAGCGGAAAGGCAAGTAGCATGGGATACATGAAGCGATGGGACAGAACTTAGAGAACAAAGGACACCTATCAACCATCGACCTCCTACGACCTGCATCATTACCGTCCATCCCAGACAGAAATGGCGGTAGGGTGACCAGAGAGCTGTCGCGCAGCAACGAACTGCCCAATATTTTCTAGGAAAGGTCCCAATGGCTCAAGCCCCTCCACGAAAATATTCTCCAGACTGGACAACACTTCTGTCCCAACGATTTCTTGCAGGGCCACTGCGATACCTGGCGCAAAGTCCTTGGATAGATAGAGATTCTTTACCGCACGAAATGGGAGTAAGAGTTCCAACCATAGGGTATTCTCGATGGCATCATTCCTCCAAACTAGACGCGAATATCGATGCTCGATGTAGAAGTCCTCTATCATGGAAAGGGGAGGCAAACAGGAGTTACAGACCTGGGCGACGGACGAAAGCTGCCAATCTGGTTCTTTGCATGAGATTTCTATCGCAGAACCTGTGAAAGAACGGGAAGGGAGTCTGACGCTGGCGGTGCGATCATCAAATTTCACATGTGCCCCGAAACCTCCAAGTGCTGGTGTACGACTGATGAATTGGGCGAGTCGTAGGCCGTCAAAATCGATTTGATTGAAAAAGGCTATATGGAAGTTGTTGAGTTGAGGGGCATCGACGTAGATCACGAGGTCCTCTAAATATTCGATAACCCCTTTGAATGAAAAATACGCCAGAGCGGGGATGACAGAACGTTTTGATGGAGGCAGACGTCGGCTTTCCCAGTCAGGGCAAGATTGAGGGGATTGGAATCGAAGGAAAAGTGATTGGAGGCTGGACAACACGGAGAGGAGAGCGGCCATTGCCTCGGGTGAAATGTATCCGGAATGAGGAATATTATAAAGGAAGAGGTCGACAAGGTGAGTAGCGGACAAAAGGAGTTTTGGCAATCCCGGAAATGGAATGCCATCCAACTTGAAGAATCGCAAACGAGGGGCAGATCCACCCAAGAACGAATTGGGAACGACTGGTGGTGTTTCACCGAAAGAGGTGAGCCGCAGCTGTGTCAGTTGCGGGAATGGCACCTGCATCGCTGCCAACACTTTATCCAATGGCCAATCCAAAAGGTGCTGGAGGTCGACTTGACATACGCGATTGGTCTGCCCAAGTGCCACAACGATGTCGTCCACGCCTGATGACAAGAACATATCCCCCAAAACGAGGAGAGGCAAGGCTGGCCAGACATCCAGTGTGTCCCTTACGCGTGTTCGGGGTGTACAAACTAGTCGCAGATTCAGGCGACGTGCTGATCCAAAGACGACGTTTCTCCATCGTCGACACACATGAACCACCGGTTGCCATGCTTCTATCTTCGTCTTGTTTCCGTAAGCGAAAATCATATCCATATAAAAATCAAATATTTCTAGTAGGACGTCATCAGGGAGTACGTCGATTCGTATCACCTGGTCTACATCACATCAAGTCAGTCAGCAGTCATTGCAGGACGTTGCATAAAAAAGACATACGTCGACTTGCTTTGGTTCGTTTCTCCCGAGTCTGGCGACGATTATTTGCCATCTGCAAGCCTTCCAAATCCGAACGGTGATCTATTGGGGTCGATGTCCCAGGGCGGTTAGGAAATGGTGGAGAGGGAGAGCGGTGTGGGGAGTATGGCAGGGAGATCGGAAGACACGGGCTATTTGAATTTGAGACCTTGCTTTATCGATTAGGTAATGAATATTACTGTAATGGTCAATCAATCGGTCGGTGCGAATGGTGCGAATTCGGTGCCGTACGCCTTACGCCGTGATGTGGCTGTCCATGGTAAGTGACTCAGTGACTCTCGCTGTCTTGCCCCCACAATTCGAGTTTTCTTTCCATGCTGTAGGTCGCCGTCATCCTCAACACCTCCAAAGGACGGTTATACTCATCTCGGCCATCGCAAAGAGTTCCCCTTTCCTTTTCCGAGAAGATTAACGCGGATTGTAATGATCGGTTTTTCGTAACTTAGAACACATGGAAGAGGATGGCTTGCAGGCCCTGCGCGTCCATAACATTTGCAAGTCTCTCGAGCGTGACGAGTGCCACCCTCTCCGCCGCCTTTACCAACGCCTTTGATCCTGCTTCTTCCGCTCCTGCGCAGGTGCAGGTCGAATGCTACCAGATGCTAATGCAATCACCCGATATCCCCATTGAACTCGTATGTCTAGTAGTCTACTCATCCCAAGGCTGCTTTGGCGCGCACTCCTTCGACTGTGGTTTCTCTTCGGGGCGTGTCTTTGTCCGTTTTTTCTCACTCTTCCTTTGCCCTTTTTGTGTCACCAACAAATGATCACAGATACGGCCCTTGGCATGATGAAGCGCGTCATCGTCGATCGGCGTGGTTCTTTCTCCCCACTCTACCCACTCAACGTACAAGCTGCGTCCGTACCCTGCACCTCTGAGAAGGCCAGAAAAGCGCAAACCGGACATGTTGATACAATCATCGCATTCAATCCGCACGTAGAGCTTCGCACTATGATCAAGCGTCGGCTCAAGGAGGACGCCAAACGTGCCTTACATGTGGTACGCCGGTCGCGAAGCTTGTGTTAGGACGTTGGCGTGGACAATGGATTTCACCTGGTGCGTTGATGTTCTACATGCTTACTTTTGTTGTTCTTTAGGCCTTAAGGGGCTGTATACCCTGACTGTAGGTCTCACAATGGGTTTCTCGCAGAGTAGCCCACCTCAGAGATGTTCCGCATGTCGCGGCCGTTCGCAGGACTACTTGACTTGGTGTGTCAAAGATTCAGGTTTCTTCATGGACGCATTCCCGGAGCTGAGAGGATTTTGAGGTGCAGTAGGTGTGAAGATCGTGAAGAGTGATACCATTCTGCTTGTCCGTCGGTCAATAATGTTCGACAACCCACTTCATTGTCAATTGGGTGAACGACCCCACCTCGGAACGTAGTCTCATTCTTTCGGACAAGCAGGCACGGGAAAGTCATTGATCGCGCATGAGGCCTGAGGCATGAGGTCGCACGTCTATTCGGAGGGAACGGTCCAAACCGGAGGCCTATCGCTTCTTTACGACTCTCGCTCGCGATCTCGCTGACCGCTATCCTTCGTTCAAAACCGC
>WNFO01021592.1_pt1 | contig 14949 bp, 15 predicted proteins | sample 5400251 | NCBI WGS metagenome assembly WNFO01 (sample SAMN13153354, study PRJNA577476) | soil metagenome | isolation source: 100 cm saprolite under Madrone tree | place: USA:California | collected 2016-06-14 | reverse complement strand
GGATGCCGCGCCAGCGCTGCTCGAACGCGCTGGGATAGCTCGCCGAGCGCCGCAGCAGCTCGACGTTCGCCTGTACTTTGTATTCTTCAGCCAGCGCCGGCGAAATGGCGTCGCGCTTGACGAGCTGGGTGGCGAGGCGCAGCACCTCGTCCCAGGCACCGGCGCCGCGCTCGGCGCGCAGCAGCATGCGCGTGGTGGCGATATGCTTGGGTCCCGCCTCGTGCAGGTCGCGCAGCGCATCGCGCGCCGCAGCGAAATCGCGCTCCTCGAGCGCGAACTCGGCGCGGCTGACCAGCCGCGCAGCCTGCAGGCCCTCGCCTGCCTCCTCGGCGCGCTCGAGCCACCGGTCACGCCTCTCGAAATCGCGCATCTGGTGCGCGGCGCGCGCGGCGAGCAGAGCGGCGAGGCCCGGCGTCGGTCCCGCTTCGAAGGCCGCCGCCGCCTCCTTCTCGGCCCTAGCATAGCGGCCCTCGTAGTAGGCCTGCAGCGCTGCGGCCAGCGCGGCATGCGCGCGCTCGCGGCGACGGCGCGCGCGGTACGCCCGCACGTAGGTCGGAAGCGAAACCGCGTGGCCGAGCAGGCGCATCGCGGCGTAGAGCAGCAGGAAGCCGGCGAGGCTCGCCACGACGAAGAACAGCAGTGACAGCTCGACGCGGTAAGGCGGGTACACGAACATGACGTAGCCCGCGCCGACGCGCCCGAGGATCACCAGGGCAACTGCAGCCGCGAACACTGCGAGCAGCCAGAAGAGCGCCCTCATCCCGCGCAGTTCATCCCGAACCACGCTCGCGGCGCGACTTGAATCCGCGCACCGCCTCCAGGCTCTCCGAGATGCTCGGCATCTCGAAGCTGAGCGAGGCCGACGACAACGCTTTCAACTGCGCCAGCGCGTCGGCAGTCTGCTTCGAGCGCGTGTCGAAGTAGCGCCGCACCCAGGCCTGCGCCACGCGCAGGTCCTCGCGGTAGCCGGCCTCGTCGCGCATCAGCAGGGAGAGCCGCGCATTGAGCAGCCTCAAGCGCAGGTTCTCGCGCAGGAAGTAAGCCTGTGTCGGCGGCAGCAGCGGCGGCTCCGGCGTATTGATCTGGCGCACCACCACCAGCGAGCGCAGCTCGCTCCGGATCTCGGAACCCAGGCGCGACCAGAATCCCCGCTCTGCGTCTGCCGCGCCGCTTTTCGCGGGCGGCTCCCGCTCGCTGCGCTCGTCGAAGGCGAGCGGCAGCGAGTCCACCGCTGCCACCAGGCTGCTGATCCGCGTGCTCATGCCGGCGATGTCGACCGCGGGAAGCGCTTTCAGGCGCTCGAGGTCGCGCGCGAGCGCGCGGCGGATCGGCACGAACTGCGGCCGGTCGGCGCGCGCCAGGCGTGCCTCGGCGAGCTGCAGAGCGAGGAGCGCGGCCCGGATGTTGCCCGCCAGCTGCAGCTGCTGCGAGCCGATGGCGAGCACCTGCTCGATCTCCGCCAGCTGCCATTCGTCGCGGTTGCGCGACAGCTCCTGGTAGAGCGCCTCGAGGGCCAGCTGCTGGCTCTGCGACTCCGCGAGCCGCGCTTCGAGCTGTCCGATCTTCGCCTGCGCCTCGCGCAGCAGCTCCTGCGATTGGCGCGCGGTCGAGCGCGCCTCGCGCACGTCGCCCTCGATATCGCGCAGCCGGCGCGCGAACTCTTCCTGCGTGCCGCCGATGCGCTGGCGCGCATCGAGCCAGAACATTGCCGCCAGCCCCGCCGCGATGATGACCGCGATGAGTGTCAGAAGCGGAAGCCTCGAGCGCTTGACGGGAACTTCCTGCACAGGCTCGTCCATCGTGAGATTTACTTGGCGGGTCGAAAGTATGCTACCAGACGCTCGAGCATCTCCTGGTCGCTCGCACCGCCGACGCTCGCCTCGCCCAGGCCCAGGCGCTTCGCCTCGGCAGCGACGCGGGGGTGCGGCACGAAGAGCGGCGTCTTCCTCAGATGCTCGCGGCCGTCTGCGCCGAGCATTTCGAAGAGATTCTCCAGCCCTTCTGCGGAAGACACCGTGACCGCATGCACCGCGCCGCTCGCGAAAGCAGCGAGCAGCGGCCCGCTATCGGTCTGCGGCCGCACCCGGCGGTAGCACTCGGCGTACTCCACCTGTGCGCCGCGCGCCGCGAGCGTATCGCCGAGCAGCGACCGCCCGCCTTCGCCGCGCAGGATCACGATGCGCCGGCCGGCGACGCGCTGCAGCTGCGGCACGGCGAGCAGCGCCTCGCTGTCGGCACCCGAATCCGGCGCGATGATCCCCTTGATGCCATGTCGCTCCAGCTCGCGCTGCGTGCCGCGGCCGAGCGCCGCGGCTTTCGCGCGCTGCGGCCATTTCATCGCCACCAGGGCCCTCTTCACCGCCGTCGGGCTGACGAAAATCGCCAGATCGAACTGGGCCAGCTTTCGCAGCGGCACATCCTGGATTTCGATCGCGGGAAAGAGGATCGCGCGCCCGCCCGCGGCTTCGACCAGCTGCGCAAGCCCTTGCGCCTGCTCGCGCGGGCGGGTGATCAAGACGCCGCGCCCCTGGAGAGTCATGCAAGATCGGCAAGAATCTCATCGGCGCCGCATCGACGCAATTCCCCGGCGACCTTCGCGCCCAGCATTTCGGGATCGTATCCCTCGGCTTGCGCGCGCGCGACGCGGCGGCCATCGCTCGAGGCGACGAGCGCGCGCAAGCGCAGCCGCGCGCCGTGCGCCTCGGCGTAGGCGGCGAGCGGAATCGTGCAGCTGCCGCCCAGCGCGCGGCTTACGGCGCGTTCGGCACGCACGCACAGCGCGGTGCCGCGGTCGGCGAGCGGTGCGAGCAGCGCGCGCAGCTCGGGGCGCTCGGCGAGCGTTTCGATGCCGAGCGCGCCCTGCCCCGGTGCCGGCAGGCAGAGCTCGAGCGCGAGCTGGGTGCGGATGCGCGAGGCAAGTCCCAGCCGCGCCAGGCCGGCGACCGCTAGCACGACAGCGTCATAGTCGCCGCGATCCAGCTTGGCGATGCGCGTCTCCACGTTGCCGCGCAACAGGCGCATCTCGAGAGCCGGATAGCGCTCCAGGATCTGCGCCGAGCGGCGCAGGCTCGAGGTGCCGACCCTGGCGCCCGCCGGCATGCCCTCCAGGCTGGCATACCGGTTGGAGACGAAAGCGTCGCGCGGGTCCTCGCGCGCGAGGATCGCCGCCAGCTCGAACCCTGCAGGCAGGTCGGCCGGGACGTCCTTCATCGAGTGCACCGCGATGTCGGCGCGGCCATCGGCCAGGGCACTCTCCAGCTCCTTCACGAACAGGCCCTTGCCGCCGGCCTGATCGAGCCGCTGGTCGATCAGCTCGTCGCCGCGAGTGGTCATGGGAAGCAGCCCCAACTCGAGGCCAGGATGCTGCGCCTCGAGGCGCTGCTTCACGTGCTCAGCCTGCCACCGGGCGAGGCGGCTGCTGCGAGTGGCGATCGCGAGGCGCTTCACGGCTTGTCGGCAACAAGCTCTCGCAGCACCGGCCACTGGCGGCGGCTGACCGGCAGGCGCTCGACGATGCCGTCGAGCACCACCAGCCAGCGCGGCTCGTCGGGCGGGCCCTCGGCGGCCCGCTCGAAGCCGCGGATCGCGGCGCGCGCCACCAGGCAATTGCGGTGAATGCGCACAAACTGGCGAGCGAATTCCTGCTCCAGCGTGACAAGCGGCTCCTCGATGAGGTGCTCGCCGCTGCGCGTGCGCAGGGTGACGTATTTCTGCTCGGCGCGCAGAAACACGATGTCGCGCACCGGCACCAGCAGGATGCGGTGGCGCTCGACGATCGACAGGTATTCCCGCGCCGCGACAGCGGCGCGCGCCAGTTGCTCGCGTCCCGGAGCGGCCGCAGCCGCAGCTTTCTTCAGCGCGGCCGCGAGTCGCTGGGCGCGCACCGGCTTGAGCAGATAGTCGAGCGCGTTCAGCTCGAAGGCCTCGACGGCATGCCGGTCGTGCGCGGTGACGAAGACGACGCGCGGCGGCTGCTCGAGCGCAGCGAGGTGGCGCGCCACCTCGAGCCCGCCCATGCCGGGCATCTCGATGTCGAGCAGCAGCACCTGCGCGCCGCTCGCCGGAACGCGCTCCACCGCCTCGAGGCCGTGACGCGCCTCGCCGACGACGTCGTTCGGCAGCTCGCCCGCGATGTCCTCGAGCAGCGCTTTAAGCCGCTCGCGCGCCGGCGCTTCGTCGTCGGCGATGAAGATGCGCAGCGCGCTCATCGGAAGAACGAGGTGCTTGCCACGCGGTACGGCATTTCTATTTCGACGCGGTAGCGTCCATCGCTGGTCCGGGTCTCGATGCGCGCTTCGGCATCGAAGAACAGGGCCAGGCGCTCGCGGATGTTCTCGAGCGCCATGCGGTTGCCGGCGCGATGCTGCTGCTCCTCGACGTACGGATTCTCGATGCGCGCGAGCACGCGATCGCCGCGCCGCTCGATGCGCACTAGTACTTCGCCGGCTCCAGTTCCCGGCTCGACGCCGTGGTAGACGGCGTTCTCGAGCAGCGGCTGCAGCACCAGCGGCGGCAGCAGGGCGTCCGAAGGCGCCGTATCGAGCTCCCAGGTGAGGCGCAACCGCTCGCCGAGGCGCAGCTGCTCGATCTCGGCATAGCGCTCGAGCAGCGCGATCTCGTCTTCGAGGCGCACGAACTGGCGCGCGTCCGACATCAGGGTGCGGAACAGGTCGGCGAGGTCCTCCAGGGAGCGCTCGGCGCGCTTCGGGTCGCGCCGGATGAGCGCCAGCACCGCGTTCAGGCTGTTGAAGAGGAAATGCGGCCGGATCCGCGCCTGCAGCGCCTGCAGCCGCGCTTCGGCGAGCGCCGGCGAATACGCCCTCGCCAGCAGGCGAAAATAGCCCAGGAGCCCGGCGCCGATGAGCGCCGCGAGGAGCAGCATGCGTCCGAGCTCGGCCGGAGGCTCCGAGAGGATTGCGGTCACGCCGGCGTGCAGCATCACCGTCACCAGCAGCACCAGCGCCATGACCGCGGCGCAGCCCGTCCAGTACGGCAGCCGCGCGAGCAGCGGCGAGAGCACGAACAGCACCACCAGGCAGGCGAGGAGCAGCGGCTCGACCAGCGCGGCAATCTGCGGGAAGCGATCGATGGCTTGCGCGAGGTCCGGCGCGGCGAACAATGCGCCGACCAGCGCAAGGGCGTTCACGGCGACCAGCACGCGCGCGATGATGCCGAGGTTGCGAAAATCCGGCAGCAAGTCCGGGTAGGTGGTTTGCCTTATACTGACCATAGTTACGAAGGGGTCTTCAACTGCATTCTCCAAGCATGGCGAAGAAGCCGCAACTCTGGTCTGGCCGCTTCAAGGAACCTGTCGACGAGCAGGTCAAGCGCTTTACCGCGTCGGTCGGCTTCGATAAGCGCCTCGCGAAGCAGGACATCCGCGGCTCGCTTGCGCATGCTCGCATGCTTGCCGCCTGCGGCATCCTTCCCAGGCGCGATCTTACGGCCATCGAGCGCGGCCTTGCGCGCATCGGCCGCGAGATCGACCGCGGCCGCTTCAAGTGGTCGCTCGAGGCCGAGGACGTGCACTTCAACATTGAGCGTCGGCTCACCGCGCTGGTAGGAGAGGCCGGCAAGCGCCTGCATACCGCGCGCTCGCGCAACGACCAGGTGGCCACCGATCTGCGCTTGTGGCTGCGCGACGAGATCGACGCCATCCGCGGGCTCATCGCCGCCCTGATCGAGGCGCTGCTCGCGCAGGCCGCCAGGCACGCGGCGCTGGTGATGCCGGGCTTCACGCACCTGCAGGTCGCGCAGCCGGTCACCTTCGGCCATCATCTGCTCGCTTACGTCGAGATGCTGGAGCGCGACCGCGAGCGGCTGGCGCAATGCCGCAGCCGCGTCAACCGGCTGCCGCTCGGCGCCGCGGCGCTCGCCGGCACCAGCTTCCCGATCGACCGCTCGCGCGTGGCGCGCGAGCTCGGCTTCGAGGGCCTGTGCGAGAACTTTCGTGCGGCTGCCGGATCGCTACCTGACCGGCTCCTCGATCATGCCGCAGAAGAAGAACCCCGACGTGCCGGAGCTGGTGCGCGGCAAGAGCGGCCGCGTGTTCGGCAGCCTGGTCGCGCTGCTTACGCTGATGAAGGGGCAGCCCCTCGCCTATAACAGGGACAACCAGGAGGACAAGGAGCCGCTGTTCGACGCGGTCGACACGGTGAAGGATTCGCTGGCCGTGTTCGCCGGGCTGGTGGCCGGCCTCGAGCCGGTGCCGGCGGCGATGCACGCGGCCGTGCTGTCGGGACATGCCACCGCCACCGATCTCGCCGACTACCTGGTGAAAAAGGGCATGCCGTTCCGCGATGCCCACGAGGTGGTGGCGCGCGCGGTGCGCGAAGCGGAGATCTCGGGCCGCGACCTTGCCGCGCTGCCGCTCGAGAGCTTGCGCCGCTTCTCCCCCAGGATCGCCGCCGACGTCAAGCGGGTGCTCACGCCCGAAGGCTCGGTCGCGGCGCGCCGCCATCGGGGCGGCACCGCCCCGGCCGAAGTCAGGAAAGCGGTGGCGCGCGCACGCAAGCGCCTGTCGAGATGACGCGCAGACCTGTGCTGACGCAGATCGGGAAGTATCCGGTCCTGCGCAAGCTCGGCGAAGGCGGCACCTCCGAGGTCTACCTCTGCAACGACCCCTTCAATGCGCGCGACGTCGCGATCAAGGTGGCCTTCCCGGAGCAATTCCAGGATCCCGACGGCGGCAGGCGCTACAAGAAGCTGTTCCTCACCGAGGCTTCGCTCGCCGGCAAGCTCCATCACCCGCACATCTGCAAGATCTACGACGCGGTCGCCGAGGAGAAGCTGAATTACATCGTGATGGAATATGTCGACGGCGGCACGCTGGACAAGTTTTGCCGCCCGCAGGCGCTGCTGCCGATCGAGCGCGCCATCGAGGTGGTGTTCAAGTGCACGCGCGCGCTCCACTACGCGCAGACGCTGGGCATCATCCATCGCGACATCAAGCCGGCCAACATCCTGCACACCGGCGAGACCGAGGTGAAGATCACCGACTTCGGCGCCGCGCTCATTTCGTCCAGCTTCACCACCCAGGTGAGCGCGATCGGCTCGCCGGCTTTCATGTCGCCCGAGCAGGTGAAGGAGCAGGCGCTCGATCACCAGACCGACATCTACTCGATGGGCGTGGTGCTGTACAACCTGCTCACCGGCCGGCTGCCGTTCCGCGCCACCAACAACTTCACGCTGATCTACCAGATCACCAACGTCGAGGCCGAGCCGCCGTCGGCATTGCGGCCCGAGATCCCGGCCGGGCTCGATGCGCTCGTTCTGCGCGCGATGGCGAAAGACCTCGGCACGCGCTACCGCCATTGGGAGGAATTCTCGCTCGATCTCGCCGAGCTGTTCCGCGCCCGCTACCAGCGTGGCCAGACGGGCGCGCCTTTCGCCGACACCGACAAGTTCGACACGCTGCGCAAGCTGCCGTTCTTCCAGAATTTTTCCGACGCGGAGCTCTGGGAAGTCGCCCGCATCTCCACCTGGCGGCAGGTCGCCGAGGGCGAGGCTCTGATGAAGGAAGGCGAGCCTGGCGATTTCTTCTGCATCCTCGCGCGCGGCCAGGTGAAGGTGACCAAGAACGGCAGGCTTCTCAACCTGCTGGGCGCCGGCGAACCGTTCGGCGAAATGGCGTACCTCTCGCACAGGGACCGCGCCCCGCGCGGCGCCGACATCACCGTAGCGAGCGATGCCGACATCATCTCGGTGCCGACGCAGAATCTGGCGCAGGCGTCAGAGGGCTGCCGCGCCAAGTTCGACCGCGCTTTCATGCAGATCCTGCTCGATCGCCTGTCGATGGCGAACCTGCGCCTGTCGGTCTGACCCAGCGGCGTGCAGCGTTTCGTGAAAACGGGCACCGCCGCTCGCGCCGGCGCTTTCGCGGCGGAAGCCGAAGGGCTGCAAGCGCTCAAGTCAGCAGGGTTGCGCGTGCCCGAGGTGGTCTCGCAGGGCGTGGACGGCAAGCAGGCCTTTCTTGTTCTCGAGTATCTCGAGCTGCAGTCCAAGGGCGACTTCGCCGCGCTGGGCAGGATGCTCGCCACGGCGCATCGCCACGCCGGGCCGCGCTTCGGCTGGCATCGCGACAACTATATCGGCGCGACGCCGCAGCAGAACGGCTGGTGCGACGACTGGGGAACGTTCTGGCAGGAGCGCCGACTGCGCCCGCAATTGGCGCTGGCAAGGAAAAACGGCTTCGACATCGAGGATTTTCCTCTCAAGGATCTGCTCAAAGGGCACCGGCCTGCGCCCTCGCTGCTTCACGGCGACCTATGGCGCGGCAATGCGGGCTTTGTAGCCGGCGACCCGGTGGTTTTCGACCCGGCCGTGTACTACGGGGATCGTGAAGCCGACCTTGCCATGACGGAGCTCTTCGGAGGATTTCCGCCGGCGTTCTATGCTTCTTATAACGAAAATTACCCGCTAGAGAGCGGATACCGGCAACGCAAACACCTTTACAACCTATACCACCTGCTCAACCACCTGAACCTCTTCGGCGGCGGCTACCTCGGGCAGGTGGAGCAGACGCTACGCCTGCTGCTTGGCTTCCTGGATTAGCTTCTGCAGCTCGCCCGACTGGTACATCTCACGCATGATGTCCGAGCCGCCGACGAATTCGCCGTTGACGTAGAGCTGCGGGATCGTCGGCCAGTTGGCGTACTCCTTGACGCCTTGGCGGATCTGCGCGTCTGCGAGCACGTCGACGGTGTAGGGATTCTGCACACCGCAGGCGCCCAGGATCTGGATCGCGAGCTGCGAGAAGCCGCACTGCGGGAACTGCGGGGTGCCCTTCATGTAGAGCACGACGGGATGGCCCGTGACCTGATCCCTGATTCGCTGTTGGATATCCATGCTGGTCATTTTACCTTCCCGCCCGTGACTCTGGGGATCCGTGCCAGATCGGGCCAATTCTCGATCTCTTCAAGTCCAGCCAGATCGAGCAGCTCGCGGACCACCCGCTCCTGCCCCATGCCGTGCTCGAGCAGCAGTCGCCCTCCCGTCACGAGATGGCCCGGCGCCGCTCGGGCGATTTCCCTGATCCCATCAAGGCCATCGCTTCCGCCGATGAGGGCATCCATCGGCTCGAAGTGCAATTGCACCAAGTGGTGGTCGTTTGCCGTGACATAGGGCGGGTTGGCCACGATGAGGTCGAAGCGCTCGCCCGCCAGCGGCTCGAGCCAGCGTCCGTGCCGGAATTCGATCTCCAGACCGTGTTTAACCGCATTGCGTTGTGCAACGACCAGTGCAGCGGCGCTCGCCTCGACTGCCACCACGCGTGCCTGCGGCCGCTGGCGCTTGATCGCCAGCGCAATCGCTCCCGAGCCGGTGCCGAGGTCGACCACGGACGAGAACTCGCGCTCGAGCGCCAGATCGACCAGCAGCTCGGTCTCGGGCCGCGGTATCAGGACTGCCGGGTTGACGATGAGATCGAGGCCGTAGAACTCCTGGTGGCCGACGATGTAGGCCACGGGTTCTCCGTTGCTGCGGCGAAGCGTGAACTCAAGAAATCTCTTTTCCACATCGGACGGAAGCGCGCGTTCCGGATACGCCAGCACGCTGGCCTGGGAGAATCCCGCGGCCTCGGCGAGATGCGGAAAGTTGTAGGTGCGGATGCGCCCGGAGCGGTCGCCCGAGCCGATCAGGAGCTTGCGCGTCGAGGCAGTCTTGGCCTGCTGCTCGCGCAGCTGCTTGTCGCGGATGCGCGCCGCGAGCACGCCGAGCGCCTTCTCGCGGTTCTTGTGCTGCGAGCGCGAGTCCTGGCACTCGACCACGATCCCGGTCGGCAGATGGGTGACGCGGATCGCGGACTCGGTTTTGTTGACGTGCTGGCCGCCGGCGCCCGAGGCGCGGAAGGTATCGATGCGCAGCTCGGCGGGATTCAGCACGACCTCGTCGAGCGCATCGGCTTCCGGAAGGACGGCCACGGTGCACGCCGAGGTATGGATGCGGCCCTGCGCTTCGGTCTCCGGAACGCGCTGCACGCGATGCCCGCCGGACTCGAACTTGAGCCTGGAGTAGGCGCCCTGGCCGACGATCTTCGCGATCACTTCCTTGTAGCCGCCCAGCTCGGAGGGGCTCTCCGAGATGATCTCGGCCTGCCAGCCCTGCCGCTCGGCATAGCGCGTATACATGCGGAACAGGTCGGCGGCGAACAGCGCCGACTCGTCGCCGCCGGCGCCGGCGCGGATCTCGAGGAAGATATTGCGCTCGTCGTTCGGGTCCCTGGGCAGCAGCGCCTTCTGCAGATCGGCCTCGAGCTTCTCCATGCTCGCGCGCGCCGCCTTGAGCTCATCGTCGGCGAACGACCTCATCGCGGCGTCGGCGGCCATCTCCCTGGCGGCCTCGGCATCGCGCTCCGCCTGGCGGAACCGCTCGTAGAGCGCGACGATGCCGGTCAGCTCGGAATGCTCCCGCGAGAGCTTCCTGAACTGCTGCAGGTCCCGCGTCGCGCCCTCCGCGGCCAGCAAGCCGTCGAGGTCCTGCAGTCGCCCGACCAGGCTGTCGAGCTTGGTGCGCAGCGTCGGCTTCACTTGACGCGGAACAGGCGCGCCAGCGTATCGGCGAGGGCGCGGCGCTCGTCGCCGGCAGCGTCGTTCAGCGCCTGCGTGGGGCCGTGCATCAGCTTGTTGGTGAGAGCCTGCGACAGCGATTCGAGCACCCGCGCCGCGTCCTCGCCGCGCTGCAGGAGCTTCAGCGCCCGCTCCACCTCGCCGCGCCGCGCGTGCTCGGCGTGCTCGCGCAGCGCGCGGATCAGCGGCACGTTGTCGCGCGCCTGCATCCAGTGCATGAACTGGCCGACCTGCGACTCGATGATCGCCTCGGCCTGGTCGACCGCCGAGCGGCGCGCATCGAGGTTGAGCGACACGATCTCCGCCAGGTCGTCCACCGTATAGAGGAATACGTCGTCGAGCTCGCCCACCTCGGGCTCGATGTCGCGCGGCACGGCGAGATCGACCATGAACATGGGCCGACGGCGCCGCGCGCGCAGCGCGCGCTCGACCAGCCCCTTGCCGAGGATCGGCAGCGAAGAGGCGGTGGAGGAGACGACGATGTCGTGTTCGTGCAGGTGCTCGGCCAGCGACTTCAGCTCGATCGAGCGGCCGTTGAAGCGGTGCGCGAGACGCGCCGCGCGCTCGAGCGTGCGGTTCGCGACGGTGAGGCGCGCCGGGCCCTGCGCGGCGAAGTGCGTCGCGCACAGCTCGACCATTTCGCCGGCACCGATAAACAGCACGTTCTGATCTTTCAGGCTCGGGAAGATGCGGGCCGCGAGCTTCACCGCCGCCGTGGCCATGGAAACGCTGTTTGCGCCCACGCGAGTGGTCGAGCGCACTTCCTTGGCGACGGCAAACGAGCGCTGGAAGAGCTTGTGCAGCACCGTGCCAAGCGTGCCGGCCGACTCGGCGGCGCGCGCCGCTTCCTTCATCTGGCCGAGAATCTGCGGCTCTCCGAGCACCATCGAGTCCAGGCCCGAAGCGACCCGGAACGCATGACGCACCGCCTGTTCCTTGTGGAAGGTATAAAGGTACGAGGCGAGCTCGCCGGGCCCCAAGCGGTGATACTGCGCAAGCCAGGCGGCGACGGCCTGCGGTTGCTCGCTCGAGACGTACAGCTCGGTGCGATTGCACGTCGAGAGGATCGCCGCTTCTTGGGCGAGGCCGCGCTTCATCTCGGCGAGCGCCTCGCGCAGGCGCTCGACGTGGAACACCACGCGCTCGCGTACCGCGAGCGGAGCTGTCTGATGGTTCAGCCCGAGGGCATAAAGTGACACGGCGGGGCGCGGAGCGAGCGTAAGTGCGTAAATTATAAGCGCTATAATGCCCTCCGCATGAGCACGCTCGCCCGCATCCAGGATCTCGCCGCGAAGGAGTTCTCGATCGACCCGAAGAGCCTCGACCCGCATGTGCAGCTCGATACGCTCGGCATCGACTCGCTCAGCTTCATCGAGTTCATGTTCAAGGTCGAGGAGGAGTTCGGCGTCAGCGTTTCCGACGAGAACCTGAAGGGCATCAAAACTCTCGCCGACCTCGAGCGTCACGTCGTCGACGCCCTCGCCGCCGCCGGCAAGGGTTGAGCCGATCGAGGATGGCCGCGCGCCGCGTCGCGGTTACCGGGGCTGGCGTCGTTTCCCCCCTCGGCAAATCGCTGGCCGAATTCCACGCGGCGCTCGCGGAAGGGCGCTCCGGCATCCGCCGCCTGCCCGAAAGCCTGACGCAAGGCTCGGGCGTGCAGGTCGGCGCACTGGTCGACTGGAATCCTGCGCCGCTGTTCAGCGAAGCCGAGGCGGTCAATATCGACCGCGTGTCGCAGTTCGCGCTGGCCGCCGCGGCCCAGGCGCTCGCCGCGAGCCGCCTGGATCTGTCGGCGGCAGACCGCGACCGCATCGGCGTGTACTGGGGCACCGGCATGGGGGGCGCGCATACGCTCGAGAGCGCCTACAAGCACGTCTACGGCGCCGGGGAGTGGCGCGTGCGCCCGCTGACCGTGGTGATGGCGATGAACAACGCTGCCGGCTCGAACGTCGCCGTGCGGCACGGCCTGCGCGGGCCGTTCGCCAATTTCTCGACCGCGTGCTCATCCTCGGCCATGGCGCTCGGCGAGGCGATGCGCACCATCCTGGCGGGTCGCGCCGACGCGATCGTCGCCGGCGGCGCCGAGGCGCTGCTGACGCCGGGTACTCTCGCCGCGTGGCAGGCTCTGCGAACGCTCGCCCCCGCTGATGCTGCCGATCCGGCCGCGAGCTGCAAGCCGTTCGACAAGCGCCGTGCTGGCCTGGTGCTCGGCGAGGGCGCCGCGGCATTCGTGCTCGAAGAAGAGTCACGGGCGCGCGCGCGCGGCGCGCCGATCCATGCGCTTCTCACCGCGTACGGCAACTCCTGCGACGCGGCGCATATGTCGCGCCCGGACCGGGACGGGCAGGTCCGGGCGATGCGCGAGGCGCTCATCGAAGCGGGTCTCGAGCCCGACGCGATCGGTTACATCAACGCCCACGGCACCGCGACCGCGGTCGGCGACGTCGTCGAGGCCGAGGCGATCAACGTCGTGTTCGGCGCCGCCGCCAACGACGTGCCGGTCAGCTCGACCAAGTCGCTGCACGGCCACCTGCTCGGCGGCGCCGGAGCGCTCGAGTTCGCGGTGGCGCTTCTCGCCCTCGAGAAAGGCGTGCTCGCGCCGACCGCCTTTCTCGAGCAGCCCGACCCGGCCTGCCGCGTGCGCCACGTGCGGCTGCGCGCCGAGCGCGTCGCCCCGCCGCGCGCGGTGATGTCCAACTCCTTCGCCTTCGGGGGGTCCAACGTGGTGCTCATCGCGGAGCGCGCCTGATGGCTGAAACCACCATCCGCACGCTGGTCTGCAGCGTCATGTTCCTGGATATCGTCGACTATTCGAAGCGCTCGGTGGGCGACCAGCAGCACATGAAGCAGACGTTCAACGAGCTTCTCGCGCGCGCCCTGGAGCCCGTGCCGCCACGCGACTTCATCGTTCTCGACACCGGCGACGGCGCCGCGATCGCCTTCCTCGGCGACCCGGAGGACGCTCTCTCCGTGGGAATCGCTGTGCGCAAAAACATCGCCTCGCTCCCGCCCGACATTCTCTCGGCGCGCATGGGGATCAACCTGGGGCCGGTCAGGCTGGTCTGGGACATCAACGCGCAGATGAACATCCTCGGCGACGGCATCAACGTGGCGCAGCGGGTGATGAGCTTTGCCAAGTCCGGGCAATTGCTTGCCTCGCGCTCCTTTTACGAGGTGGTGTCGCGCCTTTCGCGGGACTATGCGAGCCTGTTCAGCGACCTTGGCACCCGCACCGACAAGCACGTGCGCGAGCATGAGGTGTATGCGGTTGCCGAGGGCGCCCGCCTCGAGCGCTCGGCCGACACCCCGCGGCGCAGCAAGGGCCCTCGCGCCTCCGACCCGGACGAGACCAACCTCGACCTCTTTTCCACCGAGGATTCACCCATCGTCGAGCACGGCGCCAAGAAAGCGCGCAGCGAAAAAAGCACCGCAGCGCCGGCCAAGATCTTCGAGGCCGGAGCGAATCTGATCGTGTCCGGGTCCAGCAAGGCGGCAGTCGAAGAAGCGCTGGACCGGCTCGCCAAGGGCGGCGCCGAGGTCATTTCGCACATCACCCAGGTGGGCGACAAGTGGATGGCCTCGTGCACCAACCCGAAAGTGAACGTGGCGGCCTGCAAGGTCGAGGTAGCGGGGCTGATGCGCATCATCACCGGACCGACGCGCGAAGCGGTAGATGAAAAGGTGCGCGACCTGGTGCAGTTCGGCGCGGTGCTGGTCAGCGACATCGAGCTCAACGACGGCGTCTGGACTGCCGTCTGCGACACCGGAGGACGCAGTCGCTAGGCAGCATGAGAACGTTCTCGGCACTGCTCGCGTCGCTTTTGTTTGCGGGCCTCGCCTGCGCGCAAAACTACCCGAGCAGGTCGGTCAGGGTCATCGTGCCCTGGCCGCCGGGACAGGCTACCGATATCGCCGCGCGGCTCGTCGCGCACAAGCTGCAGGACTCTCTCGGGCAGCCTTTCGTCATCGACAACAAGCCCGGCGCCGGCGGCTCGATCGGCTCGGAAGCTGCCGCGAGGAGCGCAGCCGACGGCTATACGCTGCTCGCCGCCTCGAGCGGCCCGCTCTCCATCATGCCCAACCTGCAGAAGGTCCCGTACGACCCGATGAAGGACTTCGCGCCGGTGAGCCTGATCGCGCTGACGCCCTTCGCCCTGGTCACGAACCCTTCTTTTCCGGCCGCGAACGCGAAGGAGTTCATCGCCCTGCTGCGCGCGAACCCCGACCAGTACGCGTTTTCCTCCTCCGGCACGGGCGCCACCGCGCATCTCATCGTCGAGCTCTTCAACTCGATGGCGCAGATCAAGGCGCGCCACGTGCCCTACAAGGGAAGCGCGCCCGCGCTCACCGACGTGATCAACGGGCAGATCGCGTACACCCTCGA
>WNFO01002601.1_pt1 | contig 14949 bp, 12 predicted proteins | sample 5400251 | NCBI WGS metagenome assembly WNFO01 (sample SAMN13153354, study PRJNA577476) | soil metagenome | isolation source: 100 cm saprolite under Madrone tree | place: USA:California | collected 2016-06-14 | reverse complement strand
CCTTCTCTGCTTTTGCTGGATGAATCGACATCAGCCCTTGATGCACCCTCAGAGCGAAAGGTTTTTGTGAATCTGGCCCGGCACTTTTCCCATCAGACGATCGTCTTTATTTCCCATCGGATCTCCGCACTCAAATGGGTTGACCGCATCGTTGTGCTGAATCGAGGCGTCATCGAGGAACAGGGCACGCACGACCATTTGATGACTAACGGAGGCCAATACGCTTACCTGTACAACACCATCGCCGTCACAACCGATGGCGGAGGGTTTTCCTCTGTTTCCACGAGTACTTCGTGAGTAGAAGATCCCCTCTGTGATCCGGATGCATGGCCGAATCGGGGACCATTTGGCCGGATTGGGGCCCTCTTTATAATTGACTCGATAACTAGTATTCCTTACCATCGCTTCGTCGCCCAGCCCACTACGAAGCCGCCGCCCGACTACTATGATTTCCGAGAGGAAACCGACAACCAGAGGTATGTGTTACTGCGCGAAGCTGCTATCTGGCTCTGTTGAGTTTCTCGGTAGGGTGCGGCGATGGCTAGACCTTGTATGACGACAGAGGCGCTCGCATGAAAGCGTCCACAGTTGTGTGTGCAGTGCCTGCTTCAAATGGCAAGACCCGATTGGAGGTCGCGGGTAGGCCGTCATTTGAACTCAACCCGGTGGCAGCAACTATTTGGGCAAAACTCGTTGAGGGACTCTCAACTCAGGAGATCATCAATCATCTTGTAGGAAAGTTTGGCGTTCCCGAAGAACGCATCTCATCTGACACAGTAAAGTTCATCGAAGTCTTGAAGGAAAATCTTCTGATCAGTGATGATCCTGAGTTAGGAGGTTAGTTCCCACGGAGTTGTTCTTACCGGGTCGCTGAATGCTGGTTATCAGGTGCCGCTCAAAGGTCGAACGTCCTTATAACCAGACCGAGCCTGCCACTCTCAGCAGGTAAGGACAGTGAAGTTCTTAAGGGGCCGCAGCGCGCGTTTGGACTTGGGTCGATTGAAACTTCGGTGCTTCCGACAGCAGGTCAAGCGCGACCGACTGATAAGTAGCGGCGGCCAAAGCTTCCTGCGTTGACACACAAGGACGGTACTGGTTGGACGCGTCCTCAAGCGACTCCGCAGAGGTGACGCTGCCACCCAACCAATGTCCTGAGGACTGGCTGTGTGGATTCCATCGGAGAGTGCGCTGAAGACACTTGCCATGATCCTCGCTGCATTCCAATCCGGCCTTACACCCTACCTTACACACATAGCGATCGTGTCGGCAGTGGGGCTGTTCGCAGTCGTGCTCCTGGTGTTGTTCTTCGTGCGGCGCCTTTTTCGGATTCGAACGCCGATCGTCTACTACTTGAACGAACACGACCTAACGATTACGTTCACCCAACTGGATCAGGACGAGCCCGAAGTTGTCGTCTCTCTGGGCGCTGAAACGCGAACGTTCCAACTCGAAGGATTTATCAATTTTTGGTCGGACATGGTCAAAGTGGGACGTCTGGCAATGGATGCAGGCTTGGAGTTGATTGGCACCGCCGATTCCGCTGGAAAGGGGAGGAGGCCAACGTTCCACCGAGGTGAAGAGAAACGGCCTGACAAAAGCGCTTACCTGTTTGGGCCACAAGAAGGTCGATGTTGTCCTGGCTTTCAGCATGCAACCACGAACCTTCCGATTCGAGGAATTTATCGACTTATGGCAGCACATGATCGAACTGGCACCAAAGGCTGCAGACAGGCATTTGGCGTACATGGAATCGTCGATGCGACAAAATTTTTGAACGGAGGGTCCAGGAGGTTGCAGACTTGTCCTTTTGTTCTGGAGCTTATGCCAAATTCCAGGAAACCATTCAATGAAGGCTTTATATATCAACCGACTTAGCGGAAATCCTGAACGCCTCCAGCGAGGAAATAATCAGACGATTATGGGGGCTAAAATATTTGAGTGGAGCCTTCTTTGCGCACTGCTTGAATACGGAACTTACGACACTTATTTCGCACCGGGCGTGACGGATCAAAAGAAGGACGAACTGGTGGCGGCTGGCCTAGCGACCCACAGTATCAGACGATTGGTCCCCATTCCTCTTGGAAGCCCATTGCCTGTTAAGGATTCCGACCAAGTGGTTCTGGCGATCGCGGGGCGCGAACTAAATATCCTGGCCGCATTACGTCAGAAACTACAACGATACGAAGCACCCATATGTGGATTCATACACTCCATTAGTTACGCGCGTATTGCAGTTGCCCTGCTTCAGCAATGTTTCGCGGGACTCACGGAGTCGGATCTCCTGTTTTGTTCCAGTCGAGCCGGAATGAAAACGATTGATATCTATATTGAGGAGATTGGCCGGTTGTTGCCCCCAGAGCTACATTATCCGGCACGTCGCGCTCTCGTCCCTTTAGGCGTGGAAGTTCCGACAGTGGACCAAGAGGCTAGCCGCACGCTGCGGCAGAGATTAAATGTCGAACAAGCGTGCAGCATTGCTTTGTATTTTGGTCGTCTGTCACAGACGAGCAAATGTGATCTAGGGCCGCTTCTTGTTGCGTTGTCGCAGCTGCTAGGTAGGGGAAACAGCCTTCATATGGTCGTTGCGGGTGACGACACGCAAACGAAAGAAGCCCCACGCCTACAGATGTTGGCAAGTGAATTGGGTTGCTATAAGAACGTAACGATATGGCCCAATCCGTCTGCGGCTGACAAACACCTGCTCTATTCAGGGGCAGATATTTTCGTATCACCTAGCGATAACATACAAGAAACTTACGGATTGACGGTTGCCGAGGCGATGGCCTATGGTCTCCCCGCCGTCGTATCGGACTGGGACGGATATCGGGACTTGGTGAAAGATGGCGAAAACGGATTCCTGATCCCTTCCATCTTTCCGCCAAGTATTGAAACTCTTCGTCTTTGTGACAGTACGACGTCCATGTTAGAGGAAGATGCGCTGGCTCAGTCAACAGCCATCGATGTGGGTATTTTGTCCGATAGGCTGGAGAAGCTCACCCTAGATCAAACGCTTCGCAGACAGATGGGGCACGCTGCAAAGCAGTACGTAGAGGAGCACTCTAGTTGGCGAGTTGTCGTGAAGCGCTACGAAGAATTGTGGGAAGAATCTCTGCAGATTGCAAGGGCCGTAAACTCGGACCACAAGGCGTCTAGTAAACTACTTGACTTATCTCTGGAGAAGAGTTTTGGCCACTATGCGACTGCAAAGCGCAGTCATGAATGCAAATGCTTTATAACTGCAGAAGGGCGAGAGTGGCTGAGGCGACCTGCTCGTTTTTATTTTCTCTGCCAATTATCAGCTATCCCTTATCCGCGAAAATTCGCTGACTTGCTGTGCGAAATTTCGGACCGTCCTGGTCTTTCAGTTGCAAAAATGGTTGAGTCCTTTCTTAATGGCTCTGCCCCGTGCTCGGTGGCCGAGGCGCATTGGACTCTGGCACGACTGTTTAAATATGGACTGGTGACAGACAAGCAGGATGGCTTAACCGTATTGACATCCTCGGCTTCGAAATGAATTGTCGACGAGACGAGCGCGCAAGAATGGTGTGGACTAGACGAACACAAGATGGGGCTGGGCAGAAGGAACTCTTATGCTTACCCTCCGCTGTTACACACCAACTAAAAGGACTCCTCCTGAGAGTTTCGATTGACACTACCTGCGGATGGTCTAAATGCGCCAGCTAAAGTTGTGGTACGAAATTCATAACTATCAAAGTCATCGACGGGTTGCAACCCTATACAAGCAGATGCTCAGTCGGCGCTACGCTTTTGCTAAAGCGATCGGCGACGCCGACGTTGTGATTCTTCATTTGGAACCGCATGATTACGAATCTATTTATGATGCGTTGCCGGCACTTCGCACTAAGTACGTAATTAGCTATTGCGTTTGGGAAGCTTCAGGGCTTCCTGTCTCCTACCAACGATCTCTGGCCCTGGTTCAGGAAGTTTGGACATGCTCCGAATACTGCCGCTCGATCATCAAGAAATCGCACCCGTGCGTGTTTCGCATTCCGCACCCAATCGAGCGGGATCTCGAGAGCCACGAGATCGACGACGAGATCATCCGCCGCATCATCTTGTTCGATCGCGGCAACTATTACTTCCTTTCTATTGGCCGAACCCTTGGTGAAAGAAAAAACTTGTATCGATTGGTGCAAATGTTCGAGAGCACTGCGGATTCCATGCCGCACGCCCGGTTAATCATCAAGGGGCTTCCTAAGGATCCGCTGCTCTCTTCGTGCGACCACCGGGTCACTTATATCCCGATGGGTTTCAGTGAATCTCAAATGAATGCGCTCTACAAAGCAATCGATGTGTATGTCAGCGCGCATCACTCGGAAGGCTGGGGGCTGACGCTTTCGGACGCAATGCTGTTCGGAAAACCCGTCGTGGCTACTGGCTATTCAGGAAACCTAGAGTTTATGACGCCGGAGAATTCCTTCCTGATTCGATACAAAGAGGGTCACATCCGAAAGGAAGAAGTGTTCGGAGCGTTTACCACCGAAATGAAGTGGGCGGAGCCAGATTTCAGCCATTTAGAGGGCATTTTGCGAGGGCTCTACGATGGGAGCCTGCGCGAAGAGGCCGCTAGAAAATCCGAGCGTGCCAGAGAGGACATCAAAACATTCTCGACTGCTTCCGTGGAAGAGATCCTGTTCGCACGGATGGATTCGCTCGAGCAGACCATGGCCCCTGGCACTGCCGCTGGACCACAAATGTTGGTACACACCTCGGCAGAAGGGAACGTGTTGTGAGGATCGGCGTCTGCGGGATTGGCTATCAATGCGCCGAACATCTGGCGGATGTTCTGAAGCCCTGGTTGGCGTTGAAGGAAAGCGGTCAACACCAAGTCTTGATCAGTGTTGCGCACGGTGTTTTTCCTGAAGTCGAGGTTGTTCTCCGCGAGTTTCCGGAGGTTCCCGATAACAGCGTCTTTCTGCTTCGCGAGCATCTTACGAATCGACAGATCGATGCTCTCCACGTGTCGCTGCATCCACAATATGAGTGGGATCTCAGAACCTGCACACTGCCTTTTCTGATCCGCAGAGAAATCGACCTTCTGTGGCTACTCGATTTGCAGGACGAAATCTATTCGGTCGAAGAGATTACTCGCACGGTCGATTTCGTTTCACAACATCCAGAGATTGCTTGGTTCAAGATCAATTTCAAGAACTACGCCTTCGCTCCAGACTGCTATGTCGACGACTTTGTGGTTCCAAGAATCTGGCGTGCAGAGGCGCCGGCTATGATCCGCTCTTTTCACTACGACAACAGCATTACGTATGAAAATGGAGTGCGGCAGGAAGCTCTTCCCTTTCTGACCGTTCCTAGAAGTTGCGCGTTTCCGCGGCATTTGTCCTGGGTAGGCAGTCCGGGATATTTGAAACGGAAGATTCGCTACCAGAACCTCCATTTCAAAGGTATGTGCAGTTATCGATGGGACGAAGATGAGAACTGTCTGAAGTTCAATGAGGATTACTATCGGCGCCTAAAGAAGCCGATTCCGAGAGTCTATCGCAATTCGGACGGGTATCCAGGAGAGCAGTGTGAGCGCCCGCTAGCGACATCTCGATCGCTCGAAAAGTTTGAGGAGAAAAGTCAGAACCAGGTAGAGAGGCGAAGAATGCAGATCGCCAATACAACTCAAGTGATCCGAGGCTCGGACGGACAGCAGCTGCTGGAAGTCGATGGCCGACCACTTTTCCAACTGAACCTTATCGCGGCAACGATCTGGACGAAGGTCGCACAAGGATTCTCCGTTGAGGAAATCATTAGCCAGATTGTTCTTCAATATGGGGCTCCGGAAAATACCGCTGCGCGGGACGTCCACAAGTTCATCGATCTTCTGAAGCACAATTTCATTGTTCTAGAGGATGACGTCGCTTCACCGGAGCAACTAATCGACAGTCACGCAGCACTGGTCTGGAACAGAGGAATTGCAGCCATGTGCGATTGGAGAATTCCGAATGAATTTGTTGGTCCGCATGGATTCTCAAACAGTCCCGGTCCGGCGCACCATGAAAGGCCGCCCGACCTTCTCGACGATCTAATTGTGAATCCCAGGCTGTATGGGGAGATTAGAGACGGGGATTTGGTGTGGGTAAAGTTCTCCTGGTTGAAGTCGTTCCTAAAACAGGTGGTGCCGCTGGTAAAAGCGAGTTTTGTTCTGGTCACTGGAGACTCGGAAGTCAGTGTGCCTTCAGAAGCTGCCGCCGAAATAGCGGAAGTCGTCGCGTGCCCGAATATCCTGCATTGGTTCACGCAAAATTGCGACCACGTTGGTTTCCGAGACCGCGTGTGGCCGCTTCCGATCGGAATCGATTTTCATACACTGATCGAGCGCCCTGCCTGGGGCGAAGAGACTTCGTCATCGAAGGACCAAGAGCGACTCCTGTATTCCATTCGGCAGGAACTTCCTCCCATCCGGGAGCGTGTGCGGGAGGTTTATCTCGATTTCGCTTGGCAGCGTCCCGAATATCGCCCACTCGAAAGAAGAGCAGCGGTCGTTGAAGAATTACGTGGGAAACCAGCGGTTCACTGTCAAGAGCGCCCGGTTCGCCGAAGCCAGGTGTGGCGCCGTCGAGGACAGTATGCTTTCGTAGTCAGTCCCCATGGTGGCGGAATGGACTGTCATGGAACATGGGAGGCTCTCGCGCTCGGTCATATCGTTATTGTCCCTGCGTCTCCCTTGGACAGCCTCTACGAAGGTTTACCCGTGATCTCGGTGAAGGACTGGGACGATATTACTCCCGAGAATCTGGATGGATGGCTCGCGGATTGTTTAGGGCGCGAGCTGCACTATGAAAGGCTGACCTCGAAATATTGGGTCGACAAAATGAGGACACTTGCAACGGAGAGTCTGGCGACAGCTGCGCGTCCGCAGTGAGCGGCCAACCGAGTTGAGTTCAGCACTCCCGATGGCCAGGGACCACGGATGTGGAGACCGCCTCATACCGGTGGCCGGTGAGGTCGAGTATTTGGAGCTATGGCGAACTACAATCACAAACAAACAACCGCCACAGACGATCTCGTGGTAGGAGCGACCGCAAATTATCCTTGGAAGTGGATTGAGCCCTGGGTGGTGTCCCTAGAACGATCGGGATACACCGGGAAAAAGGCGGTCATTGCATTTAACAACGATGCCGAAACGATCGATCAGCTTCTCCGAAGAAATTTCTACATCAAACACGCTCCGCGTGCCAACCGCCTCTTTCAAGTGGACAGATTTTTGTTTCTTTGGCAGCTTCTCCGCGCCCTAAAGGTTCGCTACGTTATATCGACGGACACCAGAGACTTGGTCTTCCAAACGAATCCATCCTTATGGTTGGAAAGATACCTGCCGCCCTTCCGCCTGAATGTCAGTTCTGAGTGCTTCGCGCATAGAGATTCTGAATGGAATGATCGCGGGATGGCGGAATCCTTCGGGGAGGAAGTCCGCTCTTGGATGAAGGACAAGCTCGTCTATAACGCCGGGTGCTTTGCCGGAGAGTCAGACATCATCCGGGACCTCTGTCTCACCATCTATCTTATGACCTTTACGAATCCGTACCCGAATCCCGACCAATTTGCCCTGAATGTATTGATCCAGATGTCGCCTTGGAAGGAAATGACGCGGTTTACGCCGATGGCGGATGGCTGGGCATGCCAAGGAATGGCTGCCGTTGCGGTTGATCCTGCACAGAAGGAGCAGTCGCTGGCCATTCTGACGGAAAAGGAACCTGTCGTCGAGAGAGCCGGCTGCATTTATCCGGCGAACAGCGCTGAACCGTTTTGCATCGTTCATCAATATGACCGCAACCCGCACTGGTGTGCGCCAATCAGACGAAAATATCGCGAAGGCGCCACTGTGCGTGAAGTTCAAGAGACGTGATTTGAGTGGCAGAGGTTTTTCCTTGATCTTCGGAGAAATAGCCATCTATGGTAGGCGTGACCATCGGTGTTGGTGAGCATTACGGCCGGCTTGCGGAGCTCGCCGCTCGAGCTGTCGGAGAGAAAACTAGACTCAGAACCATCATCCTTCGGGACAGCCATTTGGTTCTCTCGCGTTTGCCTGCTCCCAACTATCTAAAGGTGCGCATGTTCGATTTCGTTGACGACGACTCGATATTGTATTTCGATGCAGATGTCGCTTGCTTGAATCCTTGGCGGCCAGATCATTTTGTGAATTCGGAGGCTATCGTAGCTGTGGCCGAGAACTCGAGGCCGAGACACCTAGCCGTAGTGAGTGAGTGGGGAATACCGTTTGCGGAGTATTTCAACTCCGGAGTCATGATTTTGAATCGCCAGAACCATTGGAACTGGCTCAAAGAAACGGAACACTTTATCCGCACTGAACCGCGATTTGCGCCATACGAGCCACACGACCAGGTGGCATTGAATGTCTGCCGTCAGCGCATGGGGCTCAAGCTCAGTTTGCTGGACAGGAGGTACAACTGGGTCGACTTCGGTGTTGGACGGCTCTGCCATGAAGTCCCTGTGTTCATGGCACACCCGCTAAAGCCTGACAACAAATTGTCAAATATCGACTTCTTCGAGGGGCGCTACAAACCGCCATTTAACTGGAAGATTGCGATTGACGAGCATGAGATAAGCAAACTCAAGAACAGCACTCTGCGACTGAAGGCTGAAGGTGCTGATACGCTCGTAAGGTTCAGTTGCGACGGAACCATTGCTCCTCCCTACTTCGCGGGTGTGGGGCAGTATTGGTTTGTTCACAACAAAGGCGGCGCACCTGTGCTGGCCATCTGTTCCGATAAGCAAATCGTGTGGGAGTTTGCGAAGACTGTGGACGGATCTTGGCGGTCGGTTCAGCGGTTGGAGCCGACACCGATCTAGGCTTTCTGATGAGCGCGGCAGGTTTCGAATGGAGCCTTTATGATTGCCGTTACTATGGGATTTGGCGAGCCTTTCGGAAGACTAGCGGCCTTGGCGGCGCAGGCCGTTCGAGAAATGACCGGCCTCGAGACCGTTGTTCTTGACGGTACCCATTTCGCCGCCTCTGGCCTTCCGCATCCGCACCACCTAAAGCTAACGATCTTCGATCACGTTGACGATGACGCAGTGCTATATTTCGACTCAGATATCGTCTGCCTGAAACCTTGGGACCCGACACGATTCGCCAGGCCAGACACGCTCGTTGTTGTCACTGATATTCCGCACGGGGGAACTATTCGAGCTTGCCAAGACTGGAACATCCCGATCCGCGAGTTCTTCAATGCGGGCTTTATGATCCTGAATCGCCGCTGCCATCGAGACTGGCTTCGAGAAACGGAACGACTGATCAAAGCTAATCCAAATGTTTCTGCATTCCAATCGACAGACCAGACCGCTTTGAATGTAACCCGTTGCCGCTTTGGGCTGAAGCTGGAACTTATCGATCGCAGATACAATTGGCTAGCTTTCGGTCGCGGGAGTCTCTGCTACCAAGTGCCGGTGTTCATGGCGCATACGCTAGTACAGGAAAACAAGGCCGCGAATATTGATTTCTTCGAAGGGCGCTATCAGCCACCGTTCAATTGGCATATAGAGATCGACGAAGCAGAAATGGCCAGGCTGAATAATGAGACACTGTGCATCAAGGGCGGCCCTTGGGAGAAGCCCTTGCGCCTAAACAGCGATGGAACCATCGGACTACCGCCATATCCTGGCGGTGGGCGGCACTGGTTCGTCCACACGAAGTCCGGCTCCCGTCGGCTGGCGATTGCGTCAGAGGAAGAAATTCTTCGAGAATTCATCCCGGTCAGTGAGGGAGTCTGGGAATCTGTCCAGGAACTCTTGCCTGAGCCGGACCGCGCCTCTGCGCAACCCAACTAACGGCCAAAGCAAAATTCACGAACAGCTCAACCTTCCCAATCTGTTTTCTAATGCGCCTGTCTTGAGAGCTGGCCATACAGATGTTATCCTATCAATAACAATCCGATCGTGGAGCGCAGCATAATTACTCGGCCAATTCGTTGCTCAGGAGTGGCTCTTCTGCATCTGAAACTCTCAGTCAAAAGAAAGTGTAAGTCACCGGTCTTTATGAAACGGTGGTGGGTCTGATGGATAAGATTTCGTGGCGCAAGACCTCCAGGCGTCGATTTCTGGGGACCTCCGGGATTGCGGGTGCATCCTTTTTTGCTGGTGCCGCTGAAGCGCCGTTCACTAACCAAGCAAGCGGATCAGGTCGCTCTGTCTCGAAGCGACAAACGTTCTTCGATCTCACGCGCCCACCGGACCTCCTGGTCGCCTATGAAGGGGCAACGCCTACTGAACTCGCCAAGGCTAACGGTTCCTGGAGTGCCGACGGAATAAGGGTTCACACTGCTATCGTGCCACAGAGCACCCAAGAGCCAACCCACCTCCGAGTCGCGATGGTCGCGACGGACAAGGCCGTGAGCCGCATTCATCTTCGATGGCAAATGCGTGTTCCCTCAGGACTGCGATTTCTAGCGGACCACTGGGAACGTGGTTACGGCGACTTGGAATGGCGTGTGTTGATCGGTGAACGGGTAATGCCATGGTATTTCCTAACCCACGATGGGAAACGAACACACGGCTATGGCGTCGCCACCTGTCCGACCGCGATGGCATTCTGGCGCGGGGACAGCGCCGGCGTATCGCTTTGGCTGGATGTGCGAAGCGGTGGCAGTCCGGTTTTACTCGGTGAGAGAACCCTAGACCTATGCAAGGTCATCGCTCGCGAAGGACATGAGGATGAGACGCCCTGGCAAGCAGCCCGCAGTTTCTGCGCGCTCTTGTGCCACAATCCGCGCATGCCTGCAACACCCGTCTACGGAGGCAATAACTGGTACTACGCCTACGGTGACAATTGTTCGGCGAAAGCGATCGAACGCGACGCGGGGATCATCGCAGACCTCTCCGGTCCGCACGCCAATCGCCCGTTTCAGGTGATCGATGATGGCTGGCAGTTGGCTGGGGCAAACACAGGCTGCTGTAGCGGTGGACCATGGCGCTACGGAAACGAAGCCTTTCCGGATATGCCCGGATTGGCCGCCCGCCTGAAGGCTACCGGCGTGCGGCCCGGCATCTGGATGCGGCCTCTACTTACTCACGAACGCGGGCTCGAATCGTGGGCCCTTAAACGCCCACGCGGAACAAATGGCGGGGAAATACTGCTTGATCCGACTATCCCCGAAGCCCGGGCGCGCATTCGCGAGGACGCGGCGGGTCTAGTAGCTTGGGGTTTCGAATTAGTTAAGCATGACTTTTCGACGGAGGACTTGTTCGGCCGTTTTGGCTCGAAAATGGGGGCCGCAATTACAGACTGCGGCTGGTCGTTTTATGATCGCAGCCGCACGACAGCTGAGATAGTGCGCGATGTTTACACTGCGATCCGCGAAGGCGCTGGCGAGCGAACGGTTATCATCGGCTGTAATACGATTGGCCATATCGGAGCAGGAGTTTTTGACCTGCAGCGCACTGGCGACGATACGAGCGGCCGCGACTGGAACAGAACCAGGCGCATGGGAGTAAATACGCTAGCGTTCCGCGGTGTCCAACACGGGGCCTTCTTCGCCACAGATGCCGACTGCGTCGGGATCACGGCCGCCGTGCCGTGGCAGCTGAACCAGCGGTGGCTCGATCTGTTGTCACGAAGCGGAACGCCGCTCTTCGTTTCGGCTGCCCCGGAGGCAGTAGGCGCGGAACAGCGAAAGGCACTTCGCGAAGCGTTCGCACGCGCGGACGAGAAACGTTCTGTGGCCGAGCCGCTCGATTGGCTCGAAACTACGACGCCAGCCCATTGGCGCTGCGATGGAGAAGCCGTCACCTACGACTGGTACGGTTCACGTGGTGATACCGCCGACTAGATCGCACGATCACTTCGATGAGTTCCGCTAAGCCGGAACACATACGATCTGGTAGTCGATCGGTTTTGCCTGAGCGATTCGGGATCATAGGTTAAGAGCCGCCCGTGGCTGGCGCAATTGCCAAACCCTCCTGAACCTCGCTCGATTCCTTGATGGGATTGCGATGAAAGCGAATGTCTTTTGCTCGCTCGAAAGTGACGTGTGTTCCGACCTTCCTGGCTCTCCAAGCGTGTTTAGTACTTAGAGGTTTGAAGGCCTGACCGTTTCTCCAGAGAAGGGTTGGTTTGCCGGGGCGGAATAAAGCGTCGTAGTTGTCTCCCATCCATTTTTGGCTGCGGACGTACACTTTGCCGATGGTTGGGTCAGCTACAACGGTGAGGTCATCGCCAGCCCAGATGCGCAATCCAGCTATATCCGCGAAGGCGGCACAATCCAAGGCATCATAGCCCATGATGCGGACTCCGCCGTTGATGTGGTCGCGGGACGGGTACAGTTTAGGATCAACATTTTCCGGCAGGATGGGACCGAGATTAGACTGGATAGCTCGCGCCAGCCAGGTGAAGGCATCCTTAGGAAAACCAACCCGGTTCAAAGCTAAAGCAACCTGCCAGAATTCTCTTGGCCATGCAGGACCGCGCCAGTAACCGCCCCACTTTGCGCTGTCAAACGCAAGTGTTGGTAAAAGTGCGCCATTGAATTTCCTGGGATCATTTAATCTGTCCATCATGGCAGCGATGCGGTTCGGGTCGGAGTCGTAGAAGAGAAAATAGTACGCGTCGAGATTTTCGCCTTGTGTCCATAATTTTCCGGTGCTTATATCGAGGTCCCAATAACGTTGGGTTTCAGCATCCCACAGTTTTGTACGTACGGCTTCTCTGGCAGCATCAAATTCTTCCTGCCAAGGTGAAGGATCTTCTCCGCGAATGCGAGACAGATATACCATCTCCTGCAAACTCCAGAGGTTAAAGACCTGTTCGTTCAGAACGCTGGTGGGCGCTTTGTTGTTATCGACAAAAGGTGAATTCTTGTCGTCCCAGCCGGTTTCGTAGATGTGCAGCCAATCAATCAAATGGTCTTGATTGGTATCGCGCACTTTGCGAAGGTTGCTTTGGTAGGCGACCAAGGATTGCCATAGAGTCCGTTTCCCTGCTGCTCCTTCGGGCTTTTCATCAAGGATGCCGGTATCTCCAGTGAGGCGCACGTAGGTACCGACGAGGGCTGCTTGCAGCGGAACACTTTCGGTTTCGTGCTCGGGGTGATCCGATTCATAGGTGCTTTTGCCGGAAGGAAAGATGGTCCAGGCTGCGCTTCCATCTCCGTGAGCATTGACCGAATAACGAAACCAATTGAGAATGGCTCCTCGCGCTAAATCTTTTCGGGTGGTCGCCGATAGCGCAATGGCCTCAGCAATGCCGTCGTTTCCCCACATGCCCATGAATGTATTCCAGTCAGCAATCGTTATTGGGGTACCTTTCAAATATTTTACCTGGCATGTGGTGCTTAACACTCCCCGCCAGAACCATAGTTCGCTGCGGACTAGATCTTCAGGAGTTATTTCCTCCTCAGCGCCAGAGGTTCCGATTTTGAAGTGAAGGGTTTCGTCAGGCGCTACCAACGGAACAGACGCCAGATAGTTATTCCACGCTTTGTTTGTGGCTTGTTTCAGAAGATCTTCAGAAGCGTTTATCTTCTGAAGTGTCATTCGAGCTTCTGATTCAGTTCCTCCTAGGGTGACAATGATGGATGCTTTTGCGCCTTGTTTGAGCATCCACTGAATACTATCTTCTTGTACGTTTGCCCTTGGAAGTTCTTGAAGCAATAAACGATATGGCCAACGAGGTGAGCCGTACAAAGCCTCGCTGTCGCTTTGCTCAGTCAATGCTTGAAAACCTGTACCATGAATGTATAGCCTTACCTGAAGTGGCCCATCGGCTTGCTTAATGTGGACTTGAAGAACCGCCGCTGGTTCTCCATAGACCGGATACACAGTGAAAACAACTTTTGGTCCACCTTCAAATACAGCTTGATATTCGGTACGATCTGGGAAATATGCAACGTGGCGTTCCGCTGAACTATCGGCAAAATTGTAAGCTCGATTCATGGCATCGACGAATGCAGGAGCGCCTATTTCCATCGCTTTCAGGCGGTCACTGGTATTATGCGGCGCATTATCAACGGGCGCGGGGATTATAACGATTTGCCCGCCGAATCCATTTTCGCGAAGCGCAAGAAAACCGTTGGATTGATAAATCAGGTCCATGGGAGGTTTTGGCGCATCGAACCGCATGAATTCGGAATAGTTAAAATTGGAACTTAGATACACGGGTAACGAGTCGGCGGATTTTTGTGTCTTGGCAACGACGGGAAAACCCATCGACATTATTACCACAGCAAATGGCAAGATACGACGACGAACCGATTCAGCATTCAGCCAGCAGCATTTGTGCATAGTTCTTTACAAGCCATCCTCCTCCATCGACAATCTTCCACTTCTATACTATGGGTTTTGAATACGTCCGGGTCGGCAAACGCCTACGGTGTGATTAGGACATTCGGCGTTTACTGATATTGCATTCAAAGCGCTGCCTATAATATCGGGATGAAACAATATGATCTCTTTCATCATGTTCATCACGCAAGTAGTCCGCGATCTTCCGCTTCTTCGAACGTGCATACTAGTACAGCTACAATCGACTACTGTAAAGGCACGGCCTGACTGGTAGTAATGCGGGCTCAAAAGAAAGTCTCTCCTCTCTCTTCGTTGCTCGCCATATTTGATTCGTTGCCAAGGATTTCAACTTCTGTCGACCAGTCTCAAACAATACGTCATAGCTATCCCCATCCACTTCCGATGTGTGAATTAGATTCACGGCCGAATCGGGAACCGTTTCGTTATAGAATCGGGAATGTATCATACCGCACAATGGATGCGTCACGCCGTCTTAAGAAGGCGCGGCGACTACGTGTCAGTTCCTAAAATTCTGACCCTTTTCATTCCGAAAACTCTGAGCCATCCGGCAATAGCCGGAAGGGCTAAAACTCTCTCTGTGCCTCCGGTCGGTGAACCGGCAGGGCCGAGGGAGGAGGATGCTAGGAATGTTAAAGCGTCACGAAGTCGAAATTCTACTGAAGGCCGGTC
>WNFO01010581.1_pt1 | contig 14950 bp, 19 predicted proteins | sample 5400251 | NCBI WGS metagenome assembly WNFO01 (sample SAMN13153354, study PRJNA577476) | soil metagenome | isolation source: 100 cm saprolite under Madrone tree | place: USA:California | collected 2016-06-14 | reverse complement strand
CGGGACCGACGAGATCGCCGACGTGACCGGCGCCGGCGACACCGTGATCAGCGCCTTCACGCTCGCACTGGCGAGCGGAGGCACGCCGCTCCAGGCCGCGACGCTCGCCAACATCGCCGGTGGCCTGGTCGTCATGAAGCGCGGCACGGCCACCGTGTCCCGCGCCGAGCTTCGCGCCGCACTGACCCGTGCGAGCTGAGCCGGGTGGACCTCGCCCCTCCCGGGGCGAGCCCATGGACATTGAAGAGGCTGCAACGCTAACCGAACGCCTGCGGGCCGACGGCAAGCGCATCGTGCTGGCCAATGGCTGCTTCGATCTGCTCCACGTCGGGCATGTCCGCTATCTGGAAGCCGCGCGCCGGCTCGGTGACGTCCTCTTCGTCGGATTGAACGGGGACGCGGCCGTGAGTCGGCTCAAAGGCCGCGGGCGTCCGCTCATGCCCGCCGCCGAGCGCGCCGAGATCCTCCGGGCTCTGCGATCGGTCGATCACGTCGTCGTCTTCGAGGAGGACACCGCGGACCGCCTGGTGACCCGGCTGCGCCCGCACGTTCACGCCAAGGGCACCGATTACACCGCCGACTCGGTGCCCGAGCGGGCGAGTGCCCATGCCGTCGGCAGTGAGGTCGCCATCACCGGCGATCCCAAGGATCACTCCACGCGCGACCTCATCGCCGCGATCCGCGAGCGCTTCCGGTGAACGTCGCGCTCGTCAAGCTCTCCTCGCTCGGTGACGTCGTCCACGCGTTGCCGGTGGCGGCCACGCTGCGTGCGCGGGTTCCGCAGGCGCGTATCACGTGGATCGTGGAGCGGCGCGAGGCCGCCGTGCTCGCCGGACATCCTGCCCTCGAGCGCGTCGTCACCGTCGATACTCGGCGCTGGCGGCGCGCGCGCACGCCGGCCGCGCTCGGCGAGAGCGCGCGTGCCGTCGTCGCGATACGCCGGGAGCTTCGCTCGGCGCGCTTCGACGTCGCGCTCGACCTGCAGGGGTTGATCAAGAGCGGCTTGCTCGTCCGTCTCACGCGAGCGCCGCTTCGCATCGGTTTCGATCAGCGCTGGTGCCGGGAGCCCTTGAATGTCCTGGCCACGAACCGCCGGGTGGCGCCGCCCATCGAGGCACGTCACGTCGTCGATCAGTACCTGTCGCTGCTCGGCGCGCTCGGCATCGACGGCCGCGTACTGGAATTCCGGCTGCCGTCCGATCCCGCGGCCGAGGCGCGCATGGACGAGTTCTTCGCGGGAGCCGGCTTGAAGCCGCGCGACCGGGTCGTCGTGCTCAATCCAGGCGCAGGACGCCCGGAGAAGCGCTGGCCCATCGAGCGCTTCCGTGCCCTCGCCGGGGTCCTGACCGCCGCGCACGGCGCGCGCGTCATCGTGGTGTGGGGCCCGGGCGAGGAGGCTGACGCGCGGGCGGTCGCCGCCACCGTGGCATCGCACGTCCTGCTGGCTCCGCCCACGGATCTGCTCGCTCTCATCGCGCTGCTCCGTCGGGCTGGCGTCGTCGTCGCCGCCGATACCGGGCCACTTCATCTTGCTGCCGCGCTGGGGACGCCGTGCGTCGGTCTGTATGGCCCGACGCGCGCCGAGCGAAACGGGCCCTACGGCGCCGGGCACCGGACCCTCCAGGCGTCGGACGGCCGGGTCGAAACGATCGACGTCGAGTCGGTCGCGGCAGCGACCCGGGAGCTTCTCGGATGACGACACGGCCGCGCCTGTCCGCCGTCGTCATCGCGCTCAACGAGGAGGCCCGGCTCCGGTCCTGCCTGGAGAGCGTGGCCTGGGCTGACGAGATCGTCGTCGTCGACGCCGAGTCTCAGGACAAGACCGTGCAGATCGCGCGCGAGTTCACCGAGCACGTGCTGGTGCGGCCGTGGCCGGGGTTCGCGGCCCAGAAGAACTTCGCGCTCGAGCAGGCCACCGGTGACTGGCTGCTCTCGCTCGACGCCGACGAGGAGGCCTCACCCGAGCTTCGCGACGAAATCGCGAAGATTCTCGTCCAGGCGGGCGCCGCCGACGGCTATGCCGTGGCCCGCCGCAACGTGTTCCTCGGCCAGTGGATCCGCCACGGGGGGCTCTATCCGGACTGGCAGGTGCGCCTGTTCCGCCGTGGCCGCGGGCGCTTCGTCGATCGCGACGTGCACGAGTCGGTGGAGGTGGACGGCCGTGTGGCTCGGCTGAGCGGTCACCTCGTCCACCGGAGCTACGAGGGCGTGTCGGACTTCTTCGACCGGGCCAATCGCTACTCGGCGCTGGCGGCCCAGGAGCTGGTGCGGGGCGGGGGACGGGCGCGCGCCCGCGAGCTCGTGCTGCGCCCGCTCGGCCGCTTCCTGTCGATGTACCTCGCGCAGCGCGGCTTCCTCGACGGGCGCAAAGGTCTTCTTCTGGCCGCACTGTACGCGTACTATGTGTTCATGCGTACGGCCAGAGTCTGGGAGGCCACACGCGCGCGATGAAGAAGACGCGCGTGCTCTCGGGCATGCGGCCGACCGGCAAGCTTCACCTCGGAAACTACCTCGGCGCACTCGACAACTGGGTCCGGATGCAGGACGAGTTCGACTGCTTCTTCTTCGTCGCCAACTGGCACGCGCTGACGACGGGCGCCGACAACGTAGCCGAGGTGCCGGCCAACACGATCGAGATGGTCGCCGACTGGCTCGGCGCCGGTCTCGATCCCGAGCGCTCGACGCTGTTCATCCAGTCGCTGGTGCCCGAGCACGCCGAGCTCCATCTGCTCTTCTCGATGGTGACGCCGGTGGCGTGGCTCGAGCGCGTGCCGACGTACAAGGAGATGGTCGAGCAGCTCGGCCTGGAGTCGCCGTCCTATGGCCTGCTCGGCTACCCGCTCCTCCAGGCGGCCGACATCTTGATGTACAAGCCGGCCTGGGTGCCCGTCGGCATCGACCAGGTGCCCCACGTCGAGCTCACGCGCGAGGTCGCGCGCCGCTTCAACAACATTTTCGGCGAGGTGTTTCCGGAGCCTCAGGCCAAGTTGACGGAGATCCCCAAGGTCCCGGGCACCGATGGCCGCAAGATGTCCAAGTCGTACGGCAACGCCATCTACCTCTCGGATCCGCCGGAGACGGTGAGGCAGAAGGTCCGGCCGATGGTGACGGACCCGGCGCGGAGGCGGCGGACTGATCCCGGTAATCCCGACGTGTGTCCCGTGTTCGATCTCCATCGCATCTTCACGCCGCCGCCCGACCGCGAATATTGCGCGACCGGGTGCCGCACGGCAGCGATCGGTTGCCTCGACTGCAAGGACGTGCTCCTCAAGCACCTGGAGCCCGCGCTGGCACCGATTCGCGAGCGGCGCCAGGCGTTCGCGGAGAAGCCCGATCGGATCGTGGACATTCTCAAGGCGGGCTCGGTCCGGGCACGCAAGGTGGCGGAGGCCACGATGAGCGACGTGCGGCGAGTCGTGCCGCTCACGCCATGACCACGGCGTCGAGCGAGAGTCCGAGCAGTGGCAATCTCCTCACGCTTCGCGTGGGGCAGTTCGAGGGCCCACTCGATCTGCTGCTGCACCTCTGCCGCACCCACGAGATCGACCTCGCCGCGCTGCCGGTACGCGCCATCACCGATCAGTACGTGGCTCACCTCGAGGCCATGGAGTTCCGCGACCTCGAAACGGCCGGTGCCTACTTAGTCATGGCCGCGACGCTGATCTATCTGAAGTCGAAGCTGCTCGTCCCGCCCGACGAAGTCGATGAACAGCTCGACGAGGAGGGCGAGGCGCTCCGTCACGAGCTGGAGGAGCGGCTGCGCGAGTACGCGCGGATCAAGACGCTGGGGTCATGGCTGGCCGAGCAGGAAGCCCAGCAGGCCCTGATCTGGGGCCGCACCGGCAACGAGCTGCCGCCGCCCGACGACGTCCCGCTCGAGGACCTGTCCGTCCATCAGCTCGAGAAGGCGCTCAAGCGCCTCATCAACGAGCAGGCGCGCCGGAAACCGCGCGAGGTTCAGCCGGAGCCGATGTCGCTGCTCGAGCGCATGACCGAGATCTTGACCGTCCTGCGCGACACCTGGTCGCTGCTGTTCTCGTCGCTCACCGGCGGCGAGCGGCGACGGCCGGAGATCGTCGTGACGATGCTGGCCGTGCTCGAGCTGGTGAGGCTCGGTCGCATCCGGACGCAGCAGACCGAGCTGTTCGGCGACATCATCATCGAGCGCCGCGAGGACGCCCCCGGGGACAATGGTCGTCTCACGCAGGACTCCGAGATGGACAGCGTCCCGCTCAGTGGCGACTCTGATCGGGTGAGCGGTTGACCGCCGCGCGTTATCGCGGCGGGGCACGGGCGTGGCAAAGCCCGGGTGCCCGTGCCCTGTACAAAGGAGGGACCACCGTTGCCGACGCCCACTGACGTGGTCGAGGCCTTGCTCTTCGCCTCCGACACTCCTCTCGAAGCCGAGCGCATCCGCGAGGTCCTCGAGCTCGGCGACGCCGACGAGGCGCGCGCGCTCGTGGACGAGCTTCGCTCCCGCTACGACAAGGAGGACCGCGCGCTCGCGGTCGTCGAGGTGGGCGGTGGGTACCGTATGGTGACACGCCCGCAGATCGCGCCCTGGCTCATGCGCCTGGCCAAGACGCGCACGAAGGCGCGGCTGTCGCGGCCCGCGCTGGAGACCCTGGCCATCATCGCCTATCGCCAGCCGGTATCCCGTCCCGAGGTCGACGCCGTGCGCGGCGTCAACTCCGAGGGCGTGCTCGACAGCTTGCTCGACCGCCGGCTGGTCCGCGTCGCCGGGCGCAAGGAAGCGCCGGGACGGCCGTTCCTCTACGAGACGACCCGCGAGTTCCTCGTGGCGTTCGGCCTGCGCGACCTCAACGATCTCCCGAAGGTGGAAGGCGAGCTGATGATCCCGGAGGTGAGCGTCGCCGCCAATGGCCAAGCTCAGACTGAACAAGGTCCTGGCCCAGGCGGGGCTGACGTCACGGCGGGGAGCTGATCGCCTCATCCTCGAGGGACGTGTCGCCGTCAACGGCGACGTCGTCCGCGAGGCGGGGACCGTCGCCGACCCCGACCGCGACCACGTCACTGTCGACGGCCGTGGCCTGCCGGCCGCCGAGACGAAGGAGTACGTCCTCCTCAACAAGCCCCGCGGGTATCTGACCGCGCGCAGCGATCCCGATGGCCGGCCGGTGGTAACGGACCTGGTGCGGTCCCACGCGCGCCTCTTTCCCGTCGGCCGCCTCGACGTGGACGTCGAAGGGCTGCTCGTGCTCACCAACGACGGTGCGCTGACCCATCGATTGCTTCATCCCCGCTATGGCCTGGCGCGTCTGTACGAGGCCGAGGTCGCCGGCAACGTGCGCCGGGCCGATCTCGACCGATGGCGGCGAGGATTGACGCTCGACGACGGCCCCGCGATCCCGCTCGCCGTGAGCCTTGAGCGTACGGGGACAGAGAGCAGCCTGCTCCATCTGACGTTCGGCGAAGGCCGCAAGCACGAGGTGAAGCGCTACTGCGAGGCGCTCGGTCATCCCGTGCGGCGTCTCCGGCGCATCGGGTTCGGCCCGATCGCTCTCGGTCGCCTTCGGGTGGGCGCCTGGCGTACGCTGACGTCTGGCGAGATCCGCGCGCTTCGGGCGGCCGCGGCGGCGCCTCCACCCGCCGATCGCCGCGTGCTTGCGCCGTCTGTGCGCAATAGCCTATAATCTTTCGTATTCGCAAGCGAAGAGCGGTCAGGAGTACGTATGAACCTGGACGATTGGCGTTCCAGGATCAATGACCTAGACAACCAGATCCTCCACCTCCTCAACCAGCGAGCCGAGGCCGCCCTCCAGATCGGAGACCTCAAGCGACGGCAGGATCTGCCGTCGTATGCCCCCGACCGAGAGGCTGAGATCGTCACCCGTCTGTCTGCCGCCAACGGGGGCCCGCTGCCGGCGGCGGCGATCCGTGCGATCTGGCGTGAAATTCTGTCGGGATGCCGGGCGCTCGAGCGTGCGCTGTCGGTCGCGTTCCTGGGGCCTCGGGCGACGTTCACGCACCAGGCGGCGCTCCAGCACTTCGGGAGCGGCCCCTCGTACGCGCCGTCGCGGTCGATCGCCGACGTCTTCGAGGACGTCGAGCACTCGCGGGTCGAGTACGGCGTGGTGCCGGTGGAGAACTCGACCGAGGGCGCCGTCAACATCACGCTCGATCGCCTCATCGATTCGGACACGCTGATCTGCGGCGAGATCTACCTGCCGATCAGCCAGCACCTGCTCTCCCAGGCGCGTGAGCTGTCCGAGATCAAGCTGGTGATCTCGCATCCCCAGGGGCTCGCCCAGTGCCGGGGGTGGCTCGCCCAGAACCTGCCCGAAGTGCCCACCCAGGACGTGACGTCCACTGCGGCCGCCGCCGAGCAAGCGGCCGGCGACGTGACGATTGCCGCCATCGCGTCCGACCTCGCCGCGGAGCTCTACGGCGTGCGGGTGCTGCGGCCGCGGATCGAGGACAATCCGCACAACGCCACGCGCTTCCTGGTGATCGGTCGCCGCGCCGTCGGCCCCAGCGCGCGGGACAAGACCTCCATTCTGTTCGCGATGCGCAACGAGCCCGGTGTTCTCTACCGCATCCTGGAGCCGTTCGCGCGCCGGGGCATCAATCTGATCAAGATCGAGACGCGGCCGGCCAGGAGCCGCCCGTGGGAGTTCGTCACATTTCTGGACTTCGAAGGCCACCGCGATACGCCGACCGTGGCGGCGGCCTTGAACGAGATCGAGGGGCGAACCCTGTTCCTGAAAGTCCTCGGTTCGTACCCCGCGGCATAAGGAGAGGGCATGCACACCCAGTGGGAATCCCTGGCCAATGAGCACATCCTCGGGATCGCCCCGTACGAACCGGGCAAGCCGATCGAGGAGCTGGAGCGTGAGCTCGGCATCAGCGACGCCATCAAGCTCGCCTCCAACGAGAATCCGCTGGGCCCCTCGGATCGCGTGCAGAAGGCGCTCGCGGCCGCCCTCACCACGCTGAACCGGTATCCCGACGGCAGCGGCTTCTACCTGCGGCAGGCGCTGGCCAAGAAGCACGGCGTCGGGTCCGAGCAGATCATCCTGGGCAACGGCTCCAACGAGCTGATCGAGCTGCTCGTGCGCACGTTCCTCAAGCCGGGCGACGAGGCGGTGGTCCCCCATCCCTCGTTCGTCGTGTACCCGATGATCGTGCAGGCGGCCGGCGGCATCCGCGTGATGGTGATGCTCAGGGACTACCGGCTCGACCTCGACGCGATGGCCCGCGCGGTCACGCCGCTGACCAAGATGGTCTTCATCGCCAATCCGAACAATCCGACGGCCACCATCGTCACCGCCGACGAGGTGGAAGCCTTCATGAATCGGATTCCCGATCGCACCATCGTCGTCTTCGACGAGGCCTACTTCGAGTTCGCCATGGGCCCCGATTTTCCCGACACGCTCTCGTACGCCAAGCAGGGACGCAAGGTCATCGTCCTGCGCACGTTCTCGAAGGCCAACAGCCTGGCTGGCCTGCGCGTCGGCTATGCGGTGGCCGACGCCGACGCCACCGCGCTGATGAATCGCATTCGCCAGCCCTTCAACGTGAACTCACTCGGTCAGATCGCGGCGCTGGCCGCGCTGGAGGACGAGGCCCACGTGCTCGAGTGCGTGCGCATGATCGAGGCCGGGCGGCACTTCCTCTACGACGAGTTCAAGACCCTCCGTCTGAAGTACGTGCCCTCGCGGGCCAACTTCATCCTGGTCGACGTCGGCCGGAGCGCCGCCGAGATCTATCAGAAGCTCCTGCACGAGGGTGTCATCGTGCGGCCGATGACGGCGTTCGGGATGGAGAGCACGCTTCGCATCACGGTGGGCACGCCGGCCGAGAACCGCCGGCTCATCAAGGGCCTGCGCGCGGCGCTCGGAAAGAAGGGGCCGTGATCGGCCGCCTCGCGATCGTCGGCGTCGGGCTCCTCGGTGGCTCGGTGGCCAAGGCTGTTCGGGCCCAGGGACTCGCCCACGAGATCGTGGGGATCGCCCGGGACGTCGGGCGGCTCCACGCCGCCCTGAAGGACGGGACGCTCGATCGCGTCACCACCGCGATCGGCGACGGCGTCAAGGACGCCGATCTGATCGTGCTCGGCACGCCCGTCGGCATCATCGAGCGCCAGCTTCCGGAAGTCTGGCAAGCCGCGGCCCCGAGCGCGGTCATCACCGACGTCGGCTCGACCAAGGCGGCGATCGTCGCCGCCGCCCAGCGCCTGACCACGAGGTCACGACCGCGCCGTGGCGGCGATCAGCCACGTCCCCCACCTCGTCGCCTGTGCGCTCGTCGACGCCGTCGAGCGCTTCGATCCGGCGGCCTTCGACGTGGCCGCGCGGGGCTTCAAGGACACCACGCGGATCGCGGCCGGTGACGTGGACACGTGGGAGGCGATCTTCCTGGCCAATCGCACGGCGGTCGTCCAGGCGACGGCTGCGGCGCAGGCCGCGCTCGCCGATCTGGTGCGCCTGATCGAGCGAAACGATCGCGACGGGTTGCGCGCGGCGCTGGCGCGCATCAAGGCGCGGCGGGAGCGGTTGCCGTGAAGCTGCGCGTGCGGCCGGTCACGCGTCTCTCCGGGCGCATCGAGGTCCCGGGCGACAAGTCCATCTCGCACCGGGCGGCGCTGCTGGGCGCGCTCGCAGAGGGCACCACCGACATCCGCGGCTATCTCGAGGCCGAGGACTGCCTGCGCACGATCGCCGCCGTGGAAGCGCTCGGCGCCGAGGCGGTCAGCCGTTCTGGACGTTCCTCACCGGCGACGACTCGCTGCGACGGCGGCCGATGAAGCGCATCGCCGACCCGCTCGCCCGCATGGGCGCGACGATCGTCGGCCGCAGCGACGGCAATCGCTTGCCACTCGGTATTCGGGGACTCGCCCAGCCCAAGGCGCTCGCCTACGAGTCTCCCGTGGCCTCGGCTCAGGTGAAGTCCGCGGTGCTGCTCGCGGGGCTCCACGCCGACGGGCCTGTGTCGGTGACGGAGCCGGCGGCGTCGCGCGATCACTCCGAGGTGATGTTGCGCCAGTTCGGCGCCCGCATCGAGAGCCGCGGCCTGACGACGACGCTCACACCGGGGCCGTTGTCGGCGGCGCCGGTGGTCGTGCCCGGCGACATCTCGTCGGCGGCCTTCCCCCTGATCGCGGCGGCGATCGTGAAGGACGCGCGCGTGACCGTCGCCGGCGTCGGTCTCAATCCCACGCGGACGGGCGCCCTCGATGTCCTCGCCGCCATGGGCGGCAAGATCGAGCTCGCGCCGTACGGTGGAGAGGTCTTGGAGGGGTCGAGAGGTCCCTCTCATCGCGCGGCGGGCGAGCCGCGCGGCGACGTCACCGTGAGCACGAGCGGCTTGCGCGGGACCGGCATCGGCGGTGCGCTGATCCCGCGGCTCGTCGACGAGATCCCGGTGCTCGCCGTGGCCGCGGCGCTGGCCGATGGGCGCACGGAAATCACGGACGCGGCCGAGCTGAGGGTGAAGGAATCCGACCGGCTGGCGGCGCTCGCGCGCGAACTGGGGCGCATGGGCGCGCGCGTGAGCGAGCGCCCGAACGGCCTCGTCATCGACGGGCCCGCGCGTTTGCGCGGCGCCAGCGTGACGAGCGGCGGCGACCACCGCATCGCGATGGCGCTGGCCGTGGCCGGCCTGGTGGCCGAGGGCGAGACCATCATCGACGACACCGAGTGCATCGCGACGTCGTTTCCCCGGTTCGCCGATCTGCTCAACACGCTGGCCGGACAGCGCTGTGTCGAGGTCGAGGCGTGACGCTCGAGAAGCTGATCATCGCGATCGACGGCCCCGCGGGCGCGGGCAAGAGCACGGTGTCCACGGCGCTCGCTCAGCGTCTAGGCTTTCGCCTGATCGACACCGGAGCGATGTACCGCGCGCTCGCGTGGAGCGTGGCGCAAGTCGGCCTGCCCGCGGAGGACAGCCCGGCGCTGCGCCGGCACCTGGACGGCGTCGAGGTCACGCTCGACGATGACCGCGTGCTGGTCAACGGACGCGACGTCAGCGACGAGATCCGGACGCCGGCCATCAGCGCGCTGACGTCGCGGCTGACGATGCTGGCGCCGATCCGCGCGAAGGTGACGCCGCTGCAGCGCCAGATGGCGGCGCCGGGCGGCGTCGTGCTGGAGGGACGCGACACGGGAACGGTCGTGTGCCCCGACGCCGACGTGAAGTTCTACCTCGACGCCAGCGACGAAGAGCGGGCTCGCCGGCGGCAGGCCGAGCTGGCCGCCCGCGGCGTGGCGATGGCCTTGCCGGCCGTGCTCGCGGAGATCCGCCTTCGCGACGTGCAGGACAAGACGCGCGCGCTGGCGCCGCTGCGGCAGGCCGACGACGCCGTGGCCATCGACACGACGGGCCTGACCCTGGAACAGGTCGTGAAGCGCATGATGCAGGAGATCGAGCAACGATGCTGTACACAGTCATGAAGTTTCTCGCCGTCGTGGCGATGCGCGCGCTGTTCCGGCTCCGCGGCTGGGGCACCGAGCACGTGCCGCGCACCGGGTCGGTGCTGCTGGTTGCGAATCACTCGAGCGTGCTCGATCCTCCGCTCGTGGGTGGATCGGCGCCGCGGCCGGTGTCGTTCATGGCCAAGGCCGAGCTGTTCCGGATCCCGCTGTTCGGCGGATTGATCTATCGGCTCAACGCTCGACCGGTCCGTCGCGACGGCGGTGATCCGGCGGCGCTGCGCGCAGCGTTGCGCGTGCTGGAGAACGGCGGCGCGCTCCTCGTGTTCCCGGAAGGGACGCGAGGGCCCGAGGGCGAATTGCGGCAAGGCAAGGCCGGTGCGGGTATGCTGGCGGTCCTCAGCGGAGCGTCCGTAGTTCCTGTATATATCAGCGGCAGCGGCCGGGCTTGGCCCCGGGGGCGCAGGCTCCCGCGGCCCACCCGGGTCACGGTGTGGTTCGGCGAGCCCATGAGCTTTGCCAGACAGAGTGGGAGCAGTCGGAAGGAGGCCTACGAGGCCGCCAGTCAGGCGATGATGGCGGCGATCGGGCGCCTGAAGGAACGTTCGCAGGAAGTGGGCGAGGCAGGTGCGGGAGGAGCCGTATTACCCTCGTCCAAATACATTTACGGGAGGAGCGGGCAGCATGGAGAAGCATGAACGGCGCGATAACCTCGGCGAACCGCGAAAGGAGGCAACCTGGGCGGCCGAGGAGCGCATGGAGGATGTGTACGGGTCAGGCGGCCGAATGGCCGAGTTCGAAGAAGGCGAGGTCGTCCGCGGCCGCGTCGTCCACATCGGCACCGGTGAGGTGCTCGTGGACGTCGGCTACAAGAGCGAGGGCGCGATCCCGATCGAGGAGTTCCGCGGGAACCTGCCCAAGGTCGGGGAGGACATCGACGTCTACCTCGAGGCCAAGGAGGACTCCGAAGGCCTGATCGTCCTGTCCAAGGAGAAGGCGGACAAGATCCGCGTCTGGGACGCGATCACGCAGGCCTACGACAAGGGCACGCCGGTCGAAGGACGCATCGTGGAAGTCGTCAAGGGTGGCCTGGCGGTGGACGTGGGGGTCAAGGCATTCCTGCCCGGATCCCAGGTCGACCTCCGTCCGGTCAAGAACCTGGCTTCCCTGGTCGGCCAGCACGTGCGCTCCAAGGTCATCAAGCTCAACCGGCGGCGCGGCAACGTCGTGCTGTCCCGGCGGGCCGTCCTGGAGGAAGAGCGCGAGGAGAAGAAGAAGCACACGCTGGAAGTCCTCCACGAGGGGATGACGCTCACGGGCACCGTGAAGAACATCACCGACTACGGGGCCTTCATCGACCTCGGAGGCATCGACGGGCTGCTGCACGTCACCGACATGAGCTGGGGGCGGGTCGGCCACCCGTCGGAGATCTTCCAGGTCGGCGACCAGGTGGACGTCGTGGTGCTCCACTTCGACCGTGACACCGGCCGCGTGTCCCTCGGCTACAAGCAGAAGCAGTCGGATCCGTGGGAGAACGTCGAGCAGAAGTACCCGGCCGGCCACAAGACACGGGGACGCGTGGTGAGCCTCACCAACTACGGCGCCTTCATCGAGCTGGAGGCCGGCGTGGAGGGGCTCGTGCACGTGTCGGAGATGTCCTGGACCCGGCGCGTCCGTCACCCGTCCAAGCTCGTCAACGTGGGCGAGGAAGTCGACGTCGTCGTCCTCGACGTCAACCGAGGGGCCAAGCGGATCTCGCTCGGCATGAAGCAAGTCGAGGCCGACCCGTGGACGACGATCGAAGAGCGTTATCAGCCCGGGAACCGCGTGACCGGCCGGGTGCGCAACCTGACCGACTTCGGCGCGTTCATCGAGCTGGAGCCGGGCGTGGACGGCTTGCTCCACATCTCGGACATGTCGTGGACGCGAAGCGTCGGCCACCCGTCGGAGGTCCTGAAAAAGGGTCAGGAAGTCGAGACGCAGATCCTCAACATCGACCGCGACAACAAGCGGATCTCGCTCGGCCTCAAGCAGATCCAGCCCGATCCGTGGTCGACCGTCGCCCAGCGCTTCCCGATGGGCTCGCGGGTGACTGGCAAGGTGGTGCGTCTCACCGACTTCGGCGCCTTCGTGGAGCTCGAGCCCGGCGTGGACGGCCTGCTCCATATCTCGCAGATGTCGAACCGGCCGATCGGCACGCCCGCCGAGGTCGTCAACGTCGGCGACGAGCTGGCGCTGCTGGTGATCCGCGTCGATCCGAACGAGCGGCGCATCGGCCTCAGCCTCAAAGAGCTGGCTCACGCCGTGGATCTGAGCCAGCCGGACGACCGCGGTGGTGCGGGGCGGGGACGCGGGAAGAAGAAGCGTCGCGACGACTATGACTACGACGATGAGGAATAGCCGCTAGCGTGGCGCATCGCCTCACCGTCGTGGCCGTCACGCTCGTGATCTGGCTGGTGGTGGTCGGCCTCTTCCTGGCCGTCACGGGGGGTGTGCTGTCTAAGAGCGGAGACGGGGCGACCGGGGGTGGTTACTTCGGGCCGCGGGTGGCGATCGTCGAGCTCGAGGGAGTCATCCTCGACGTCGACGACCTCATCAAGGATCTCAAGAGTTATCGCGACAACCCTCAGGTGCGGGCCGTCGTGATTCGCATCAACAGCCCCGGGGGCGTCGTTGCGCCGTCGCAAGAGCTCCACGACGCGCTCGTGCGCCTCCGACAGGGGGGCAAGCCCGTCGTGGCCTCGCTCGGCTCGGTGGCGGCTTCGGGCGGCTACTACGTCGCGGTGGCGGCCGACCGGATCTACGCCAATCCCGGAACGCTCACCGGCTCCATCGGCGTGATCATGCAGATGGCCAACTTCGAGCAGCTCATGAAGAAGGTCGGCGTAGATTACGTCGTCGTAAAGGCGGGCGCCTTCAAGGACGTTGGCAATCCCGGGCGGCCGATGACGCCCGAGGAGCGGCGCGTGCTCCAGGCGTTGCTCGACGACGTCCACGGGCAGTTCATCGGCGCCGTCGCCGAGGGCCGCAAGCTCGACCGCGCGCAGGTCACGCAGTTCGCTGACGGCCGCATCTTCTCGGGGACTCAGGCCAAGGCGCTTCAGATGATCGACGAGCTCGGCGGCCTCGAAGACGCCGTCAACGGCGCGGCGCAGCTCGCCGGTATCCGCGTGCCGCCGAAGGTGATTCCGCCCAAGCGGCGCATCTCGATCTTCGATCTGCTCCGGAGCCAGCTCGGGATCGCCCGGGTGACGCTCACGCCGACCCTGCCGATGTTCAAGACACCGCTGTACCTCATGGATTGAGGCCCGGGCGCTGCCTAACCCCCTATAAGAGTTGACATTCTCGAAATCTGCATGCTAGGGTCATCACACGGAGTGCGAGATGACAAAAGCCGAGCTGATCGACGAGGTCTCCAAGCTCTCCAACCTGACGAAAAAAGAGACTGAGACCATCGTCAACACGATCTTCGACAACATCACCGACGCGCTGGCCAAGGGCGACAAAGTCGAGCTTCGTGGCTTCGGCAGCTTCCGTATCCGCTACCGGAATTCGCGCAAGGGACGTAATCCGAAAACCGGCAGCGCCGTCGAAGTACCCGAGAAGCGGGTGCCCTTCTTCAAGGTCGGCAAGCGTCTCCGCGAACTCGTCAACACGTGAGGCTTGGCCCGGCGGCGTGAATCGCCTCTGGGCTCCGTGGCGCATGACCTACGTCGGAGGGTCGAGCGCCGCGGGTGGCTGCATCTTCTGCAACGCGCTGGCCTCCGGTAACGACGCCAAGTATCTGATCCTCCAGCGTGGCCCGCGGGCCTTTCTCATCCTCAACGCCTATCCATATACTCCTGGTCATCTCATGGCCGTGATCAACCGCCACGTCGGTGCCCTCGCCGAAGCGGACGCCGAAGAGCTGGCGGACGCGATGGCCCTCGCCGGGCTGGCGACCCGCGTCCTGACCGAGGAGTACCGGGCCGAGGGATTCAACATCGGCGTGAACCAGGGCCGGGTGGCCGGCGCCGGCATCGAGGGCCACCTGCACGTTCACGTGGTGCCGCGCTGGAACGGCGACACCAACTTCATGACGACGCTCGGCGAGGCGCGCGTGCTGCCCGAAGCGCTCGAGGCGACGTATACCCGTCTCAAGGGACGCCTGGGTGGCTGATCCGACTGCTCGGCCCGGCGGCGTCACACCGATGATGCGTCAGTACCGGGAGCTCAAGCAGCGCTACCCGGACTACCTGTTGCTGTTCCGCCTCGGCGATTTCTACGAGCTGTTCCTCGAGGATGCCGAGCTCGGCGCCCGGTTGCTGCAGATCACACTGACGTCGCGGCAGGGCTCGCCGATGGCGGGCATCCCTCATCACGCCGCCGAGGTCTATATCGCGCGGCTGATCCGCGCCGGCCAGAAGGTCGCGCTCTGCGAGCAGCTCGAGGCCCCCGGCAAGGGCAAGAAACTCCTCAAGCGTGACGTCGTGCGGCTCATCACGCCGGGAACGATCACCGACACCGCGTTCCTCGCCGGTTCCGCCAACAACTTCCTGCTCGCGGTCGTGCGCGCGCGC
>WNFO01002600.1_pt1 | contig 14950 bp, 10 predicted proteins | sample 5400251 | NCBI WGS metagenome assembly WNFO01 (sample SAMN13153354, study PRJNA577476) | soil metagenome | isolation source: 100 cm saprolite under Madrone tree | place: USA:California | collected 2016-06-14 | reverse complement strand
GCCTATTTCTATGTTGACGCACAAGCGAACGATCAGAGCAAGCTGTCAATCATTCCGTTCGAGGGTGGCGAGCCGGTAACGACGATTAATCTTTCTCGTACCGCGGCTGGCTCCGGGTTCGGGTTTGTGTGGATGCCCGATGGGCGATCGATCGCCTACATAGACGCCGGCGGTGGCATCCAAAACGCTTGGAGCCAGCCAATCGACGGTAGCACGCCAAAGCAACTGACTAACTTCAAATCAGAATTCATAGCCAGCTTCGCGATCTCGCGCGACGGCAAACAGATTGCCGTAAACCGCGTCACCTCGACAAGTGAGATTGTGCTTATCAAGGGCTTCCGGTAAGAACGCCAGAGTTGCCCTCGGAAAGTTACGTGCGGCATCGTGACTCTTGCTGTTGGAACAAAACTAGGCCGCTACGAAATCCGCTCGAAGATTGGTGAGGGCGGGATGGGCGAAGTTTATTTGGCGCGCGACCTGGAGCTGGACCGAACGGTCGCTATTAAGATTCTTCCGGAAACCCTTGCCTCGGATCCGCAACGTCTGCAACGATTCATTCAGGAAGCCAGGGCGGCCTCGGCCTTGAATCATCCGCACATCCTCACGATTTATGAAATCGGCGTCACCGGGAGTTCGCGTTTCATCGCCACTGAGTTCATTGACGGTGAGACTTTGCGGCAGCGAATTAGTGCGGGACTGAACCTGGCAGAGGCGTTGGAGATCACGATTCAAGCTGGTAGTGCGCTCTCCGCGGCTCACGCCGCAGGGATTATCCATCGCGACATCAAGCCAGAGAACATCATGGTTCGTCACGATGGCTACATTAAGGTGCTCGACTTCGGTCTGGCAAAACTCACCGAGCCAAAGGGTTCCACCACCGATACCGAAGCGCCTACCAGAGCGATGGTCAATACCGACGCCGGCACGGTAATGGGCACGGCGAATTACATGTCGCCCGAACAGGCAAAAGGAATCCACGTCGATGCGCGCAGCGACCTTTGGAGTTTGGGAGCGGTTCTCTACGAGATGATCGCCAGACATGTGCCGTTCCCCGGCGAGACTCCAACCGAGACGATTTCGCTAATTCTCCAGCGAGAGCCCGCGCCGCTGACGCGCTTTGCACACGGGGTACCAGCGGAGTTGGAGCGCATCGCCACCAAGGCGCTGACAAAAGATCGCGAGGAGCGTTATCAGACCGCGAAAGACTTGCTGATCGATTTGAAAAGCCTGAAACGTAAGCTCGAAGTGGATGCCGAAATTGAACGTACCGTCGCGCCGGAGCTGAGATCGTCGGCTTCAACCAGCCGGGGGGCGAGCGTGGCGGCGACCGTCTCAGGCGCCGTCACTGCGACAACTCCCGCCGGGGCGCACTCACCATCGAGCGCGGAGTACGTTGTTTCGGGAATCAGACACCACAAACTGGTGGCGGCGATTGCTCTGCTTGTGCTACTTGTCGCAGCCTTTGGCGTCGGCGCTTATCTGCATGCCCGCAACACCGAAGTCGCGATCGAGTCAATCGCCGTGTTGCCGTTCGTCGATCAGAATCACGATCCCGATTCGGAGTATCTTTCCGATGGCTTGACCGAAGGCATCATCAACAGCCTAACTCAACTTCCCCGTCTCAAAGTGATCGCGCGCAGCTCTGTCTTCCGCTACAAAGGGAAAGAGACCGATCCATTCATGGCGGGGAAAGAACTGGGCGTACGAGCAATTCTAACGGGACGAATCGTACAGCGTGGAGATAACATAACCATCAGCACCGAGCTGGTTGACGTGCGTGATAACAAGCAGCTTTGGGGCGAGCAGTATACCGAGAAAGTCTCGGACTTAATGTCGTTGCAACGCGATATCGCGGGAAAGATCGTGGGCAATCTGCGTTTGAAAATTTCCGGTGAAGAACACAACCGGATGATGAAGCACTACACCGACAACGCAGAGGCTTATCGGCTTTATCTAAAAGGTCGCTTTTATTGGAACAAACGCAACGCCGAGTCGCTTAAGAAATCGATCGACTATTTCAATCAGGCGATTGAAAAAGATCCCAACTTCGCGCTGGCGTATTCGGGCCTCGCGGACGCCTATGGCTTGCTTCCAAATTATTCCGGCGGTTCGCCCCAGGAATTTGCGCCGAAAGCAAAGGCGGTGGCCAAGAAAGCGATCGAGCTTGATGACAACCTGGCCGAAGCCCACACGTCGTTGGCGACAATGCTCGCAGACTATGATTGGAACTGGGCCGAAGGCGAGAAAGAATTTAAGAAGGCGATTGCCCTGAATCCAAACTATGCGACCGCGCATCAGTGGTACAGCGACGGTCCGCTGCTGTCCGAAGGCCGCTTTGAAGAGGCGAACGCCGAAATGAAGCGCGCCCAGGAACTTGATCCGCTTTCCTTGATTATTAACGCTGAAGTTGGCGCCAACTATATATACGAGCGGCAGTACGACAAAGCGATTGAACAATTGCGTAAAACCATAGAGTTGGATCCGAACTTTTATTATGCTCGTTGGAACCTGGGCTTCGCCTACTCAATGAAGGGATCTTTTTCGGAAGCCTTAACGGAATACCAGACAGCATTCAAGTTAAGTAACGATCCGAGCATCCTGGGACTGGTAGGGAATGCTTACGCCCGATCGGGCCATCGTGGGGAAGCTTTGAAGACGCTCGAGCAACTGAAAGAACTATCGAAACAAACCTACGTTGATCCCAACGCATTTGTGCAGATTTATGTGGGCCTGGACGACAAGGAACAAGCTTTTCAATGGTTGGAAAAGTGTTATCAGGATCACGCGCCAGAGATGGCGTTCGTCAAAATCGACCCCTTGCTTGATAGCCTGCGATCAGATCCGCGGTTGGCTGACTTCGTTCATCGCGCAGGCTTGTAGTCGCACACAGTTCGACTCAAGGCGTCACCCGATCCATCGATCTGATTCTGAAATGACGCTAACGCCCGGCACACGACTTGGCCGTTATGAAATCCGCTCGACGCCAATGCACGGTCTTGCTGAATTGGACGAATGTCTGACGGGGAATTAAGTTATTTATTTCAATCGGTCGGTTTAAGAAGGAGAAACGAATGGCACTAACAGGTGGTTTGGCAGGCAGGAATCTGGGGATGATCTTGCTCGGCCTCTGGCTGATCCTTACCGGACTCTTGCCGTTGCTCAACATCAGAATCTCGTCCACAGTCACAACTGGTTTAGCTGTCCTGGGCATCGCGGCAGGCGTATTGATCCTAATCCGTCGTTAAAGACTTTGACTGCGGTGGCCGGATGACAACCGAATAATGACCCTTGGTACCGGCACCAAACTCGGTGGCTACGAAATCCGCTCGAAGATTGGCGCTGGCGGGATGGGAGAAGTGTATCTGGCGCAGGATACCCAGACAGGCAGGATGATTATTCATGGCAGATGATCAAGAGTCAGGATCCCCAAACGAAGGTCTGACTCCGGAAGTAGGAGCCACGACCGACGTCGCACCGCTCGGGCGTGCGGCGACCAAGCCGGCGCATGAACTGACAGCGGCGGAAGACAGCGATCCGGTTGACTGGAGCCGGGTCACGCAGATGACTGAGTTTCGCGCGATGGTGCGAGCAAAGCTGCGTTTCATCATTCCCGCAACTCTCTTCTTTGTCATTTACTATTTCGCCCTTCCGGTCCTGGTTGGTTATGCGCCCGCTCTGATGTCGAAGCGCGTGATCGGGGTGGTGAATATCGCGTACCTCTTTGCGTTGTCGCAGTTCTTTATGGCCTGGATTATCGCCGCACTCTATCTGCGAGCTGCGGCCCGCTTCGACAAGATGGAACACACTGTTGTCGAGAAGGCTGAAAGTGCACTTGGATCACGGCGGGGGAACAAATAATGACGATGGCCCTGGCAATGTTCCTTTTCTTTGTCGGTGTCACTCTGGTCATTACGTACTGGGCGGCGCGGCGGACCAGTGGCGCCAGCGCTTTCTTTGCTGCGAACCGGCAGATCAAAGGCTGGCAAAACGGCTTTGCGGTCGCCGGCGACTATATGAGTGCGGCATCGTTCCTGGGCATCGCAGGGATCATAGCCTTCCAGGGCTACGATGGATTCATGTATTCAGTCGGATGGCTAGTCGCGTACCTGACGGTGCTCCTGATTGTCGCCGAACCTTTGCGGAATGCCGGGAAATACACGATGGCCGACGTGCTGGCTTATCGACTTAGCGCTCGGCCCGTGCGGGCGATGGCTTCGCTCAGCACGATCACTGTCAGCATCTTCTACATGATCGCCCAAATGGTCGGAGCGGGCGCGCTGGTCGCTTTGCTGCTGAAGAACTCGGGCATCAGTTTTCACACCGCGGTCATCGGCGTCGGCGTATTGATGATTGTCTATGTGGTCTTTGGCGGAATGCTGGCGACTACCTGGGTTCAGATCATCAAAGCCATGCTTTTGATGGGCGGAACGATCCTGCTGAGCATTCTGGTGCTGGCCCACTTTGGTTTCAGCTTCGCCAACTTCTTCAATGCGATTGGTCACGTGGTTTATCACGAGAAAGGCGTCGAAGTCGTAAAGGATTTTCTGCAACCGGGTCTGCGATTCAAACCTCCGTACGGCGCGCTGGATTTGATCTCTCTGGGGATGGCGCTGATCTTTGGCACCGCCGGATTGCCGCACATCCTGGTGCGCTTCTATACGGTGCCCGATGCGAAGACCGCGCGCATCAGCGTCGTGTGGGCGATGGGATTGATTGGCGCGTTCTATATCCTGACAACCTTTCTGGGGTTTGGCGCGGCTACGATTGTGGGCCGCGACAAGATTGCCACGAGCGGTGGCACGAACATGAGCGCGCCCCTGCTGGCGCAGTCTCTGGGCGGCGATTTCTTCTTCGCCTTCATTGCGGCAATTGCTTTCGCCACCATTCTCGCCGTCGTAGCAGGTTTGACGATTAGCGCTTCGACCTCTTTCGCGCACGACTTTTACACGAACGTCATTCACCGTGGCACTGAGCGCAAGCCGGGAGAAGAAGTGCGCGTTGCTCGCGTCACCGCTTTCGTTGTCGGCGCAGTCGCCATCGGCGTCGCCATCCTGCTTGGTCCGAATGCAAACGTCGCGTTCCTGGTCGCGCTGGCATTCGCGGTCGCGGCCTCTGCTAACCTGCCCGTGATTGTTTTGTCTTTGTTCTGGAAGCGCTTCACCACGCGCGGCGCAGTGTGTGGATTGGGAACCGGTTTGGTCGCGTCGATCCTGCTGATCATCATCGGGCCGAGCATCATGGGAGTCGACGGACCCGGCGCCACCGCCATTGCGCATCACTTGATTCAATCGCCGCCGATTTTCCCGCTCGAAAATCCTGGGATACTAAGCATTCCATTGGGATTCGCCGGAGCCATTATCGGCACCCTACTCGGAAGGGAAGCAGCGGCGGAGGCAAAGTACGACGAACTTCTGGTGCGCGCATCGACCGGACTCGGCGCCGAAAAGGCGAGTGCGCCCACCGCACCTTGATCCACATCGCTCGGTACTGTCTAAACGTGCAAGCATCGCGTCGCAAATCCGGCGCGTTGCTTCGCAGTAACGCGGTAACCCAACTCTCCGCGCGCAACCGGGGCTATTGCATTAAATGACTTCAATATCAGCCCGCTTGATTCAAAGATTTGTCGGCTCCCAAGTCAGGCTAGCTCAAGCTTACAAACTCGGATAGAATCTGGCCCCCAGCGGTCACCCGTAAAATCCGAATGTGAACGCCGGCTAACCACGTCTCCTATGGACTCACCCGTGTCTCCAGGCACGAAACTCGGGCGCTACGAAATCCGCTCAAAGATTGACGCGGGCGGAATGGGTGAAGTGTATCTGGCGCAGGACACGAAACTTGATCGCAAAGTCGCGCTGAAGATTCTGCCTGCTGACGTTGCCACTCACCCGGATCGAATGAAGCGATTTGTGCAAGAGGCCAAGGCTGCCTCTGCGCTGAATCATCCGAACATCATCACGATTTACGAGATTGACGAAACCGCTTCGGGTCATTTCATCGCGGCGGAGTTCATTGAGGGCGAGACCTTGCGTGAGCGCGAGCAGAAGCCGCTTCAACTCAGTGAATCTCTCGACATCGCAACGCAAATCGCCAGCGCTCTCGCGGCGGCTCATGCTGCGGGGATTGTCCATCGCGACATCAAACCGGAAAACGTGATGCTGCGTCATGAAGGTACTGGATTTTGGCCTGGCGAAACTGACGGATCGAGCCCCGGCTGAATCGATCGACACCGAGGCGTTAACGCGTGCGAACGTTAAGACGGACCCAGGTACGGTGGTGGGAACGGTTATCTACATGTCGCCGGAGCAAGCGCGTGGAATGCCAGTGGATGCGCGCACCGACATCTTCAGTCTCGGTGTTTTGATTTACGAGATGGTCGCGGGTCGTCTGCCATTCGAAGGCTCGCACACAAACGAGATCATGGCATCGGTTCTGAGCGACAAAGACCCGCCGCCGCTCGCGCGCTACTCAACAGAAGTGCCGGCCGAACTGGAGCGCATTGTCACGAAAGCGCTGCGCAAGAATAGAGATGAGCGCTATCAGACGATTAGAGACATGCTGCTCGATTTGAAGAGTCTAAAGCAGCGTTTAGAGTTTGAGGCCGAGCTGGAACGATCGAAACCGCCCAGCGAACGCGCTGCGACGGAAGAGCTCAGAGTACCGCCTTCAGGCGGAAGGTCTGCTGGAGCCAAAACGTTGCCGCCTGAAGGCGGTACTCTAAACACCCGTCCGGCATCGAGCGTCGAATACGTTGTCAGTGAGATTAAGCAGCATAAGGTCGGCGCCGCTCTCGCATTGGCGGTTTTGCTTCTGACTATCGGCGTCGGTTATTGGTTTTTCGGCCATCGCTCATCAAACGTGACGACCATTACTTCAATCGCCGTCATGCCTTTCGAGAATGCGACGCACGATCAAAGAATCGAATATCTTTCGGACGGCGTCACCGAGTCGCTTATTAACAGCTTGTCGCAATTGCCGCATATCACGGTCATCGCGCGTAATTCAGTTTTTAGTTACAAAAATCAGATTCCGAACTTGCAGCAGGTAGCGCGGGAACTCAAAGTGCAAGGGGTGCTAACTGGCAGAGTTCTGATGCAAGGCGACACGCTGGATGTCAGGGCCGAGTTGACCGACATGCAGAACAATACGCAACTCTGGGGAGATCATTACACGCGCAAAGCCGCGGACATCTTTACCGTGCAGGATGAGATCGCACGGCAGGTTACCGAAGCGCTACGGGTGCGACTGACCGGCGGGCAGCAAGAACAAGTGGTGAAGCACTATACGGAGTTCTTGGGCTTGGTCCATCTCCGCCTTTGCTTCATCGAGCCGTCCTATCGCGTTCAAATAGTAACCGTATAAGTGATGTGCATCCGCGTCATTGGGATTGAGAGCCTGGGCGCGTTTCAATTCTCTTTCCGCCTCCGTCCAGTTCCAATCGTACATTAGTCTGACCGCGCCCATCGTCATGCGCTTCGGCAAGAGTTTCGTCAATCGCCAATGCTTTCGCGGCGTGAGCTTTTGCTTTGGGAAAAGCCTCGTTTGGCGGTAAGTAGCTGTTGCCTAATGCGATGTAAGATTTGGACAACCCAGCGTAAGCCAAAGAGTAGTTCGGGTCTTTTTCGAGGGCTTGATTGTTGTATTCGATTGCTTTCTGCAAATCCTCCTGCGTGACCTTGTTCCACTCGTACTGACCTTTGAGATAAAGTTGATAGGCTTCGACCGATTCCGTATAGCGTTTCCTCAATCGTTTCTGCTCTTCGCCGGTCAGCTTCAACTGCAATGCTTCGGCCATCTTTTCCGAGATCGAGTCCTGCACCGCAAAAACATTGGTAAACTGATCGTCAAACTTATCCGCCCAGACCTCCGCGCCGTCGCTGACTCTGACAAGCTGCACCGTCACCCTGATCCTGTCGCCTGATCGCTGGATGCTCCCTTCCAGCACGGATTCCACCTTCAACTCTTGCCCGGCAGACACAGGCTCTTTCTCCACGCCCACATACTTACGAACGACGCTCGTGGGCCGCACGGTGATCTGACTGACGTTGCTCAATCTGGTGATTAAGGCATCAGTCATGCCCATGCCCAGGTATTCATTGTCGCCCTCCGTGCCTATCGGCTTGAACGGCAGCACCGCAATTGATCTTGGCGCGACTGTCACCGCTAGATAAGCTTCACTTCTCTTTGTCTCTCTGGACGTCCAGGTGTGGTACAACGCCACTAGACCGATCATTAGCGCACAGAAAACCCCGAAGCCGAGACCCCATCTCAATCCCATCCACTTCTGCTTTTTGCCGCTTGCCCCAGGCGGTTGCAGTGAGAAATCTTGTGCGATCTCATTCTTCTGGCTCGCTACCTCATCCTCCTCTTCAGCGGTGATACGCGTGATGGAGCGCCGTTCCACTACTAACTGATCGCCGCCGTTGCCGGCCTCTTTCACGTCAGCGATAAAACGGTATCCCCGCCTGGGAATGGTCTCAATGTAGCTCTGACCATTCTCGTTTTCACCTAAAGTCTTCCTCAGCATCCAAACGTGGCGCGAGATATTGGCTTCCTCAACGAACGTGTCCTTCCAGACTTCCGCGAGCAAATCGTCCTTTTCGACTATGTGACCACTCTTGCGGACCAGCATCACGAGAGTCTCGAAGGCTTTCGGCGTCAGGGATTGAGGCTTGCCGTCGCGGAAGAGTTGGCGCTCAGAGAGGTCTAAGCGGAAGGGACCGAATTCATATAAGTGGTTCTCTGACACCTGCATAACTGCTTGGAGAACTGTTGGAGAACTTTTGGAGACCTCGTCAAGGACTTTTTCGCTGCTCGAAATCTACTGTCGGCGGTGCAGAGGAAAAGGCATTGAAAGCAATCGGTAATTGAAAACTTAACTGTCGCTGATTCTAGCCCCGATGGCCGGCGAAAACAACGCTGCGAAGGCGACACTGATTAAGGAGAGGCTTCCGGCTGGATGAAAAGAAAAATTCAACTCACGTTTGAAACGCATCAGTTGCTGGTCATCAGCAGAACAAGCGGTTCGACTCAAGGCTGGTGCAGCGAATGTTGCGGGGACGTTCCTTTGATTAAGCCGGAGGCGGCGGCAGTGCTTGCCGGTCTCAGTCCTCGAACCATCTATCGGCAGGTGGAAGCGGGACTTGTTCACTTCGCCGAATCACCGGAAGGATGGCTGCTCATCTGTCTCAATTCATTACTCGATGAGAGTCGAATCGAATCAACCCCGCTGCGCCCTTTAGAACGCAGCACTTACTGAAAGGATAAGATAATGAAAAAAACAAGATACATCGGTATTTCGATCTCTTTGGCAGTGCTGCTCGCCTGCGGACTGCTGGGCAGTTTTGGCAAAGGCCAGGGTGCTGTGCAAGCTAAAGACGATGACGGACAGATCGAAGGCACGTGGTCAGTCATCGTGACCCCGCCAGCCGGTGGTCCGCCCGCCTACCTCTCTATCGCCTCTTTCGCGAATGGTGGGGTGATGCTGACCTCACCCGATCCTTCGTTTGGGCCTTCCGCCACGAGCAGCGGGCAGGGTAGTTGGGAGAAGACGAATGGAGGCCGGTTCATCTCCACTCATGTGGCATTCATGTACGGCCCTGGCGGGAATATAGCGGGCGCGATCAAGATCAACTCCAGCTACCACCTCACCGGGAAGGACAGCTTTGAAGGCAGAGGGCAACCGCAGATTTGCGACGCTTCGCTAAACAACTGCTTCACGATCCCGGTTTGCGCTACTCTTCAGGGGACGCGCATAAAGGCCGAAGCACCTTCATGTCCGCAGTGAAAACTCACTGGAACATGCGGAGTACAGCAATGGACCCGGCAATATCAATGTTCTTGAATGAGACTTGCCGGGGCTTTTGCTGCTACACGCAGCAGATACCAAGCTATTGATCTCCTGTCCAGCTTTCGCTGAGATGCGTTCCTCGAGCGATCAATCACGCTTAAAGGAGAGACCTATCGGTCAGTCAGAAATTAACCTTCAGCGCGAATTGGATTATTCGTGGATTGTTGCTGGTTGAGATGATCCGGCCGAAATCGCCTGGGTTAATGATCTGTCCGGTGTTCGGATCGATGCTGCCACCTGACGATGAAATGGCGTTGAGGTTGTTGATTGGATTGGCGAGGTTGACATGATTCAACAGATTGAAGAACTCGGCCCGGATTTCGATGTTCTTTGACTCGCTAATTGGGAACCGCTTGATGATCGAAAAGTCTACATTGGTTTGTTTTGGCCCACGCAAAACGTTGCGCCCAACGTTGCCGATGTCGGTTCCGGACGCACTCGCAGTGGCGGTTCCGTTTGAACTTGGGATTATGTGACCATTTAGTACAGTGGGCCGGGCAAACGCGAATGGGTTGTAGAAATATCCTCGCGGAATGTTGCTGGTCGCGGTGCCACGCGTTGCGTCCGGCGCCCAGCTTGGCCGCGCGAGCGCATTAATCCCACCATTCAACCCATAAAGTGAGCCTGCGCCGGTGTCCACAATGTCAATCGGCAGACCGGACATCGCGGTAATGATTCCTGCCACTTGCCAATTCGAGAAGAGCAATCGTCCGGAGTTTGACCTTTCAGCGAAAGCCGGATGCGGTAAGTCCCACAGGTAACTCAAGACAAAGCGATGCGTGCGGTCAAAGTCCGAGACGCCGCGATTAGCGCGGTTATCAAGCTGATTACCGGCGATGCTGGCTGTCTCCAGAACGTCTCCCGTGCTGGCGCTGCCGCCTGAGGCATTGTCGAGCGACTTGCCATAAGTGTACGAAGCGAGCAGTTGCACTCCGTTGGAGAGGCGCTTGGTCAAACTCATTTGGAGTGAGTTGTAAGTTGATTCGGCAGTGGACTGAATCTGAACAAAGCCACCTGCTTCGACACCCTGATACGGCGCTCGAAGCTGCGCGTTCGCGGGCGTGTTGGTGGTAATCACCTGTCCAGTAACTTCGTTGATGATGGGGTGCTGTGGGCTGGCAAGCTGCGACTGGTTAATGGCGATGTTGCGGATCAGATTAAGCCCGCGGGTGCCAACATAGGCGACTTCGAGCAGCAGGTCATGGCCCAACGCATACTGGAGGCTGGCGTTGTACTGATGGAAGTAAGGCGTGCGCATAAGACGATCAAATGTATTGCTGGCAAGAGCGACGCCCTTCACAATAGTGGGAAACTGATCTTGTGATGGCAAAGGAAAAAAAGGGTCTGCCAAAGGAATCACGCCGGTCGGACTGCGGCGAACAACGCTGTACATCGGCGGAGCGTTAATCGTGACGCCTATGTAAAGTGTTGATGACCGCGAATAGAAGATGCCATAGCCACCGCGCACCACGAGCCGTCCTGATTCAAGCGGCGAATAAGCAAAGCCGAGGCGCGGCGCGAAGTTATTTGGGTCAACGCTGGTGAGGACGCGCTTGCCCACGTTTGGCACATCCGGCAAGTCGAATTTAGGAATCACATTTCCGGCCTGAACGAATCCGCCGATCGGAGGACCTACAGGGTTTCCGCTACTATCCACCTCCATTCTCGGTTTATAAAGCGCTGGGTCGAAAGTCACCAGCGCGCCGCGGGTCTCATAAGGCGGAAGGTCCAATTCGTAGCGCAAACCGAGATTGAAGGTCAGCTTCCGGGAAAACTTCCAATCATCCTGGAGAAAGGAACTGTAGTCGGTCGCGCGCAAGACCCGCGTGTTGATACCGTCTCCGTACGTCGAGTTGCTGACAGAGCCGAGCAGGAAATTATTGAAGGTCAGGAAAGTTATTTGACCGCGCCGGTTGTTATTCGTCGTCAGATTAGTGCGGTAATAGATGACCTCAGCGCCCGTGCGAATGGCGTGCCGACCGCGTGTGATCGAGAGAATATCAACCAACGTAGTTGCAGAGTTATTGACCTGCACATCTACGGTTGTACCGGCATTGCCGATAGCCACTGCGCCGGCCCCACCGATACGAATCAGACCCAGCCCCGGATAGGCGTTGGCGTTAGCCCGCTGGATACCCAGGTCCGAGTCCTTCACCGGGTTTCGCCCGAACGAGTCCTGACGAATAAAACTGTAGCCGATACGCGCTTCGTTGACGGTTCTCGGGCCTAGGATGTGAATCTCCTGAATGGAGATCAGCCGGTTGTTCTGCTTTCGATCTGCGCCGAAGCCGGGAACGTTAGCCCCGCCATCGGGAAGAGCAAAGAACTGTGGCGCGTTCGAGAAGAAAAACTTCACTGCCAGCCAGCCCTTTTCGCTGATGTGGTAGTCAACGTTAGTGTTGAATTGATCCTCACGATAAGAGGAGATGGCCGAGCCCGAGTAATGGCCGTCAGCCTGCGGTGTTGGAATCAGGAATTGATCGTTAGGCAGTCTTGCGTTCAAGAGAGCCAGCGCCACCGAATTGATCGAGGTCGCCGGCAGTCCGTTTGGTAGCTGGGGCCTGAACGTTGAGAGCAGCGTTTGTTGGGAACGGTCGTCAGTTAAACCGGGCGGGGAGACGGAAATGCTAGACGACAAGCTGTTACTCGACGCGCCGTTGCGCTCGCGCGTGCCCTGGTACGAGATGAAGAAGAATGATCTATCCGGTTTGATCGGACCGCCAAGCAGCCCGCCAAAAGCATTGCGCTTGAGAGTTGGCCGCCTCACGCCGGCCGCTTTCAGGAACGGGTTGTTAGCGTTAAGCGCATCGTTGCGGAAGTATTCGTAAGATCCGCCGTGAAAATCGTTACTGCCGCTTTTCGTGACTGCCTGAATGCTGCCGCCGCCGCCGCGTCCAAACGTTGCGTCGTAAAGCGAGGTCTGGACCTTGAATTCCTGAATCGTCTCTGGCGCTGGCACGGCCACCATCGCTGCGGAGTTCGTATCTATTTTATTAGCGTCGATGCCATTGATCTCGAAATCATTCTGCATAACGCGCGCGCCATTGACCGAGACATTTTGTGAGTTGCGGCCCAGGGCTGTGTTGTCGGGCAGTGCTACAGAGGCGCCCGGCGAGAGCGCGAGAATCTGCGTGAAGTTGCGCGTGGCGAGCGGCAGTTCTGACACCGCGCGCGCGTCAACCGCCCGGCCAAGCTGTGGGCCATCTTTTTGGATGAGCGGCGCAATGCGCACTATGACTGGCTCAACGATTACTCCTGCAACCGTGAGTTTCGCATTGACCGTCGTGGTTTCAGTGATGACTACCTGGACTGAATCGAACAGGGCCGAGTTGAATCCGCTGGCCGTGACTCTGACGCGATACGTGGCGGGCGGCAGGAGTGGCGCGGTGTAGTTGCCTTCCGTGTCGGTTGTGACTTTTCGCTCTTCAGCAGTGGCAAGGCTTGTGACGGTCACTTCGGCTCCGACGATGCCAGCGCCGTTCTGGTCTTTCACCGTTCCGGCAAGGCGGCCTGTGGTCTGGCTTTGGGCGAAGGCGGACGATGTGCAGATGGCAATCAGGTAACCGGCCCAAAATAACGGCGTGGCTTTTGTAGAGATCATCTGTTTGTTCGTGAACGACCGCGTTCACGCGGCTGAAGAATTCTATTGTGTATCGTGAGCCATCAACAAAAGCTCATAACTAAAACCCGACGCGGCGCAGTAAATCCTGGAAGCGCGGGTCGGAGCGCAAATTATTCCACTTCGGTTCAACTTTCAGGAAAACCATTTTCGGGTCTCGCTGTTCGTAACCCCGCTCCAACCAGGCCAGCGTTTTGTCGCGTTCGTCGAGGCCGTTATAAATCAGGGCAATATGATAAGGTGGAACGTAACGCTCGTCCGATATCTTCAACAGTTCGTCAAGCAGGCCCCGGGCTTCTTCTTGTTTACCTGACTTCGCTAAAGCGTAACCGAGGAAAGACATTGGATGTGTGCTGCCGCCGGAATGTTCTCTCGCCTTGCGGGCTTCGGCAACTGCCTCCGTAAACATTCCTTTCTCGATGTAGGCGCTCGCAGAAAACATATGGGCGAACCAAAAATTCGGGTCCTGTTCAAGTGTCTTCTGCAATTTGGCCAACGCTTCGTCAGTTTGTCCGGCGTGAATCAGAAATTCTCCTTCGAGCGCGCTGGTTCTCAAGTTTAGCGGGTCGAGCTCTCTGGAGCGTTTTATTTCGGCGAGTCCTTCCGCGTGCCGCCCCGTGTTCGAAAGCAGATGCGCGTAAAACATGTGAGTGGCGGAATTGTTTGGATTAAGATCGAGGGCGCGTTTCAATTGCTCTTCGGCAGCGCTCCAATTCCAGTCATACCAAAACCTGATGAAACCGAGTTCGGCATGAGCTTCGGCGAGAGTATCGTCAATCGCGATTGCCTTTTGCGCCGCGGCTTTCGCTTTCAGGAATTCGGCTGAAGGCATCTCGCCGACGAGTGAAAGCGAGCGATATGCGTCCGCGAGTCCCACGTAGGCGAGTGCGTAAGACGGGTCAATCTCAATCGCCTTTTGGAAGTATGAAATGCCTGTTTGAACTTCCGGCGGCGTTAACTTTAGAACGTGATAACGTCCCCCGAGATAAAGCTGATACGCTTCGGCATTATCGGTGTAACGCTTGGTCACTCGTTTTTCCTCTTCGCCGGTCAATCTCAAGCTCAGCTTCTCAGAAATCTCTTTGGCAATCTCTTCCTGGATCGCAAACACGTCGGTGAGCTTGCGGTTGTAGTGTTGTCCCCAAATCTGGCTGTTGTCTTGCGCGTTGATAAGCTCCACACTGATCGAAAGACCATCAGCACGTTGTGTGACCCTGCCCGTTAGCACCGCCCGCACTTTCAATTCTTTTGCCACCGCCTGCGCGTCTATGTCCTTCCCCTTGTAATGGAAGACTGAGTTGCGCGACATCACCTTGAGATTTGGCAACTGCGAGAGGCTGTTGATTATGCTTTCGGGGATTCCGTCGGAGAGGTATTCGGTGTTCGGATCGTTATTCGGGTTGATGAACGGCAAGACAGCAATAGATTCAATGGTAACTTCCGTATTGCGTGCGCGCAGATAAGTACGGAGACTAAGTAAGCCA
>WNFO01002599.1_pt1 | contig 14951 bp, 12 predicted proteins | sample 5400251 | NCBI WGS metagenome assembly WNFO01 (sample SAMN13153354, study PRJNA577476) | soil metagenome | isolation source: 100 cm saprolite under Madrone tree | place: USA:California | collected 2016-06-14 | reverse complement strand
GTTCGGATCGACCGGTTCCGGTTGAACATTTTCGTTAAGGGGACCGATGCCAAGCGGGCCCAAATCCGCTACCTCTGCGATGACCGCACCATGCCGCTTGGCATGCTCTCTGGCATGGTGGGACACGCTGGTGGTGTAGATCAAACGGCGGGCGCCGCAATGATCCCGGATCTCATCAATTTCTCGCGCTGAGAGGCGCGCATTCGCAAGCACTGGCCAGGCGTCCATACTGGTCACCGCCAAAAAGACTGCAACGAACGCGCGGGAGTTTTCGCAAACAACCATCACGCGATCGCCCGGCCGCACTCCAGCGTATTGGAGCCATACGCGTGCGTTGGCGACCGCGGATTCCAGTTGACGATAGGTCCAAGTGCCTGAGGTTTCTACTAGAGCTAGCCGATCCGGCGAGCTCTCTGCCCAAGGCTTCACAATGTCGCAAATGCGCGGAGGGACTGTGGTTAGGATACCGGAAACTTGGTCTTCAAATATCAAGTTGTGTTACACCCCTTCGTTTATGAGGGGAATGGATTGCGTTATGCTTTGTGTCGTACCCCATACCAGTCTGCCGGGCCCAGTTCGAGTTAACGGCATTACCTACGTACGGACCGAGCCATAGCCGCGAATGCCGGGGTCTCAACCCTGTTCCTTGCAATAAGCTGCAGCCAATTAGTATAGAGAGCCGTCGCGGCTGAGTGCCATGTCTTCTGTAATGCGTCGAAAACGGCATCGTCCGGGAAAACCGCCATACGTTCCTCGCGTGGATCAGAGACCGCCGCCTCACGAAATTCTGTGAGTGCCTCAGTGGCTGTCGTGTCGAAGTATCCGTGAGGCATCGACGGATACGTTTCCCTTTCATGTCTGAGAAATCTCTTCACATCCCTTCGGTATTCCTTCAGAAGCGTCCGCGCGCCATACTCCGGATGCCCTTGGAAATGAATGAATGTGCTCTTCTTTTTCTGCTTTGCAAACAGATCAACGCCAGCCTCGGCTGATTTCGTCAAGATGGCATATCCGGAAGAGACGAGGTCTTCCTCATGCAAATCATTCCAGCGTGAGTGCGGAATCGGGATCAGATCCGAAGTGCCGCCCGTCAGTGGGTGATCGCAGACTTTCTTGTAGTTGAAGACACCGAAGCGCTTGTCGGGCAATCGGTTTCTGCGAATGCCATCACCGTGAAGCACGCCCGCGTGCGCGGCCAAGCAAGACAGCACGGTTGAACCCGTGCTCTCCTCGGCCCAGTCAAGAACTTCGGCCAAGATGGACCAATAGGGTTCCTCCCGGAGATTAGGTTGATGCGGCTCGGTTCCGGTCATGATGACACCGTCAAACCTGCCGTTGAGAAGATCTTTGATATCGTGATAGAAGTTGCTCAGGTGCTGCTGAACCCGCTCGCCTCGCGGAATGTTGGGAAGCGAGTAGAGTTTGAGAAGCACAGTAGTGCTGATAGCGGCAGTGTCGAGAAGTTCGAAGAATTGCGCTTCCGTGTCCTCCACGGCGGGGTCAGGCATGTTAATGATCAGCGCGACTCTGAGGTAATCCGCCGACGCGCCAGAAGTACCAAGAGATTCCGCAGGACGCAAATATTTCTTCGCGGCCCAATGAGCGGGAATACGGTCTTTATCCATCACCAGTGGCATGACTTGCCTCCCAGATTGGCGACCTTAAACGGCCGAACTCTCGAGCGCTTGAGCAAGATCGGCGATAATGTCGTCAATATGCTCGATACCTATGCTGAGACGAATCATCTCCGGGGTTACGCCTACCTTTTGCTGCTCTTCCGGCGTGAGTTGCCGATGTGTTGTCGATGCGGGGTGACATGACAACGATTTCGCATCACCCATGTTAACCATGCGTTTGAACAAGCGCAGCGCATTGAAGCACTTCGTGCCCGCTGCGAACCCGCCCTTTACCCCGAATGTCAGCAGCGAGCAACATCGCGTGCCCAGGTATTTGTGCGCCATGGGATACAACGGGCTATCCGGAAAGCCCGCGTAATTGATCCAAGCCACCCGGCTGTGGCCGCGCAGAAACTCAGCAACTTTACGAGCGTTCTCCACATGGCGCTCCACGCGCAGCGCCATCGTCTCGACTCCCTGCAGCAGCAAGAAGCCGTTAAAGGGTGACAGTGTAGCCCCGGTATTTCGCTGGCAGACTGTTCGGCAACGAGCGACAAAAGCTGAGGCACCGAAATGCTCTGTGTAGACGACGCCGTGATAGGAGGGTTCCGGCGTATTGAGCATGTAGAAGCGCTCGGGATAATCGCGCCAGGGAAATTTTCCGCTATCAACAATCATTCCCCCCAATGACGTACCATGCCCACCCATGAATTTCGTCATAGAATGAACCACGATGTCTGCCCCGTACTCGATGGGCCTCAACAAAATCGGCGTGGCGACGGTGTTGTCGACAATCAGTGGTACTCCGTGTTTGTGGGCGACCTTCGCTAGTCCTTCAACATCCGCCACATTGCCAGCCGGGTTTCCAACGCTCTCGCAAAAGACGGCCCGCGTATTTTCATCAATCAATTTTTCAACAGCGTCAGGGTGATCGCTCTCCGAAAAGCGGCCGGCGATTCCTTGTTTCGGAAGGATGTGGGCGAGCAGGGTATAGGTGGCGCCATAGAGTTGAGGGAGAGAGACGATGTTGTTGCCCACTTCCGCAATATTTACGAGGGAATAGTGAATCGCGGACATTCCTGAGCTGACGCTAAGAGCTTCTACGCCACCCTCAAGAGCAGCGACACGCTTTTCCAAAACTGCGTTAGTGGGATTGCCGATCCGTGTGTAGATGTTTCCTTGGACTTCGAGATTGAATAAGGCCGCTCCATGCTCGGCGCTATCAAATTCAAACGCAACGGTTTGGTAAATGGGAACAGCTACGGCTTTGGTCGTGGGGTCGCCATCGTACCCGACATGAATCGCAATGGTTTCTCTCTTCAAGCGTCCACCTGCGTTAGCATTACAAATATGCCGCGCGGCAATTTTCAATCGCTAACTGGCGTACTCGCTTCTGCCGCCTGCAATGGCGACTAAAGGAATCAAGTCCCGCGGAGGAAAACCTCCCAGGTTCCAGCAAGAATTATCATGCGGGCCAAGATCCAGGTTGCTCTCCACGAAACCGTTAGCTGGTCGCCAGACGAATTTAAACAACTCAAGTCTCCTCATTCCCGATGGTTACGACGGAAGACGCTGGGCTAAACGCCCGGCCTTTCGCAAGTGATTTCGCCATGCTTACCGTGAGATGCCGAGCCGCGAAACCAGCTCCGAATGCAAACCGCATGACGGGGCCGAAGCTGTTCGCGGCAGCCAACCCCACAAAGTAGAGACCGGACACGGACGACTCGAAGGCAGACGAAAGTATTGGAGTGCCCTCGACTGTCTGGATCTTCGCACGAATCTCCGCACTCATGAATTTCAAGCGCTCAAGATTTACTTTGTAGCCGGTCGCCGAGACGATGTGCTCAGTCTCGACTTCGCGGACAGAACCATCCGCGGCTCGAACATGCAGGTGTACACAATTATTGCGAACCTCTGCTAGCTCGGGCGTATGGCCAAGTAGCAGAGGTATCCGACCGATGACTTTGTCCCTCGTAAACCAGCCTCCGGAGGGACCAAGGTGTGACTGAACTATTTTTAAACGGAGACTCTCGGGCAAATAGTGAAAAGCCTGCGGGGCGTTGGAAAAGAAACTCGAGCGCAACCCCGGGCCTAGTCCGGATTGCGGATGCCGAGCTTGCTGCCACCAGGAACGTGGTTTGCCGATCTCGGGCTTGCCGTGGAACTTCAAGGATTCGGTCCGCGCAACGAGTTGCACTTGCGCACCCGCCTCGTGGGCCAGGCCAGCGAAGTCCGTGGCTGAAGAACCGCCTCCGATCACGACGACATTGCGGCCCTTAAAAGATTCAAGGTCGGAATGCCGGTAACTGTGCGTCAGGAATTCGGGAGGCAAGCTGGCCAAAATTGCCGGTATGTGTTCGAAGTGACTAATTCCGACGGCCAGTACAACTCGTCTCGTTTTGACGATTTCGCCATCGTCTAGCCGCAACACGAACCCGTCGGGCGATTTCTCTAGACCACTGACGAGCTTGTCTTCGAGCTCTGGAACCATGCTTTCCTTGAAAGCAAGTCCATAGGTGGTGAAGGTATCGAGACGCACCGGAATCCCCATGTTGGAGTACTCGATGCCGCGTTGAGCACAAAACTTCTCCAGCGTAAACCCGCCATCGGGATCGTAGATGTTAGAAGCAAAACCGTCAGACTTCAGCATCATGCCTTTCGGCATGTGGGCCCGCCAGCTGTCCATCGGGCGGCCGAAAATGCGGTACGGAACCCCAAGGCGCCTCAGATGAGCACCCAATGAAAGTCCGTACGGACCCGCGCCAATAATCGCAATCTCTAGCATCAGTTAAGGATGAGGCGTCCTTTCGTAACGCAGGGACTCGGCGGTAAACAGCAAAGCGAGCCGAAGCCCCACACGCAAAGTAGCAATTCTCCAGCCACCGCATACCTATCTAAACCATTTATTATGAATATCTTGCAAATTACTGGAGAGGCGGTGGAGACTAATTTATCCCAATGGGGCAATTGTTTGCCTACCGCTTGTGAGCTGAGGTACGGGCTAATGAGCAGCCCCCCCTTTGCTATCCAGCCCGGATCTTTCAGAAATTCAAGCCTTGTAATGCAGCGTTCTAGTCCGAGAGAAACATCGCAAATTCAGATCCACGCGATTGGTCACCTTGCGAAGGATTAGCGGGCTCTGTCGTCGAGAATTGCATCATCCATGCATTTCTTGAGTGCGTCGGCCAGGTGTTTGACGAAGGGTTCGACGAGCATGCCGGCGGGATAGACTGGCAAAGTGACAATTTTCTGTCCACCTTGCGCCAGGCGATCCCATTTCAGTTCCGGCTTGTTGCACATCCGATATTGCTTCACCGGGCGGAAGTCAGTGACACTGCCGGGATACGGTCGTGGGGCATAGTTGAAAGCTGCATGGTCATTTAACTCCCAGACTTGGCCTAACATCCAGGATTTTGATTTTGCAGAACTCGCGTCTTTGACGAATTTGCCGAGCAGCTTCCCTCGCCAAACGGGTATTCGACTCCTGAAGATCTTTACTTTTTCCCAGAAAAACTTGGCCTTCCCTGCAAAATTGAGACGAAAGAAATTGGCCGAATGGAATAGCAATCGTTGCGTCTCGTAATATCGCTTGCCGAAGAACGAAGGCCGAGGAACCTTGTACCAGTTCATGGTATCGAACATTGCCAGGAGTGCAACCTGCTCTCCCTGCTCACGCAACTGCTGAGCCATCTCGTACGCGATAGTCCCACCCAGGCAATATCCACCGATGAAGTACGGCCCGTCCGGCTGTACTCTCCGGATTTCCCGGACGTATAGCGCAGCCATATCTTCGATTTGTGTGAGAGGTGGGTACTTGCCGTCAAAGCCTTGAGCCTGCAATCCGTAGAACGGCTGATTTGGGCCCAGATGCAACGAGAGGTCCCGATAGATTAAAACGTGTCCGCCTGCTCCATGAACGCAGAAGAAGGGAGGGCGCGAACCAGCGGCCTGGATGGTTACAAGCGGCGACCAACCCAATGCATGGGCTTTCTGCCGCAGGATCCGCGCTAGATCGGAAATTGAGGGTGCCTCAAATAGCGTAGCCAAAGGCAATTTTAATTTGAATACTTTTTCGATCTGGGCAAACAATTGAACAGCGAGAGGCGAGTCGCCGCCCAGATCGAAGTAGTTGTCGTCCAGGCCGACGGAACTGATGCCTAGAAGCTCTCGCCAAATGCGGCCAAGCTCTTTGGTTGTTTCATCTTCGATCTGAGAGACTTGGGTTGTCGAAGCTTCGATCACAGGTTCTGCCATCACTCATCGCCCTTGAGAATGGACATTGTCTCGTGTCTCGCTGGATGCACGTTCCCGATGTTCCTTCTAGAGCCTAGGACCGAGTCTTGCTGTTTAAGCAATAGACACACATCACGGCACTTCTGATTTGTGCAAGCCTTTGACCACATTCGGTTTGGCGCAAACATATGTAAATAGGGTATTTAGCTGCTAGCTTAAGGCTCTTGTTTGGACGTTTCCGCTGTCCTAAGTGGAAATGTTTTCCCTAAAAGTCCCCGGGCACACCCCACCCCTGATTATACCTAGAACGGCTCTGGAGCGAGGCTGATTGAGTTTCGGAACGTGTTCAGAGCCGTACTTCTGCTAATTTGCATGGCTGCCGACAACTTTAAACCTAGAGTTGCCGCATAGAAAGAAAGAGCAGACCACTGATGTGCTCGCCATTCCGTCGAGAAATTGGCTCCGATGAGGGAGATGCAATAGAATCGGCCTATGCTCGAAGCTAACTCCTGGGCTGAGGGCCCGCGGAGACTCGATCTCGGAGGCGGAGAAATTCACGTTTGGCGGGCGCGTCTCGATTGCGACGAATCCCTCCTCCGTCGGTTCGAAGCGACGCTCTCGTCCGATGAGAAGTCGCGGGCTGAACGATTTCATTTTTCGCGGGATCGGAGCGGATATATTGCCGGGCGCGGTATTCTGCGCGAGCTACTGGCCAGATACGTGAATCGCTCCCCCGCGGAGCTTGAATTTGACTACGGCTCCAAGGGCAAGCCATTTTTGCCGCAAGAGAACGCAATGCGATCAGTTGAGTTCAATGTATCCCATTCTCAGGGCTTGGCACTTTTGGCTTTCGCGGCTGGGCGCAATCTGGGCGTTGACGTAGAGTTTGTGCGACCCGATGTCGCTGCCACCGAAATCGCGGAGCGGTACTTTTCATCCGAGGAGGTTGCGGAGTTGAGGGCGCTGCCACCGGCGAGACGAGCCGAAGGATTCTTTCTCTGCTGGACGCGCAAGGAGGCATATATCAAAGCGAGAGGCGAAGGATTGCAAATCCCACTAGACAGCTTTCACGTATCACTAACGCCAGGAGGGCCAGAGCTTCTAAAAAGCCCAGATAGTTCCCGCTGGAACCTGCGCTCCCTGAGCCCAATTCCACGCTACGTCGGAGCACTAGTGGCAGAAGGGAGCGATTGGCAGTTGTGCTGTTGGGATTGGAAATCAATAGAATGCGATTGAAGGAGCGGATTCTAGCCGCTGGGGGAGTCGATTCCAGTTGCCTGCAAAGGATTGGACGGATGCTAGAGGACGCGAAAGGCTAGGCCACACCACCTTGGAACTGCATCTTGAACGCGACAATGGCAGAACACGCCAAACTGGGCCACAATAGCCTTGACGCGCTGAGCAGCGCGGACGCATGATACTCGCCATTTTCTTTTTGCTTTCGTCTTCGATGCTTTATCTAGAAGAATCTTGTTGTTAGTCAATCGGAGAATGCCGTGTCGAAATCGATCGTATCTGCAAACATAGCCAACATACAGCTCGAACCCGGGTCCATTCCTACGGAGTGGATGCTAAGCGGCAATCCCGAAACGCGAAGCAAGCTGCTGGTTCGAACCGATGACTGGATCGCGAATGTTGTGATCTGGGAATGCGGTGCCGCAAGCTACAAATGGCACTATAACCAGGACGAGGCCTACTTCGTGATCTCCGGTGAGGGATTTATGACTGATGAGAAAGGCATCGAGCATCGGTTTGGCCCAGGTGACGTGGCATTCTTCCCTGCCGGGACCGACGCCGCCTGGCGCCATCCTGATCATTTCAAGAAGGTCGCTTTCCTGAAGGAAGCCATTGGCCGCCCGGTCGGATTTGGCGTGAAAGCATGGAACAAGGTTATGCGGATCTTGAGGCTTAGGCGCACATCTCCGCTCATGCTTGCTCTGGCGGCGTGGACGTCGTGGCAGCTAAGGTAGACTTTCACCTCGTGTCCGTTAGACTTTTCATATCCGGAGCGACAGGGAAGCTCGAATCGAGAGTGGAACAGCTTTGGGTTCAAATCGGGAGTCGCAAAACGACACATGAAGCAACAAACCGAACGACTTCGCCCCGGCGACGTGGTGGAAGTTAGAAGGCCGGACGAGATCCTCCAGACCCTAGACGCCGACGGCACGTTGGACCGACTGCCATTCATGCCTGAGATGCTCGGGTATTACGGCCAAAGATTTCGGGTAGTCCGGCGGGTCGTGAAAACCTGCACTTCGGGAACACGGGCAGGGTCGAGCATGCTAGGGTTTCGGAACGACGACGTTGTCCTCCTCGAAGGCCTACGTTGTTCGGGCGCCGACCACGGCGGCTGCCAAAAAGCGTGCATGATTTTCTGGCGGGAAGCGTGGCTCCGCAAAGTGCAAGTTGAAGGCCCCGAATCAAGACCGGATTTGGGTAGCAGCGAACAACTGCGCGCCCGCCTCAAAACCTCGACCGGTCCCAATAAATATTTTTGCCAGGCAAGTGAATTGTTGAATGCGACCCGTCCATTGTCGCGGCTAAAACGGTTTTCAAAGTCCTTCCGCGAGATCAGCGCTGGTAACTGCAGCGTTTTTCAAATGACGGAGCGCATCGGAATATGGGTTTTCTGGAAAGTGCGCCGGGTCCTTCTGGGAGCCTATGGACGCGGGAATAACAAATTCACGCCGGTTGAGAGCTTGAACCTTCAGTCCGGCGATTGCGTCGAAGTCAAGCCAATGGAGCTCATACGGCAGACCTTAAATGAAGGCGCTCAAAACCGCGGGCTGTGGTTTTCGCCGGACATGCGCCTGTTGTGCGGACGGCAGCAACGTGTGGAGAAACGGATCGATAAAATTATTGTCGATGGAACTGGAGAAATGCGGCAACTCCACAATACCGTTTTTTTGGAAGGCTCGCACTGCAGCTGCCCGCATGTGGCGTTCGGTGGATGTCCAAGGGACGAGTACGTTTATTGGCGGGAGATTTGGCTCCGCCGGATCAACGGCGCTCGCTAGAGTAAGTTTGAGCGGTCGATTCGAGTTCTTCCAGTGCAATCCAGTCTTATCGCGTTTTAGGCCCGACGTGGCCACGAGAAAAAAAGCCCAGCCTCGCCTGCGGGAGCAATGTGCGAGATCAGGAATTGGCCGAGTGCAGGAGGCCGTCAACCAGATTGAAATACTCCTGTTTCTTGTGTGCCCAATCATTTTGAGAAACGAATTCCGTGGCGCCTTCGACTAATGCGGCCCGCTTTTCCGGATGTTGAATCAGGTCGAGGATACAACGAGCAAGGTCATCCTCATCTTCAGCGTTGAAAAACCGGACTATTGAATCATCAAAATAATAGCGGTCCACGTTCGTGTCAGAAACAATCACTGGAACGCCCATGGCCATGAATTCAAGAATCTTTGTGCTAAAGGCCTCATTTCCGAAGTTGTCTTTACGCTTGGGAACGATCCCGAGGCTTGCTGTCTCGACAATCTTGGAGATCTCCCACAGCGGTCTCCGTTCATGGAGCACAACCCGGTTTTCGAGCTGAAGCTGCTCGATCAAGATACGAAGCTCTGTTTTCGATGGTCCGTCGCCATAGATATGAAATTCGGTTAGGGGAACGAGATCCTTAATTTTGGCAAAGGCACGAACAGCCACATCCAGCCCCTGATGCCGGTTCAATGTCCCGTGGTAGAGCAGCAGGAAGCAATCTTTGGCCTCCTTCTCTTTCTCGCTCCGCACGAAGATGGATCGGTCTGGAACATTGAGAACCAAAGTACATTGGTCGGCATTAACAGAGCGGGACAGGAGCCGCTCCCGCCAAGTGTGGTTTGCAATGATCACGTGACTGGCAAACCGGGCACAGAGCCGTTCCACGAGACACAAGAAACGAAAGCCAATAGATCTTTCAGGCGCTCCAAATTTGCTTGCGTAGAATTCGGGCAGGATATCGCGAATATCCAGAATGACCGGCACTCCACGCAATCGAGGAAGCAGGGCAGTGAAAATCAGAAAGTCTGGCACCGAATGAACATGAATGATGTCGTATTTCTGACTAAGATCGTGGATCGACACTTGATATAGGGCACGTGCCAGGAACAGCAGCAACCGCCAAAGGTAGGAAAACCGCCCAGTCTCGTCGAATACCCTTCCTTGCAACCGCCTGACACTTACTCCGCGAAGGTTCTCCTCTACAGGGGCTCCCGCCTTCCCCAAAGCAAAGACGTCAACTTGATCTCCCCGTTGAACGAGTGATTCAGCGTAGCGAATCACTCGGCTGTCTGTTTCGTAGAAAGTATAGGCAACCATGCAGACACGAAGCGGGTGTCGATTCTGCAGTCCTGACTCCTTCCGGAGATTGGTTTCGACCGGAATCTTGTTTTCGAGTTCGGCCAAAGGCATGTTCCGCACCGGATTCTTGCATAGAGAACTGATTGCCGGAGCTACCCATGCACATCTGCCCAAGCGCCATCCTATATGGTCACACCCTACTGGCAATTAGTAAACCACTTGGTCCGCGTGGAATTCTAGGGATGTAATAGCCTTAATCTCAATAATATGAATCGTTTCTCGGATCACTGGGGCTGTTCCCGAGGAGGTAACAGCGGATGCCATGGAAAAGGATTTCGCACTCGAATTTTGCGAGAGAAAATCAAGGCTGTCCGCTGAACCGTGCTCGGGGATTTGCGAGGTCGACCAAGTCGAGTGGAACTCGGGGAGTACTGGTCGCGCGATGGAAGGTAATTTCCCAGCTCCTTTGACCTGGTGCTCGCCCTTAACTCATTCTTAGGATGGTTCTTCCTGGAAATCCCGGAAAGCAACATCCATTCCCTATACATAAGTCTGGAATGTGTTTTCAACTTAGGGGCAGGGGTTTTCTCAATCTCACTTCGCTGCGAGAGCCACTAGATGTCGCGTCACCAAGGCAGGAAACTAATGCCATTGGAATCAATAGGTTAAGAGAACCGCTAATTCCCATAATCTTGGGAAAATAACCAAGTCAGTGGCAGAGGAATTGCCGTTACCTGTCCCGGGTTCCGTTCCCAGTAGGGGCCTTAAGGGCGGTAGCCTACGTTGGCTGCCGGCCTGTAGAGGCTCCGCGGAGCCTCCGGGGAGAGAGCAAATTTTGAACCTCTTGGGAGATTCAACGAAAAAGGTATCGGGCCAGTTTCCTTGGTTTGCGCTCCGGGTGCGGTCGAGGCGGGAAACCATGATCGTGGCCCACCTGCAAGGGCAAGGTTTCGAGTGCTTTCTTCCTCTCTATAAGAGTATCCGTCGTTGGTCGGACCGCTTGAAAGAAGTCGAACAGCCGCTGTTCCCTGGATATTTGTTCTGCCGATTTGATTTTCAAAACCGCAGGCCGATCTTGATGACCCCCGGCGTCCAGCAAATCGTGGGGGTGGGCCGCACTGCGATCCCGGTTGAAGACAGCGAATTAGAGTGCATCCGAGCGGCGCTTGCGTCCGAATTGCCCAACCACCCTTGGCCATACCTGCAGATCGGCGAGCGAGTTCGTGTCAACTACGGAAGCTTGAACAATCTCGAAGGGATTCTGATCAATTTCAAAGGGAGTCACCGGATTGTCCTCTCCGTGACTTTATTGCAGCGTTCCGTGGCCATGGAGATTGATCTAGCCTGGGTAACCCCTGTGCAAGAGAAGAGTGCAACACGAAGACTCCTTCCGGGTTCAACGGTGCCCATTCCAGTTTTGGGACAGTAATGGTAATGAACGCGGTTTCGCTTTAAGCCGAGGCTTAAGAATAAAATTATGGGCCTATTCCGAACAACAGTCGCACGGGAGCCGAAGCTGGCGGGATGGACTGTTCCTGTGCAAGGTTCCACAGCGCAAGAGGTTTCGGCGCGAATGGTTCTTGGCGAGGATGCATTTGTCTCAATGCTGTACCTGGAGCGTCGGCGGGCCGAACGCGCACAAAAACGGTACGTGTTGATGCTCGTGGACGTTAAGGATGCGATCGCGGACGACCAGAAGCGTCAAACCCTGGGAAGGATTACCGAGACGCTGTGCAACATTACGCGCGAGACGGATATCATCGGCTGGTATCTGCAAGATAGTCTGATTGGGGTGATCGGCACGGAGATAGGGAAAGCGGGCTCGCAAGAGATCCGCGAAAAAATCTCCGAGAAATTCAAGCGTGCATTCTCTGCCGCCCTGGGGCCGCAGAAGGCTTCGCTGATTTTTGTGTCATTCAACTTTTTCCCTGAGGAAAAGAAAAACGGCGATCCGGATGATTGCGCGAACATAACTCTGTATCCCGATCTCTCGCGGAAAGGCACTTCGCGGAAACTTGCCCTGGGTGTTAAACGGGCCATGGACATCGTTGGAAGCGCGTTTGCGTTAATTCTTCTTTCGCCGTTGTTCGGATTGATTGCGCTAGCAATCAAGTTGAATTCCCAGGGCCCCGTCTTGTTCCGCCAAGAACGGTTGGGCCAATACGGCAAGAAATTCAGATTGCTGAAGTTCCGCTCGATGCGGACGGATTGCGACAGCCGCATCCATCAGGAGTACGTTAGCCGTTTCATCGCCGGGCAGGTTTCATCGAATGACGTGAATGGCCAGGGTTCGGTATTCAAGATACAGAAAGATCCCCGAGTCACGTCCGTAGGAGCTTTCCTTCGCAGGACAAGTCTGGATGAATTTCCTCAGTTCTGGAATGTTTTGGTGGGCCATATGTCGCTGGTTGGCCCTCGCCCACCACTCGATTATGAATTCAAAGCCTATGACGTCTGGCATCGGCGGCGCGTGCTGGAAATCAAGCCTGGGATCACAGGCTTGTGGCAAGTGGAAGGCCGTAGCCGTACTCAGTTTGACGACATGGTGCGTTTGGATCTGGAATACGCCCGCAAATGGACGATCTGGCTAGATCTCAAAATCTTGCTTCAGACGCCTGCTGCGGTGGTTTCGGGAGAGGGCGCGCATTAGAAGGACACGCTGCCGCCCTCGGCTTGAATCTTCCAAAACGTTGTCCATTCTTTCTGCCTTGGCACGTTAGCCCGACCGCATGAGCAATACACAAAACAATGAGCAATTAGCATTATAAGCCCGCCCTTCCATGAATGCGCAGGCCAAAGGAGAACAGATGATACGGACCGGTGTCATCGGTTACGGTTACTGGGGGCCGAACATAGTTCGGAACTTCCACACGCAAGAATGCTCGGAAGTGCCTCTGGTGTGCGACCAGAACCCAAAGGCCCAAGAGCGATTGAAGAAGGCACATCCATCCATCGCATTCACGACGGACCCGATGGAGGTCATCCAGTCGCCGAACATTGACGCGGTGGCGGTTGTAACACCGGTGTGGACTCACTACGAATTGGCCAAAGCAGCACTCGAGAACGGGAAACACGTTTTCGTGGAGAAGCCCTTTACCTACAGCACAGAACAGGCAGAAGAGTTAATCGAGCTGGCCGACCGCAAAAATTTGAAAATCATGGTTGACCACACCTTTCTTTTCACCGGCGCAGTAAAAAAAATTCGTCAATTGGTGGACGAGGGCGCGCTTGGAGATCTCTACTACTACGATTCACTTCGAGTAAATCTCGGGCTCTTCCAGCATGACGTGAACGTGATCTGGGACCTAGCACCACATGATTTGTCAATTATGAGCCACGTCATCAAGGAAAAACCGGAGGCTGTGGTGGCCACAGGCGAAAAGCACCTGAACGGCGTTGAGGACGTGGCCTTCATCACCGTTTACTTCCCAAAGCGAATCATCGCGCATATCAATGTGAATTGGCTCTCGCCTGTCAAGGTACGCACGACATTGATTGGGGGCGAGAAGAAGATGCTGATGTGGAACGACCTTGAGGCGGACGAAAAAATCAGGGTGTATGACAAGGGCGTAAGCATGTCCACAAGCCCCAACAATCTCCACCAGTTGCTGGTGAGCTACCGATCTGGCGACATGTGGGCACCGCAGGTGGAGCAGATCGAAGCTTTGCGGGTTGAGACGGGTTACTTTCTGAAATGCATCCGGGAAAATCAAACGCCTTTCAACGACGGAATAGCGGGCCTGGGCGTTGTCCGAATCCTGGAAGCCGCTGAAAAATCCGTTCGTAACCGGGGTGAGGCGGTGCAGCTGTGAGTGAATTTGTCTGTGTAGCACCCTCCGTAAAACTAGGTAGGAACGTCAAGCTTTCCCAATTCATCAACCTGTACGGATGTGAGATCGGCGACGACACCAAAATCGGCGCATTCGTCGAGATCCAAAAAAACGCTCGAGTTGGCCGCAGTTGCAAGATTTCCAGCCACACCTTCGTTTGCGAAGGAGTAGACATCGAAGATAACGTGTTCATCGGCCATAGCGTCACCTTCATTAATGATCCCTATCCACGGGCGACCGTTGCCGGCGGCGGGCTGCAGACCGAAGCCGATTGGAAGGTTGAGAAAACGTTGGTGAAGAAAGGCGCATCGATCGGCTCTGGTTCCACGATTCTCAGCAAGGTCACGATTGGTGAGAACGCCATTGTGGGCGCCGGCAGCGTGGTTACCAAAGACGTGCCGGCGAGCGCGATTGTTGCTGGGAATCCTGCGAAAGTCTTGCGATTCGTCACAGAGGAGAAATAACGATCGCCATGGCAAATAATACGAAGATTCCGTTCCTTGATCTTGTTGCACCTCACCAGGAGCTTGAGCAGGAACTGCTCGGGGTCGTGAAAAAGGCGTTCGAGACAGCTGGATTCATCGGCGGCCCGATGGTGGAAGAATTCGAACGAGAATTTGCGAGATTCTGCGATACGAAATTCTGCATTGGTGTCAACAGTGGCACGGATGCACTCCGTTTTGCTCTAATGGCCACGGGAATCGAACAGGGCAACATCGTCGTAACCGTTCCTCATACTTTTATTGCCACCACAGAGGCGATCTCTCAAGCCGGGGCGCAAATCGCGTTCGTGGACATTCACGAAGGCACCTATGCAATGTATCCGGAGAAGCTTCGGGAATACCTGGAAAATGAATGTGAGTTCGACGCCACGCGCGGAAAGCTCAAGGAAAGGAATTCGCGTCGTGTTGTATCCGCTGTGGTGCCAGTGCATCTCTATGGCCAGACGGCGGACATGGATCCGATCCTGGCGCTGGCCCAGAAATACAAT
>WNFO01019287.1_pt1 | contig 14960 bp, 11 predicted proteins | sample 5400251 | NCBI WGS metagenome assembly WNFO01 (sample SAMN13153354, study PRJNA577476) | soil metagenome | isolation source: 100 cm saprolite under Madrone tree | place: USA:California | collected 2016-06-14 | reverse complement strand
CGTTAACGGGATTATGTCGGGGGATGGTGAGAATCCTTATTCCATCCGTCATGACGATATGTTTACCCTGACGGCTGATCCAGAATCCGGCTTTCTGCAACGCCCGGACCGCATCCAGGTGGTTCACGCCGGGAAGCTTAGGCATCCTAAACCTCGACTTCGACTTCGCGGACTTCCGCGTCTCCAACCAACTCATTGAGTGCTTCCAGGTATTCCTGAATCGCGTCCGCGATGTTCTCGAGAGCCTCCTTCTCGGTGGCGCCCTGGGAGTGGCAGCCGGGCAATCCGGGAACGGAGACGGCATAACCCTCGTCGGACTGCTCCAAGACGACTTTGTACCTCATCGCAAGAACTCCTTGAAGAGGCTAAGGGCCATAAGGCCGTTTTAGCCAGCGACCGCATGCATGGTGAGCCAGGCGCATTCTAGTCGGTCGCGCAAACCGAGGTCAATGATTCGCCTGTCCTTGACCTGGGCAAAAAATCACAATTCTCAATTCGCCTCGCTATCTGTACAATTTAACACATATGGCTGGTGAGTGGCTGACCCGGTAATTCGTGAGTGTCTAAGCCATGTTTCGGAGTTCGCGGGATGCTAACTCTTGTCCGTTCCCCGGTATCAGGCATCCTGCAAGCGGGCGATAGCTTGCCGGATGAGGTTGCGCGCGTGAAGGCATGCGTGGTCGAACGGCCGGAGAGGTTTGCGTGGGTGGTGCCGACGGGGCGGCGGAAGCGGGCGATGGTGCATGATTGGTTGCATCTCGTCCCCTCGCCCCCGGCCCCTCTCCCCCAAGGGGAGAGGGGGGAAAGAGCAGCGACTCCGCCTACCCTAGAAAAAGTGGAGGTTGGGCTCACCCGGAGTAAATCAGCTTCGATTTTGCCGCGGTTTTTTACGCTGGAGAGTTTTGTCGCCGAGGCGTTGCAATACAGTCCTCGGCAGAAGCCGCGGATCGGTGGGCCGGAGCGATTGCTGCGGATTGCGTCGGCTTGGCAGGAATTGACCGGGCGATTCGCCGGGCCGGGCGTGATCCATCAGTTCGACCGCTATATTCGCGATTGCCAGGCTTGCGGAGTCATGCCGAGTCCGACGTCGAAGGATGCTATCGATCGGCTCGTTCATCGCTACTTGTCGGAACTGAATGGGCCGAATGGCTGGCTGGATCGAATGTCGGCGGTGATCGCGCTCACAGAGGAAATCTCCGAGCTGGAAAGCTGGCCCAACCGAATATTCCTCGAGCGCTTCGAGGCTGTTTTGTTTGACGGATTTCATCGGCTCGAGCCAGTGGAGCTGGATTTGATTGCCGCGCTGGGCAAGGCACGCGATGTCGTGCTCTGGCTGGTGGGCAACCCGGGGACGCCGGCGTGGGAAACCGTGGAAAAGGCGACCGAGTATTTGAAAGAGAAGAATTCGAACACATTGATACTCGACCGGGGCTTCGAAGACTCAGCCCCGGCCACCCTGCGAACTTTGGCCACGCCGTTCTCTGAAATCGGGCGGCGGTTGTTTCGAAGCGAGTTGGATACGAATTCGAATGACAAGGGGACGCCCTTGCTAGCGCGTCGGGCCGCCCCGCCAGGTCTGTTCAAACTGGAAGTGGATACGCCACTGGAGGAAGCAGAGGAGACGGCGCGGCAGATCAAGGCGGATTATCTGGATTCGCAGAAGACGGATCGGCCACTCCGACTCTCTGACGTCGCGGTCATCATCCCTGGTCCTGCCTACGATCCGCTCATTCGCGAGGTGTTTCCGCGAGCGGGCTTGGAGTTCAACTTGGCCGGGCGGGCACTTGAAGTGTCCACATCGCGGCCGGCGCGCGTCTTGCTCGCCGCCATCGAGCTCATTCAGGGCCACTGGCGCTATGACTTGCTGCTTGATTTTCTCAATCAACCGTTGGTGCGACGCAAGCTGGATGACGCCCATCGGCTCAACGATTTGTTCGAGCAACGTCCGCGGGCACGGCAGCGGATGAATTACGAGCTCTGGTCCAATTCCTGGAAGAAACAACTCGAACGCTTGCACCACAGCATCGAAGGATGGCGCTCGGGGCGGCTGGATTTGCCCGAGCGAACGGCTCTGTCCTGCGAGGAATATGTCGCCCATAAAACCGAATTGGCCGCGAGCCTCGAACGATTGATCGAATCCATTGAGAACATCCTGAAATCGATCGATTCCATGGCGCGGGCTATTTCCGGTTCTTCGGGAGATAAACCTCTCGCGAGTTTAGTCCAGGCGATGAAGGAGTTTCTCGATCAGCTGAGAGTTAATCGATGGCTCTCGCCGGGAACATCAGACGAGAAGGTGGAATCGAGCGATGCGAGCGCGGTTCTGCGAACCGCCCCTAAATCGTCGGAATCGGAACTGCGCGAAAGCCCCGTTCTCTGGGTGGAATACGAAAAAGATCAGAACGCCTACCTGAAACTCCTGAACATCTTGGAGAGTCTGAAAAACATCCCACCGGAGAAGCTTCCCAAGCAACCGGGTGAGCCGGGCGGCGTCAGCCCCCGGAGTCCTGATGTGTTGGCCGTCTTGCGACTGGCCCTGGACGGCGAGACGTATCAAATCAAGACGGAAGACGATGCCGGCGTTCAAATATTCGAGCTGCGTGAAATCCGCGGGCTGCGCTTTCGACATGTCTATGTGCTGGGTTTGGTGAACGGACAGATTCCGTCCTTGCCTGAGGAAGGCACGCTCGTCCGGCGACGGCTTCATGATGACCGATTAAAAGGGCAGTTGCAGCAAAAGGAAGCGGAGGTTCAATTCCTTTTCAGCCAGGTCTTTGAGGCAGCGCAGGAAAAACTGGTTTTGTCGCGGTTCAAGTTGGAAGGCGATCGGCCGGCGTTGCCGAGTCCGTTCTTCACGGCCGTGGACGACCTGGTCAATCTGCCGGACTTGCCCGACTGCCAACTGGTGACGGGCATGGGGCAAGCGGCTTGCGAGCTGGGCCGAGCGTTCCAGCGCGACCGAGTGGCGCGCCCGGAGTCTTCGAAGGTCGTGGTTAGAGACGCCGACATGCCCTTCGAAGCGTTATGGCGTGACAAGCCGACTCTGACTGACCTCTGGCCCATGATTTCGGCCCAAGCGGGCGAGCAACTGAGGCCGATACTTACTGGACTGTCTACCTGGCAGCAAAGGCCCCGGGATGTGACTCTCGTTTGGCCCGAAATGTTGCAAGCGCTTTTTCCGGACGACCACCAGTTCAGTCCGAGCCAGCTCGAGACTTATGCGGCGTGTCCGTTTCGCTTTTTCGGCTCGCGGGTGCTTCACCTCGAAGAGCGCGAGACCGATCCGACACGGATGCACTATGGGTCGTTGGTTCACCGAGTCTTGCAGAAATTCTATCAAAAGATGCGCGAGAAAACCGGGACACCGGACGATCAACCCCTGCCGGCCACTCAACAGTCGGATCGCCCGCGTTTGATTCAGCTCTTTGAATCGGAAAAATCTCAGCTCGACGAGGGCCTGCTGCCGCCAGACATGGAAAACCTGTTTGTCGTTTCAGGCGGGGTGATCGACCTCTTGTTGGAGAGGTCGATTTTGGCAATTTGTCTACTGAATACGCCCTTGAAAAAGTTTCTTTGGGGAAGGATGCAGCCAACCGACCCGTCCTGCTCACGGGCATGATTGATCGAGTCGATCTCAAGCGGACGGATTTGCAGACGGCCTTGATCATTGATTACAAGACCGGAAAAGTTCCGAAGCCTATCACGATCCAGAGGAAAGTGAGCGACGGGAGGCTGCTGCAACTATTGCTTTATGCGGCCGCCTTGCAAATCGATCGGCCCGGCACAAAAGTGGTTGGCGCGGCCTACGCTCATCTGAATGAAAGACCGAAGGCAACATTAATACGCGGTAAGGACGCGCTCGCAAGTATGGGAGAACCGTTCGCCGGTCAGAAAGATCCCGATCTCTGGAATACACAGATGGCGCTCGAGCTGGCATTGGATTTGGCGAGCCGGATACGAACGGGCCAATTTCCGTTGACGCGCCACGGACCTGATGCGGAAGAGGTGGAATGCACCGCCTATTGTCCGCTTCGACATGCGTGTCGCCATCCGGAGGGCTACGCGGTATCGAACCGTTGGTAAGTGAACCGTAGGGTGGGCCGTGTCTTCGAGGCCCACCACCCTCAAGGAGTTCCGGTGGGCCTCGAAGACTCGGCCCACCCTACGTATGCAAGGAAGTTCATGCGGCTGACTGAGACATTTCAGAAGTTTAGCGACAGCCAAAAACAGGCGCTGGATGCCCGGCGCAATTTGGCCGTGCGCGCCAATGCGGGCAGCGGCAAGACCAGCGTATTGGTCGAGCGCATCGCTCAACTTCTCGCGCAAAGCTGGGATGACGGCAGGCCCTTGGAACTGACCAAGATTGTGGCCATTACCTTCACGCGCAAGGCCGCCGCCGAATTGGAAAATCGACTCCGGCTGACGTATCGAGAAATGAGCCGGCTTTCGAACGATCCCAAGGAGAAGGACTTTTGGACCCAGCGGATCGAGGAGCTGCCCCGGTCGATGATCGGCACGATCGACAGTTTTTGCGCGCGAATCCTCCGCGAATTCGGCTTGCTGGATGACTCTCCCGACCGCATCGAGCCGGATTTCCAACCCGTCGAAGGACACGAAGCGGAGCAGCTCAAGAGAGAAGCCGTCGACCGCACCATCAATCAACTGGCGAGCGGGGCCAGTCATGGCCCCGGTTCTTCGGCTGAAAACGATCTTGCCGAAGCGTGCCAATGGTGGGCGGAACATGAAGGTTACCAGACCCTGACGTATCACTTGATGGAACTGCTCGGTCACGCCGTCGAACCCATGAAGATTGTGGCAGCTCATCGAAATTTGGCTCCGGCGACCGAGCGGGTGCGAGCAGCCTGGGAAAATTCGCCGGCCATTCAAGCTTGGAAGAAAAATCGCGTCGAGCTAATCGAGGAAATTCTTGTCGTTGTGAAAAAAACAGAGGACAGTGAAAAATCAAATATCGCACGGATTCGCGATTCCCTTCAGCAAGCGCTTGAAGCTTTCCGCAGATCCGATCCCGATTCGATCAATGAAGGATTGACGTTTCTTCGCAGTGCCCTTTTCACGGGAAGCGATACACAACGAAACCTGCGCGTGCTAAAAGAAATCGAATCCGAAATGGATTCGCTGCAAGAAAAATGGTGCCCGGTGCTCGAGTCCTTCGAGTTCGATTTCGAAGGCGAGGTGCGGGCGCTGGAGGCCGCCGACCGGTTGGCGCTTTTGCTCGAACCAACGCATCGCGAATATCTGCAGCTTTGCCGGGAGGCGAATCAATATGACTTCTGGACCATCGCCCGCCGAACACGCGATCTGCTGGCCGATAATCCGAATATCCGCCGGGAGCTGAAGGAACGCTATCGCTTCGTCATGGTGGATGAATTCCAAGACACGAATCAATTGCAATGGGAAATCATCTCCTGGCTCGTGGGCGCGGGACCTGAAGGAAAGTTAGACAAGGACCGCCTGTTCATCGTGGGCGATCCACAACAATCGATTTATCGATTCCGCAAAGCCGACGTCACGGTGTTCGTCCGAGTCCAGGAAAAGATTGTGGCCGCCAACAAAAACCACGGCCTCGATCGAATTCCCACTGCCTACGATGATCAGAAACGCGGATGCACTTCCACTGCCGAGCAGCGGCTCGGCTTTATTCCTCTGCGCGAAAATTATCGTTCCCTGAATCCCGTTCCGCTTGCATTAATGGACCGAGTCTTTCAGCATGCTTTCGATCCAACCATTCAAGGAATAGATCCCCAGCGGAACCGATTCGAGATCGAATACCAGAACCTGATTCCTGGAGTGAAATGTAAAGCGGCGGGAGAGATTCTTTACGTCGTCATTGGCGAACCTGAGGGCGATCCGGTAAACGAGACCGAGGGCGATGAGAGTGCAACAACGGAGGATCTGCCCACTTGGCAAGTTCAAGCGGTCCTGGACCAGCTGGAATCGCTTCGGGGTCAGCCCAAGCACATTGTCAAAGACGGCGAGTCCCAGACGCTCTCTTGGAAGGACATGGCCATTCTCCTGCCGAGCCGCGATGTCGTTTTAGGTCGATTGGAAAAGGAGTTGGCTCGGCGCAGGATTCCTTATGTCGTCACGAGCGGCATCGGATTTTGGCAGCGGCAAGAAATCCGCGATGTCGTAAGCTTGACGTGCTTCCTGGCTGACGCCGGCGATGAGCTGGCGCTTTTCGCTTTACTCCGTGGACCCATGGGACAGCTCAGCGATCAGGAAATTCTTTTCCTGTCCCAGCTCGGGCGCGGCAGCATTCATCGAGGACTACGCCATTTCCTGGATCCCGCGACCATTGAACTCCCTTCTTTCGCTAAGGACGACGAGGCATGGAGCAAGTTATCCGCTCCGATCCAGCAAGCTTTGGAAGGGTTGTGGCAAGGAATGACAGCCATGGATCGGCGACGGATTCAATTAACCGCAGCGCGGCTTGATAGCTGGCGTCAGCGGGTTGATCGCATGGCGCACGCCGACTTGCTGCAGCGGTGTCTGGAAGAGAGCGGCGCCTATGCCATCTATGCGGCCGAGCCGGAAGGCGAATTAGTTCTCGCGAACTTGGGGCGATTGTTTGACCTTATCCGCGCTGAAGAAAAGCGCTCGGCGCCGGGCTTGGGCCGGTTGGCACGCTGGATGCGCGACCAAGTGGACGATTCCCTCAAGGAAGAACAGGCCGTGTTGGCCGCCGGACAGGACGCCGTCCAGATTATGACGGTCCATGGGGCCAAGGGCTTAGAGTTTCCCGTCGTGGCCGTTATGAAGATGGAGCGGCTCGTGGATCGCTCGCGAAATCCAAGGCTACTCGTCAAGAGTGAATCGGATCGGCTTTTGGAAGGTGACGAAAGAGACTTCCACTCGATTCGGGCCGGAACCTTGTCGGTATCCATTCGACATCCCCAGCGTCCTCGAGAAACCTACACGCCGCGGCTGCTTCGTGCGCTGCGGCGTTTGGAGCAGGCCCAGGATGTGGCGGAAAGCCGACGGCTGTTCTATGTAGCCGCGACCCGTGCCCGAGAGCGATTAATCCTGAGCGGCAAACAATGGGCTCCCAAAAAAGATGGTACGCCGCGGGAACTGCCGACTTCCTGGCAGCGATGGTTTGAAGAGGCCCTGATTATTAATGAGGAACATAAGCGACAAGGTTCTTGGCGCGATCCGGCGAATGGCTGGGAGATGAAGATCCTAACAGATATTGCTCCGCCCACCGAAAGAAAATCAGAATCTCTGCCTCGAAAATCTGAGCGCATTGACCTGCAATATCTTCATGAGCGCTCGCGTTGGCCCTCTCTCGCAACAACTGGCTTGGAAACGATGCGCGAAGCTTGGAGTCGCAATGCGGATGAATGGCGGCTCTTCTATCGCTTCAAAATTCGCCCCCACATGCAGAAGGCTAATTCGAAATTCGAAACTCGAAATTCAAACAAAGAGATGGTGGTAGGCGAACTGGAAACCGGCGAGTCTCCCCTCGGAATGGTGATCGGCACGATGGTGCATCGAATGTTCGAGATGGGTCCGAAAGCTTTCGAAAAGCCTGGAACAAATCGGAAACAACTCTTAGAGGCGATGGCGGCGAATGTGCTGGCCGCAAGGCAAACTCAAGAGAATAGAGATGAAACCGAGGAGAGCGGCGGCGTTGACTCCAAAATCGTGGCCATGGTGGTCTGCCGCGTGGAGGATATTTTGGCAAAAGTTCGTGGAACCGAATATGAGGACGTCCGACGGCTGCTGAGAGAACCTGGCCAACCGGAAGTGGAATTTCTTCTCCCCCTGGGCCGTTGGCATATCAAAGGTCGATTCGACAAGCTCTTAACGCATCCTAGCGGAGGCTGGGAAATCGTCGATTGGAAAACCGACGAAGCGGACCCGAAAGAAATCGTAAAACGCTACGACGAACAGATGAAAATCTATGCCCTCGCCCTTTATCGCGGTGCGAGAGCCGCCCTCGTCGAGGGCGCCATACGAGTTCACTTGGCGCTATTGCATCATGGACGGGTCGAGAGTCTGCGATTTACGCCGGAGGAGTTGGACGACCACGCCGGATTACTGGAAAAAGAACTTCGTCTCATGGATGAATTTGCAGATAGGTAGGGACAAGCTGTCAGCTTGTCCCTGAAACATCTCACAAGCGGGCAGCTTGTCGCTACGACTCACTGCTTCTTGCCCTGATATTCCTTTTCGACCGCCGTCAGTTTTTCATCGATGGTCTTGACGATCTTTTCGATGGCAGCGTCGGTCAATTTGTCGCGTGCGAATGCCTCGTCGAAAATGACCTCGTGCTTGTAATAGAAAAGGACGCGCACGTCGTTGTTCGCCGGGATCGGATAGCTTTCCGGCAATCCGAGGCTGAGTCCGACGTGTTTGAATTCCGCCGCCTTGGCCAGCTCCTTGAGCCGGGCTTCCGCTTTCTCTTTGAACTCGATGGCCTTGGTGAAATCGACATCCTTAACAGGAACGGAGACGCCGGTGGCGTCGTCCAAATCGGCCAAGAGTTGTTTCAGATAGCCGCCGTCGCCGAAGATCGCGCTCGCGCCCGCCAGGGCGTCGGAATGTTTGCCGATCACCGCGTCCAGTTTTTTGAGCAAGCCGGAATCGGCTTCAAGGTGGCCGGCGGCAAAGTCACGCTCAGCGTTTGAAAGGCGCCCGGAATCTTATCGCCCGGCTTCAGCAGCCCCGCGCCGGCGTCTTGAGCTTGGAGAAGCGGACTAGCAAAGGACCAACCGATGAAAACTACCGTGAGCTTGCAAATTCGATTTGCCATTGCTTTACCACCGATCGCACAAAAGGAAGTGAACAGAATCCATTATTGAAGATGCCACGGTTTTGACAGAGTGTCAATAAGTTGCGCGGCCTTGGGAGAACGCGAAAAGCCGCTATGGCCGGCATCAACGAAAAAGAAGATAAGGTTTATGTGATTCTGGAACATCACACGATCGCTAAAGCAGCAAGCAGTTGGATACTACTTCTCCAAGGGCTTGATCCAGATATTGCGGAAGCGTATTTTGCAGCCGTGGTCTTGCAAAAAGATGCAGCCGGGCTTGCCAATATCATTGTCCAGGTTGCCGCCGGTGACCTTGTCGAAATCGCCGTCGGTGACTTTCTCGCCGTTTTGCACTACAGTCACGTGTCCTTTCTTCGTGACCTTGCCCCCTTCGTCCACTCGAGGTGCGTGAAAGGTGATGTCGTAAGTCTGCCACTGTTCAGGCGGCTTGCAGGCGTTCTTGGTGGTCGGAATGAGAAGATACATGGCGGCACATTCTCCGCCCTTATAGGTTTCGTTCATGTAAGAATCGAGGACCTGGATCTCATACCGGCCCTGAAGATAAACGCCGCTATTGCCGCGAGCCTGGTCTTTTTTGTCTGCCATCAAAGGAATCCAGAATTCGACGTGCAATAGGAAGTCCGGCCCAAATGTCTCTTTAGTCCGGATATGACTCTTGCCGGGAACCACCTCCATGTAATCGTCCTCGACTTTCCATGCGGCCGGTTTGCCGTCCAGCGTGGTCCAACTGGAAAGGTCCTTGTTCTTGCCGTCAAACAAGACGGCCGCGCCTTTGGGCGGAGATTTCTTCTCTTCCTCAGCCCATGACGGAGCGGCACGCCAACCGCTCGTCAGGCCTAAAGCTAACACGACGCTCGCCGCCGGCATCAGAACTCTCAGGAGGCGCATGTTCATCTCCTCGCCAGGGATGGTTTGTTGGGTGGGGTTACGGCAGGAGATAATGTAGGAGAAAAACCGGTCTCCTGTCTACAATGTAAAAAGGTCGGGTGACCCAGCGAGGAATCGTCATGAGGACTTCGAGCATGCGAAAGCAATTTGCGGCCTTCATCATTTGTTTCTTGGCGGGCTATGGGGTGATTTCGGCTCATGGCGATGAGCCGAGCCGGGCGAAGGCGGATGCCAATATCGCCGCCAAGTCCGTGGCCCAGCTTTACGACGGCATTCGCACCGAGACGCTGCCCAATGGACTGAAAGTGTACCTGCGGCCCATTCCCGAATCGCCGGTGGTCACACTCATGGTGGCCTACAAAGTCGGTTCCTGCGACGAAGACCTCGATAGCACAGGATTAGCTCATTATCTCGAACACTTGATGTTCAAGGGCACGGATAAAATCATGCCCGGAGACATCGACCGCATGACGCTCCAGAATGGTGGGGCCAACAACGCCAACACCTCGGAAGACATGACCGTTTACCATTTTGATTTTGCATCGGATCGTTGGGAAAAAGCGCTGGACATCGAGGCCGAGCGCATGCGCAATCTCAAGATCGACGCCAAGCACGAATTTCAGTTGGAAAAAGGCGCCGTGATTCAAGAGTTGAAACGCGATGAGGACGAGCCGTGGGATTTGGAAAATAAAGCATTGCTGCCGTTGCTCCACGGAAAGGCTAATCCCTATGGACATCCGGTCATTGGCGAGGAGGAACATGTTCGAGCGGCGACCGCGGAGGTGATCAAGGGCTACTACGACCGCTGGTATTATCCGAATAATGCATCAATGGTTATCGCCGGCGGATTCGATCCGGAGCAGGCGCTTGCAAAAATTCGCAAATTGTTCGGCTCCATTCCACAAGGAAAACTGCCGCCGCGCAAGACGGCGAGTCCGGTGCACCGCTCCGAGCCGATCCACAAGGAGTTTCCGTCCAAGTTTGAAGTCCCGCGCATGCGGATGGCCTTCAACACCATCCGCACCGGCGAGCCGGGATATTACGGCTTGGAGGTGCTGGAGTCCGTCTTGAGCACGGGAAAAATGAGCCGGCTTTATAAGAAGCTGGTGGAGGGCAAAGAAATCGCCTCCGACGTGGGCAGCTCGAATGACACCGGCCGATATCCTGGAGCGTTCTTCATCCAAGTCGAACTGCTTAAAGACAAGAATCGCCAGGAGGCGGAGAATCTCGTACTTGAGGAAATCAAAAAACTCAGCGAAACCCCGGTGAGCGACCAGGAGCTGGCTCAAGCCAAACAACAGATCATGGCCGGCTTGGTGTTTCGACTGGAAAGCGTGCACAATTTGGCCGACAGCATCGCCCGCGGCGTCACCACCACGAACTTGGATTTCCTCAAGAATTATCTGGCTCGAATCAATGAGGTCACGGCCAAAGATGTCCAGGAAGCTGCCAAGAAATTCCTCAGGGCCGATGAACGGGTCGTCGTCTGGTCGGTCCCCGGGAAAAAGAGCGCCGCGCCCTCAGGAAGCGGACAAGGGGACAAGGAGACAGGGAAACCAGGAGACAAGGAAAAAAAGAGACAAGCGGATCGAACTTTCGCGGAAGACAACTCGGGGAATTTCTCCTTAGAGAAGGCGAAGCGGGTCGTGCTGGATAATGGACTCACACTTCTTCTCTACGAGAATCACCGCCTGCCGATCGTCGCCGCCAATGCCTATGTTCGGAATGTTCGGCTGGACGAGCCGGAGCAGCAGGCCGGGGTCGCGAGTCTCACCGGCATGTTGCTGGACGAAGGCACGTCCAAACACTCCGGCAACGAGATCGCCACGCTGATCGAGGGAGTGGGCGGTAATCTGGAGCTAAGCGCTTCCGGAGGATCGATGCGCGTGCTGGCGCCTGACCGCGATTTGGGATTGGGACTGCTCTTGGAATGCCTGTCGCAAGCGAATTTCCCGGAGGACGCTTTTCAGCGTAAGAAACAGCAATTGCTCTCGGCCATCGATGAAGCCGAGCAGCAGCCGGAGTCCAAAGCGGCCATGGAGTTTCACGCGGAAATCTACGGCAAGCACCCGTTTGGCCGGCCATCCCTGGGCCGGCGGAAGACCGTGGAATCGCTCACTGCCAGGGACTGTGCGGCCTTTCACCACCGATTATTCGTGCCCAATAACGTCGTCATGGCCGTCGTGGGTGATTTCGACAGCGAGAAATTGATCGCCGATTTCACCCGCCTGACGGCCGACTGGAAATCCGGTCCCCTTCAGAAGCCGAGGCCGCCGGAGGTCACCAAGCCGGCGCAGTTCGCGCAGAAGATCATCAGCATGCCGCAAGCGGTTCAGCTTCATTTCTACATGGGCGAGCCGGGCATTCGCCGCAATAATCCGGATTACTTCAAACTCTTGGTGATGGATTATGTGCTGGGCACGGGGCCGGGATTTACCGATCGATTGTCTGCCCGGCTGCGCGATCGCGAGGGGTTGGCTTATACGGTTTCCGCCAATGTCTCCAGCTCGGCCAGCGAAGAGCCGGGCATCTTTCGCTGCTACATCGGCACCGATCCGGAGAATTTTGATCGGGTCAAGAAAGAGTTTTTGGAAGAATTGAAACGGATTCGCGAGGAAAAACCCAAGACCGAGGAAGTCGAGGACGCCAAGCGGTATTTGCTAGGGAGCCTGCCATTTCATTTCACCACGAACAACGCCATCGCCGGGCAATTGCTGGCGGTGGAACGGTTTGGACTGGGATTCGATTATTTGCAACAATACAGAAAAGCGGTGGCGGCCGTCACGCCGGAAGATGTGCAAGCCGTGGCTCGGAAGTACATCGATCCGGAGCACATGGTCTTAGTCGCGGCCGGCGCCTTGGATAAAGACGGCAAACCGCTCAAGAAAGCGGAGCCTCGGAAGTGATATCTCTCTTTCTTATTTGTCATATAAGTCCTCTAGGTCGCAAAGGTCCTATAAATCGCTAAGATCGCCATGAGCCAGGACATTGACGAAGCGCTGCGGAATTGGGAAATCAAGCCGGGGACGGTGCAGGCCCGCCAGGTGGAGGCCGGCGATGGCCGGCAAGTCTTGCAGATGCGCCTCGACCTAGGCATCGTGCAAATGGAAATCGATGATCGTCCCGACGGCGCTCGGCCGCACGGCTTCCCTACGTACTTCCGCTATCTCACATTTCAAGCGGAGGAGAAAGGTCGGCAGGGCAAGCGCTTTGTCTTGAGCGAAGATCAATGCTTGGAAGCCGACCGCGAATTCATTCAGTTCTATCATCGCCGCATCTGTTGGATGGCGCTGGAGAATTTTCGCCGGGCTGTCGCCGACGCCGATCACACACTGGCTTTCATGGACTTCGTTCGCGATCATTCACCCAATGATGAATACACGCAAGCCCATGAGCAGTATCGAGGGTTTGTTATGTTTCATCGGGTTGAATCGGCGGCGGCTTTGCAAGTGCAGGAAAAAAGTCCTGAAGCGGCCATCGACGAGATCAACTCTGGGCTGGAAAGGCTCCAGGCATTTTTCGCCGAGCATAACGCCGAAGACCAGATGGAAGAGAATCCGATGATCGAGCAGCTTCGCAAAATGGAGAAAGCCTTGAGGCAAAAGCACGGCATTGAAGCGACCTTGCGCGAGCAACTGGCCAAAGCCGTCGCCAACGAGCAATATGAAGTCGCGGCCAAGCTGCGCGACGCGCTACGGAGACGGGAGTGAAGGTGGAGAATGGAGGATGAAGATCCTCCACCCTCATCCTCAATCTTCCATCTTCTCCGGCAATCCCCTCTTGACAGTGGTTTATGCCATAACTAATCTAGCAATTTCAACTTGGAAACACGCAGGGCGTACGCGACGCGAGGAGGACAGGTTTGGCGGGTTTTTCGAACGAGCGCATCCGCATTCGGATGGAGGCCTACGACCATGAAGTGCTGGACCGAACGGCCCATGAAATCGTAGATACGGCGCAGCGGACCGGGGCCATGGTGCACGGCCCAATTCCCTTGCCCACGCGGATCGAACGATACACGGTTTTGAGAAGTCCCCACATCGATCGAAAATCCCGCGAGCAGTTTGAAATCCGTACCCACAAGCGCCTGATTGACATCATGCAACCGACGGGCAAAACGATTGAAGCCCTCAATAAGGGTTTGAGCTTGCCGCCGGGAGTGGATATCAAGATTCGGGTGTTGTCGGCGACGGGGGGATAGGACGGCTGCTCGACCACGGAAGGCGCGTTCAGGGGCCGCCGCCGGTCCTCAGGCAGGACCGCTCCGGAAGCCCGTTCCAAGCATGATGGGTGGCATGTAAACCTCGAGATCGCATCGCGAGGTGCGATCGGCGGGGATTTATTCTTATAATCGGGTTTCCATTTCGCGGATGGAAACGCCTTGGGTTGGTTTGTCGAATAAGGCGGATTGGTTGGGACCATGCTTAACTTGAATGTTTACAACGTGAAGGGCGACTCGGTCGGGACGGTGGCCATCGACCCGGACGAGTTTGGCGGAAGCGTGAATCGTCAGTTACTGCACGACGTGGTCGTGATGCACTTGGCGAATCAACGGGCCGGCACGCACTCGACGTTGCGCCGCGGCGAAGTGGCCGGCAGCACGAAGAAACTCTTTCGCCAAAAGGGCACCGGTAACGCTCGCGTGGGCACGCGGCGCACGAACAAACGCCGGGGCGGCGGTACGGCCAAAGGTCCGAAGCCTCGTGACTATGAATATCATCTGCCCAAGAAAGCCGTCCGGGCCGCCACCCGCATGGCCATCTTGAGCAAGTTTCAGGACCAAGAAGCCTTGGTGGTCGATGATCTGAAGTTGCCGGAAGCGAAGACCAAGCAAATGGTCGGAATCCTCAAGGCGCTCAAGCTGCACGGGCTGTCGTGCCTTGTAGGCACGGCTGGGCCGGATGTAAACGTTTTTCGTTCGGCGCGAAATATTGAAGGGGTGGAGGTGGCGCCGACCTCGCAGTTCAACGCCTATTCCGTGCTGCGGCCGAAACGATTGCTGCTGACCAAAGCGGCGTTGGAAGAATTGAGAAAGAAGAAAGGCTGAGATTTTACGTTTTCGCGCCCGCGGCATACTGCGAGCGCGAAACGATAAATCAGTCGCTGTGAAAAGGTAAACAGGAAATCGGAACCATGGCACTGGCAAGCAAGAAAACGCGTGGACCGAGCTTGGAGCCGCACCAAGTGATCTTGCAGCCATTGATCACCGAAAAGGGCACGCACCAGTTCACCCACCACAACGCCTACCCGTTTCAGGTGAACCAATGGGCGACCA
>WNFO01002789.1_pt1 | contig 14962 bp, 12 predicted proteins | sample 5400251 | NCBI WGS metagenome assembly WNFO01 (sample SAMN13153354, study PRJNA577476) | soil metagenome | isolation source: 100 cm saprolite under Madrone tree | place: USA:California | collected 2016-06-14 | reverse complement strand
GAGGAGTCCTGAAGAGTTACGACCGTTTTGTGATAGCACCACGCGATCACTATACTATATAATACTTGTAGTGGTTTCTCTGCATAACTCACTCCGGTGTCCTCTGTGGTACATCCTCTGTAGGTAGAGCAAGTTCTGAGTTTCCGTTATGTGTAGATTGAGCACTGAGCGCGCAACTCGCTCGTTTCTGAAAGAAGGGCCATGTCATGCAGGAAACATCGATGGTGCAGGCAGGAGCTTCTGATGCGGCAGAGGCAGCAATGGGAGAGTATCTCAACGTGGCTGTGATGCAGGCAGAGATCTTGCAGAAGATTTTACGCGGCTTGCAAACTGGTACCGATCTCTCCTTAGCCACCTGGCGTGAAGCCTTTGAGGCGTCCCATCGCACGTTAGAGCACATCAACAAGGCGCTGACACTGGCGCAAGAGGTGTTTGACGGACATGAGGAGCAGGTGTCAGGGGCTTTGTCAGAAGAGATGACCTGCGATGAGTTCCAGTGTCTGACCTGGAAGTAGCGTAGTGCCTCTCTTTACTATGAGGAGCAGAGGGGGTATTCAACAAGTGGATACCCCTCCTGAATTATCTCCTACCCTCAGACGGGAAGCAGGTACCATTTAGACGAGGGTCTCTTTGTATCTACTCTTCGTTACTATCTGGCGGTTCACCACTCTTTTGCGGTAAATGCCAATGCCAGTGCTATAAGGGCTGCCACCAGCCATCAAGACCAATCGAGAATGCCGATCCTGAACGAAACGGCATTGGCCTTGCGGCCTGCTGCCTCAATCATCATTATACTTCGATGTACACGATGCGTTTTGGCCTCACGTCGGAACATCCCATCCCATTAGTCCCAACCATGCAAGTGGTGTCGTTGGGGTTGTTGCAGACTATATTGGGGGCATGTCCCTGGTTAAAAGTGAACGTGGCGACCGTACCCGCAGGGCAATCTGCGTCTGCAAAAGCCACTGAACTGATGTGAGCACTCTGAAGTGTGTTCGTGGTGTGCGTTGATGCCACGCCCGTCAAAGAAAACACACCCAGCAACAGAGCCAGACACGAGAAAAGACTGACCAATCCTACTTTCATACCTGTAGACAGTCGCATATGTGTTTCTCACTTTCTGCTAGAGAGATCATTATGTTGATCTACACGCTTACCAAAGCTGTAACTGAGTAGTTACCTTATATTTGATGTTTAGACTCATTTGACATCCAGGGGAGCTTGTCCGCAGTGAGTCACTAGTAAAACGATAAGAATAGGAACTTTTAGGAGACGGATTTCAGAAATCAAGCTCCTGCTTCCTCGTCAGAATAATGTAATGTTTACCGGTCGAGCGGAATCCAGGTACGTTTCGATCAGCTAGGAGTTGCAATCGGACGTGGAGCCACTTGCCGATCGCCTGCGGAACCACTATACGGTTGAAGAGCGTGAACGGTCCGAATGCAAGCGTTTTGCCTCTCACTTTGTCGAGTTTGATACTCGCCAGGGTCTTGTCGATGTAGCGGCAGGCGTGGCTAGTCACAATCGGCACTCTATAATGAAGCCCAATCGACTTCAGCACTTTATTCAAGCCCTGCTTGAGAGGCTTGAACATGGGGTTATTCACTGGATCGGGGAAGTTGATCAATCCCGCTCGGTTGTCAGTGGTGAGGATGACATACCCGCCCGGCCTCGTCACACGAGCTATCTCTTGTATTGCCAGCTCTGGTCTCTGGAGCCAGGGAATGACCCCGAGCGCGACCACGAGGTCGAAGGAACTGTCCTCGAAGGCCAGGGAATTGACATCGCCAGGTTCCAGGGAGAGCAGGTTGGTGATCTGCGCCTCCGCTGCATGCTGCCTCGCCAGCTCGACCATGACCTCGACGGAATCAATCGCATTGACGCGGAACCCGCGTTGGGCCAGAGCAATAGATAAGAACCCAGCGCCGCAGCCAACCTCTAGCATACGGGAGCCTGGCTCAAGGGCGAGACCGTCGATCCAGTCGAGTACTGTAGCCTGCCTGGCCCGGTAAATCTCACCACGTAGACAATCGCTGGCGTAGATGTTCTTCCAGTGGGACGACCGTGACCGGAAATGGGCATTCACATATTCTTGCTCTTGCAAACTGTCGTTAGCGAACGTTTTCATATGGCTACCCCAACTTTTTGATGGGCCAGCGAAGCTGCCCATTGAAGTGCAGCTTGATTTTCTGGTTTATCAATATCGCTGGTAAACACTAAGATGTAGTTTGCTCCTAGATCGAGAGCTGTTTGCAGATCACTGAGTAACGTATCGCCAGTCTGTTTCGTCCTTGCGATTTGTTCCTCAGCATGAGGAACAGTCATCCAAATAGGTGGTAAGGTGCGATTTGCATACAAGCCATTATCTTGAAGCCATACGCCATGTTTGACAGCATAGTCAAGCAATAAGGATTCCTGGTAACCCGGCGTTCTATCTATGAATGTCTTATCGGGCATAACAGCAAGCGGAGTAGCATGAAAGCTTGCTGTGTACATGACAATAATTTGTTGCACTGCATCCCACCAGAGCACATCTGTATACCCTATGCTTTGCCATAGCTGCAGTAGTTGCGGATTATCCTTATGTGAATCGACCTTGGATTCTCCTCCAATGCCAAGAGCAACTTGAATAAAAGCAATATCTGCGTTTCCATCATATCGTTGAGCCATAGCATGGATGAAATCATTTAAGTTTCGCAAGAAAATGGGGTTCCAATACTGGGGAAGCACAGAATCATCGATTTCTGTTACTGAGGGAACGCCTAGATCATACACCCATTGCGGAGTGCCAAGTCCTGAGTAGGGTGGACTCCAATGGGTCCAGCCTGATGTAGATACCCGAAGGATAAGCTTCTTACCATTAGTAACCCACGGCTTCATTTCCTGGTCAATAATGTCCCAGCGGTAATGCCCTTTCTGGGGTTCAACTTGCGACCAATAAAAGGCCAAATTTGCACCTGCAAGGTAGGGATTGCTAGCATTGTTTGGATTCTGCTCTCCTGTAAATTGGATAATTCCTTTAAAGTGAGGGTATGAGGTAGGTGACGGGGTTAGTGTTCTTCTGGCTGATGGGTGAGGATCAGAGGAGAAGGGACTCGCACAGGCTGAAACCAGGAGTACAATCAGAATAAGGCTACTCCACCACTCTTCCAGCTTCCATTCAAGTAATGGCCAGCATGATCGAATACTTGATGTATTCTGCGCAGAACATTGTAGGCATGTTCTTGTTGTATGTTCCATGGATGCTGATTCCTTTCTCGATTTGCATCATTCTATACAATATCATCTCTGTGCAACACTCGTATTTTGTAACTACTCAGGTATTTGATTCCTCGCCGCCTGCGGCGGCTCGCGTCATTTTTGGCTGCGGGCTTGGCAGCCGCAGGCTGCCAAGCCCGCAGCCAAAAACTCTTGCGAACCACCGAAGGTGGTGAGGAGTCCTGAGTAGTTACCGTATTTTTGTACCGCCAGAGGCCACCACCACGAATTTATCAGCCGCCGCGAAGATATACAACCGACTCAAATCCTTCGTACACAATGTGAAAATCAGTAGGGAAAATAAATCGGCTTAATGCCTCCGTTTGGTAGTAATTTCGTGCTGTGATCAGCCAAATGCGCGCGTGTTGAGCAAGGACAGCTTGAAAGTCTTCCTGGTCAAGCAGTGCAATTTTGCTAATATAAGTATCAACAATGTGACCATCACGTTCAAAGAGGAACAGCGCTCGATCTATCGAAAAGAAGTAGTCAGAGTGACCAACATAGTAGTACACAACGGTATTTGGGCTTATTGAGATCACGATATCGCCCTTTTGCCAATGCTGCTGCACATACTGTCCAGCAACATCATAGTCTCCATAGTGGCGATGGTAGGAAAAACCAAGGAACCGACTAATAAAGAGATTATAGTTACCTATAGGCAGAATAGGCCCTATCAGTACACATGCACAGACAAGACTCATGGTAAATATCACTATTGCCTTCATCGACCGAGAGAAATAGCCACCCGGGGCGGCGCTGTCATCCTGAGCGCAGCGAAGGATCTCTCCGCCTGTCGAGCCAGCCCCTTCGCGGAGTTTACCCTTGAGCGAAGCGAAGGGCTCAGGGTGACAGGCATGATCTCCAAATGTTCGACCGGGCTGTGGCAGTACCATGCGTGAACGAGCGAATGCCCAGATAGCATTCAGTATTACCAGCACAGCGTAGGCTCCCATCAAATAGTAGATCGGGAGAAGAGGATAAAAATAGCGGTCAGCTCGCGCAGTAAACACGAACAAGAGTGTGAAGAAGGAAATGGCCAGGAACAAAGCGCAATACTTTACACGTAGGTCTCTACTACGACGCGCCCAAATACACCCAACGGTAGCAAGGACTGAATTTATGATAATCCAGGGTTGCTTACTTGTCTGGAAGAACAGTAGACCAATGTAGAACTGAATGTCATCAGTGGTCAATTGAACTAGCGGTCGCTGAGTCTGATCAGTGCCAAGTACGGGGGGGTGAGTTACCTTTACGATCAATAGTTGTATCGCAATGGCACTCACACCTATCGCAGCTGCATACCACCAGTGTTTTTGATACAATACAGCAGGGAGACGATGCTTCCCATCTCTACTAGCCATCATGACACAAATGACAAGTGCAGGCAAGATGATGAACGTCTCCTCGTGGCTTAAGTACATTGCGATGAGGCAACCGATAGCAAGATATACAAGGCGAACACGCTGACGTTCCTGTATAGCTTTATAGAAGACGTATACGACAAGAAGCGTTAGAACCTGCGCCTGCTCATACATGCGCACCTCACGTCCCCATACAAATGCAATGGGAGAGAGAGCAAGCATGGCTGTTGCTAGCAATGCAAGACGTCGCTCGAAAAAGTAACAGCCAACGAAGTAGAGGAGAGGTAAGCTTATCAGGTATTCTACAGCGCTGACTATTCGAGGAGCGCCGGCTTGATCTCCAAAGATCACCATACTCAAGGCAAGCACGTAGGAATAGAGTTCTCCCTTGGCGTAGAGGAATCCCGAGGGTAAGAAAGGAAGACCATGAGCCAGGATAGACTTCGCAGCATAGTAACTTGTTAACTCATCCTGCCAATAAGGTTCATAGGACAGATTGTAGAAAATCAACGGTACTGCTATGAGCACAAGCAGAATAATTGCCCAGTGTATACGCAACCATGCCAGTACATAATCCCGTAGGTAGGAAAGAACCCTGTGTTCGCCCAACAATGCTCCGTGAGGAAATGAACCTATTGTTGCAGAAAGGGGAGATTGCTTGGCGGAGTTGGAGTTATTGCTGAGACGTTGTTTTCGTGCTGTCCAGGCATTCAGCCAGAGGATAATATAGCCAATTCCCACCAGCATGACGAGTACCAATCCCCAGAGCCATGTATAAGGAAAAGGTTGCGGTATCTGTGGCTCACGAGAGAGAGCCATCAACATTGCTTCACACGCAACAGCAGGAAGATAGGCTAAACTCATCGTCTCAAGTGCATCCCGGCGTGAGCGGTAATAGCCACGCGTGAAGACAAGCGACATGAGCAACCAGAGTCCAAGGATGGCTCCTGTACCAAACAAAATTACCTCGCATACCAGTGAAAGAGGAATGAGTTGTATACTATTCGGCATATGAGCGTTCGCTAAATAGACCGTAGTAACTCTCCCAGGACGACCTATGAAGACCGGGAATGGCCATGTAAGAGCCGCACTACTTCCTTGTATCCAATCCGCAACAGCTTGATGTGATACATGCCAGCCAGCATCAGAAGTTAACCACATATCATGATTCTGATAGTCACTCATGAGCATATCCAGTGTCAGCGCTGCATTCACATTAGCTAACCCATCTTGGGCCTTGTTGACTCCCGGTGCTGATATATGCACCGCTATCGTATTCAGTCCAGGATGAAGATAAGGTGAAATATCATAGACACCCAGCATTAGATTACTTTGATACTGCGCAGTGGTTCTATTACCCCTGCGGTATTTGATTACATTTTGTGGCGGTGTAGCGGGTTGGTAATTCCCTACTATGAAGAGGTTACCGTTAATAAAGATATTTATGGTACCAATTGCAGCAACACGAAGCCAGGTACCTGTGATACTAACAGGTAAGGAAATTTGGCGCACAAAATAGGCATCATGACCGGTACCGACACTCATCCAATGGGTGGAGATTGGCTGTTCATAGAGCAGCGGATTGACTATCAACATTGGTGAGATGGTTGGATACTCCACTTTCTGAACTGGTAACCAGGAACTCGCATTGAATGTTTTATGTGTCCAGGCTGTCGAGGCATTTAAGCCCACAGCGTACTGAGGATAGACGATAGTAGTCCGTGATGTTGCCTGCCACCCATCACCTGTCACATGGTAGTAGACAGACTTCCCTACGTCAACACCAAAGGTCGCTTCTACAGATGGAGTCTGTTCATCGCTATTAACAACTCGTAGAGCAATAACGTTTGATCCAAGCAAAAGAGAAGAGGCCACGTCATATATGTAGGCGCGCGGAAAGTTGCCTTGACTAAAATCCGTCTGATTCGAGCCAATATAGGATCCATTCACGTAGAGCCTGAATACCTGGTTGGCCGCAACTGTCACAAATGCAGCATCGGGTACTACATTTAGATCAGTGACATAGCGAAAATAGGCGACAGGGGCATTACCATCCGCAGCCTGTATCCACTGAGCGCCATGCCAGTCGGGAGCAAAACTTTTTGGTTGTGGCACAAGAAAATATTGATAGGAAAACCAACTTGCGCCCAAACAAGCTGCGAGGAGGCAGACCCACATCATGTAATGCAGGCTACTCACTGTCTGCTTGTGTGTCGATGACGACACGGTCTGTGATACTTCGGTCGGCTCCCTGATAGCTGGTCGTGTTGATCCATCTGAGGAGATCATCCTCCCATCCTTTCTAGCAGCTAACGCAGCCCTGACAGCTCTTCACGGGCAGTTGAATTACGATAATTTGGATCAAGCTGTAAGGCCTGGAATAGAAGAGCTCGTTCGTCCACATAGTCACCTTGTCCAGCGTCACTTAATGCCATATAGGTATAGGCTGATGATTGAACATCAGAGTCAGAGCTCAATTGTATGACCATGCTCATCTGAGCCATAGACGTTGTATAGTTATGCAGATCATACTGGATGCGCCCTATAACATAGTGACCATACACATTGGCGGGATCTACTTGCGTCAGCAGCTGCAGCCATGGCAAAGCACTTTCATCATTATCTAACCTTGTCATAGGTGGCGTTATAGGTTGCCCCTGGGTATATTCTGACAGCCTTTCAAGCGTGATACTCACCTCACTGACCACCCAGGAGGACGTATGCTGTGAATGCCAAACAGCCAGCAATTCTTGATAGGCATTCATGTAATCTCCCTGTTTGCGATATGTAAAAGCAAGGTAAGCATGACTATCATCACTCTGCTGATCAGGGCGCAAGAAATAGAGTGCCTGTCCTCGCTCTATGTGATAATAGGCCACTTGATTGAGCGCAGGATTCAAGATGAGTGCTCTATCGAGCCACACTAACGCCTGGGCATAATTTCCTTCTGCTAACGATGCCCTGGCTTGATATTCACACACCATCCCTGCTGGAGCATGCCCAAGCACAACTAGAAGAACGAGCATAAGTATACTGGCGAACCAATTGAGTTTATGCTGTTTTTTTGAGGCAACCTGGCGCAGCAATCGTTTATAGTCGATCAACATCCATGCACTCAAGCAAGGAAGAAGTAGCCCAACTGATGCCTGATCTATTAACAATTGGAGACGCCCTTGGAATGTCGAAATATCCAATGTAAATGGCTCGATTGGAAGAAGCTGACTTGCATTTCTATAATCAAAGTGCTGTTGCACTAATAAAATCTGAATCTTATGTTGATAAAGATAATTGATTTCACTTACATCAATACATAGATACTGCAAGAGGAATAAGGCAACAGGAATGAGACAGAGCAAGCCTGCAGTGATACGCTTCTGCACAAAATAATCACCTCCCTTGAATGGTTTCCACTGCGCATAGGCGACTAAAAAGGCATAGCTTGCACAGCAGAGGCAAAGCAACCCATAGCTGAAAATACCTATACGAAACTGCCAGCCAATATCGATAGGCAATTCCCAGGCAGAATAGGCCTCTCCCAAAGGATCATTGAGCCATGGAAGAACACTTGCACAAGCCATAATGCAACCAGCAACCCCTGGAATAATTACATTATTGAAGCTTGGCTGCTGCCAAATTCCCTTGAGAAACCAATGTTGTCTAAAAGCAAGCATGGACTACTCCACTCCATCAAGCCAGATTAACCCTCGACGGACGTCACATGAACTTCCTGGCCATTTCGCAGAGAGTTCAGACCAACCAACACGATCATGTCACCGGCAGAAAGCCCCGTACCGATAAGGATAGAATCTCCCGCGTACCCTAAAACCTGCACATGCTGCAAATACGCGTGCTGCTTCCGTACAATAAACACAACAGACTCAAGACCTGGATTGAGCACTGCAAGACGCGGCACCACGAGAGCATGGACTGACTTTTGGATACTTACAAAAGCACTCATACCGGGCAAGAGGATTCTATTTGAATTGACAACCTCCACCCAGACCTCAAAGGTATCTGTCTGCTGGTCCGTACTTGGAATGATGGCCTTGACAGTACCCTGTAAGTTGAGGTTGGACAGCGCTGACGGAGTAACTATCGCTGACTGACCACGATGTATCTGCTCAAGAGCCGAGAGTGGTATCTTCGCATGCACAATCACGGTTGACTCATCCATAATGGTGAGCAGGTTGATATTGGCGGTAAACACTTCATTAGGATTGATATTCACGGCCGTCACGACACCACTTATTGGAGAAACCAGGGACCCATTGTGCAGAAGGGGGGACGTCGTTGCAGCGACAAGCGCACTATATTTATGCGCTGCTACATCATTTGACGCCTGCTTAACTTCAGCAGCTAGTTGCGTGGGATCAAGTTGAATGAGTGGCTGATTGGGCGATACTTGATCTCCTGGCTGGACAAGGACAGCTACCACACGTTCGGCGATTGGGAAAGAGATATGGAGTTGCTGGCGCGGATATACGATGCCGCCACCTCCGCTAGACTGATCTATATTCTGAAAGCCAACTCGATAGAGTGTGACATCTGGTGGTGCTAGTAGTTTCCCAACAGAAAAAATGATGGCACTTAACACAGCAACAATGCAGAGAACTGAGATCATGACCACAGTATGCTTTTTCTTCCAGTTCACTAACTTAAAGGGACCAAAAGTGCTTTGAAACAGATTTATAACTGATGACCATTGCACGTGGTGTAGTTCTGGCGGAACTAGCTTAGAGGCTGTGTGGAAAGTGGTTTGAAATCGCTTGACAAGGGCGCTGAGCAAAACCGTGGGGGCAATACTCACATTCAAGTGAGCTTGAGGCCAACGCGAAATCCGAGCCTGCTGTACGAGGCTTTTGCCCCCACGGAGCAAAAACGATATATACTTTGTCAAGCCGCTCTCTAAGCGGATCGAGATTACCTTTACAGACAGCCTAAGAGGCTGTCTTCCTTGCTCTTTCTCTCTATGTGGCAGGGCTAGTGCTGGCTCCTCTTCTTGCTTATGCCCTGAGCCTGGCAGAACTGGCTCAGGCTGTTCCTCTTGTCTCTCCTCAGATGTCTGCTGAGATGCCGATACCGGAGATGGCATTTCCCACTGAGATCCTTTATTATCATTCATCATACGCCTCGTAACATCTAGATTTTTCTATTAACCGGACTACGATGACTTCGACGATGTCGTTTTTCCTTCGTAACATGGCGTAGCCCTATGAGGCTGTTTGGTTTCCCATCAGCTCCACGCCTGCTAGAGGCTAGGCGATGTGATGCTGCTTCGTCGTCCTTGCCTTGTCACTGCCCATGGTGAGATAAATACACCCACCAATTGCACCAAAGAATAGTACCTGTACATCGACCAAAAAGGCCAGTAGCAGCGATGTGGTGACAGCAACATGGATTGTCGAAAAGACATACACAAAGGCGCTTTCGCGTACTCCAAAACCATTAATAGAGATTGGCAGGAACGCGGCAAGCGAGGCTAAGGGAATGGCCACAAAGTAGAAGTGCAGCGGTACATCCATACCTAGCGCAAGCGCAAAACTATAGTAGTTCAGGCAGGCCACCACATGGAACAGTATGCCAAATAAGGTTGCCACACACAGGGAACGAGGGCGTCTGGCACTCATACTTAGTGCATCGCCGATACGTATAGCCGAGGCAAAGAGACGGCGTTTGGCCCATTTTCCTTTAAATAGTCCAGGCAACAGCCTGGCAGAGAAGAAGGCCCCGACAATCATACTTCCCACCCCCAGGCTGAGCGACACAAACAACAAAACGATATTACGAGTAAAGTGTGCATGCCAGATGATCAACGCAGGAAAAGCAACAAACAGCATGCCAAAAAAGCCCGTGACTCGGCTCATGACAACAGCGCTGGCTGAACCTGCACTATTTCCCGACTCTCGCCCCACATAGAAGGCCTTTACTACATCTCCCCCCATGCCAGTAGGAAGGAAATGGCTGAAGGTCATACCAACCAGGTAGAGGTTGATCAGCTTCGCAAGGTCAAAGTGAATTCGCTCAGAGCGTAAAAGGCTTTGCCACTGATAAGCACTCACCACGAGGCTAAATACCCCAACAACCACCGCCACTGGAAGGACTGCAGGATGAACACGCGTAAGAGCCGCCAACAAGGTCGACCAGGACAATGACTTGAATAGAAAAGCAAATAGCAGTAATGTCACACTCACACGAATGGCAGAACTGATCCATTTTTTCTTTGTTGCTTTGACCGCTGCCTCCACCTCCTGTTGATAGTCTGGTATTTGCCTCTGATGTCCTTCTGCAAGCTTCCTGACAGCCGCACGCTTTTCTGTTATATCAAGCTCATCTATATTTTGCGCATCAAGATCAGTAGCTATCTCAACAGGAGGCTCTTGCATATCAAGAGTAGAATCATCAATCCGAAACATGCCAAATTTTCGCATTTGCCCGGGGCCGGAGCTTGGTTGTGGCGAAACGCTCATTTCTTAACTCACCCCCGTTGACCTAATGACTCTTCAAGTTGGTAATGCTACCAACGGTCAATAAACTACTTCGTCGTAACTACTCAGGACTGCTCGTCGCCTGCGGCGGCTCGCGTCTTTTTGTGCTGCGGGCATGGCAGCCGCAGGCTGCCATGCCCGCAGCACAAAAACCCCTTGCGAACCACCGAAGGTGGTGAGGAGTCCTGAGCAGTTACTAAACTACTTCGTCTTGAGATGTCTCTACCTGGCCAGGGAAGCAAACTCACCGTAGACCTGCCGGACCTTCTCCAAGAAAGCAGACCAACTATACTGCTCTTCAGCAACGCGCCTGGCGTTATCTCCTAAGGCTTGTGCTCGCTCTGGATTTTGTAATAGTTCTAACGCTCCTTCCGCCAGATCCTGGGGTGTGGGTGGAACAAGTAGCGCTATCTCAGGGGTCAGTATCTGAGTATGCGCATAAATGGCTGTGCCGAGAATAGGCTTACCAGAGCGCAGGTAGGTGTATAACTTGAGCGGCGTATGATCACCTTTACTACGAGGGCTCAATAGAATATGGCTAAGTGCCATATATATAGGCATTTCTTCCAACGGACGCGGTCCTACAATGGATACCACGTCTGTAACGCCTAACTCTTGAGCGAGAAGACGCAGCTTGTCGACCTGTTCAGCTCTCCCACCCACAATGACATATCGAGCTGCCGGGAATTTTGAGCGTACAATAACCACACTACGCAGCAAAATATCTAACCCTTGATATGCTTCCAGCGTTCCTGTATAGAGTAAGACAGGAGCATCGCCAAGATGCAGTTGCTCACGCAAGCGGGCAACATCTTCCTTCGTGGCCGATGGTAACTCTTCATCAACAGCAGGAGGCAATATCATGTAGACTGGCTTGCCAGGTGCCATCCGTTTAGCAGTCGACTCAATTTCGGGGTAGAAAGCAATCACAGCATCGGATTTGCGCACCATGAACTTCTGCACAGCTTCAAGACAACGAATAATCAGTGGATTTTTTATAAAGCCAGAACTAGCTATCAGTTGAGCGAGATCACAGTGCATGCAATACAGATGCTTGCAGCGGAAGATGAACGCAAGCAGCACACCCATCAAGCTGGCTTCCTCATGCGTATGCAACTCGCGGTATCGTCTCAAACAGAGCCGCCAAACTGCTGTGAGGAATAAGGCAAAATCAAGGGGAATTTTCGCCAGTGATGGTCCCGGTTTCACCTCGCGAATGAGTGGGATGGCGGGTGCACGGTAGACCGTTAAACCCGGAAGATTCACCTGCTTCCCAATAGGGTAGGTCACTAAGTCAATCTCGTAACCAATCGTTAGGAGGGCTTTTATATGGTTATACAGGCTAAATAGCGCACCACGCGGTTCAAAAAAAGGTTCAGGAGCAAGTACTAAAATGCGCATACTCATCCCTCTCATTGGAAGATTGGAAAGAAATCATGTCAGAGGATATTGAGTCAAAGCAATACCTGGTTTAGTTGCATCACCATTTTCCTGATGTATCGTCTCTGGTTGATGTGCAGAGACAATACTCCTAATCACATAGGTTGGTTTGCCCTGAGACTCATGATAGGTCCGCATCAACAACTCCGCCAACAATCCCATCATGATGCACTGCATACCAAAACCTGAAAAATGAAGAGAGAGCGGTAAGAGAGGATTGCGATGAACACGAACATAAGGAGGAAAGACCTTGCGTGCCAGCACAAAAAGCAGTAATATTGCTCCCAGCACCTGCGAGAGCAGACCCGGTATGCCGAAGGCATAGAGCGGCTTGGTGCCATAACTTCCGAGAAACTTCACCGTGACCAGGTCAAGGATGACGCGAACAGTACGAGAGATACCATATTTCGACACGCCAAAACGTCTGGGATGATGCATCACCTCAATCTCCGCAATGGCTGCCCCGGCAAGCGCGGCATGGGCAGGAATGAAACGGTGCATCTCACCATACAGGCGGATATGCTCAAACACTTCCCGCCGATATGCCTTCAACGTGCAGCCATAGTCATGGAGATAGACGCCAGTGACCTTTGAGATCAGGCGATTGGCTAGCCACGAAGGGATTTTGCGGCTCAGTTGGGCGTCTTTGCGCTTTTTACGCCAACCACTGACGACGTCATACCCTTCCTCTAATTTGGCTAGCAATCGCGGAATATCAACGGGATCATTCTGCAAATCGCCATCCATGAACATCAATATTTCGCCTGTGCTCTGAGCCACGCCAGCAGAGATCGCTGCCGTCTGGCCAAAATTGCGGCGCAGTCGAATGACTCGCACATTCTGGTCGCTCAAGGCGATTTGATTGAGTCGGGGAAACGTTCCATCTGTACTACCATCATCCACATAGATGACTTCATAGGAAAATGTTTGTTCTTTTAGAGCATGACTGATACTTGCGTGAAGAAGGAGAATGTTCTCCTCCTCATTATAAACAGGAACAATGATAGATAAATACTTCGATCTTTCCATCACTTTTTCCTCGCCTTCATAAGCGAAATGTTTGTTTGCAATATCATGGTAGTCATCTCCTTTACAGAGGCAATTATGCTCCATTCGATCGATGTTTGTCGATAGTGAGCGAGTTAAGAAATGGTTGTAAATTTGTCAATTGGGTTAAGTTTTCGTAACTACTCAGGTCCGCGGGTGTAAGAAATAGTTATTGGCAAGCGAGGGTGTTCCGGTGGCAGGGCGTGAAAAGCAATCTGGTTCCCGGGCCAGAACAGTGATACAATCAATACAGTTGGGCATCCGCTCACATGGGAAGAGATGGAGTACAGTAATATTTTTCGGGGTCTGGTCTCAGAGACTACCCACTGAACAGAGGAGGAGTCGGAACATATGAGTCAGAAGCTAGTTGATTCTGTTTGTTTGATTACGGGAGCCAGTGCAGGGATCGGCAAAGCATGCGCTCTGGCGCTGGCCAACGAAGGAGCCAGTCTTGTCCTAACGGCGCGTCGCAAGCCCCGTCTCGATGAGCTGGTGGAGACGATCCAATCCGCAGGTGGTCGAGCCGTGGCGGTGGCCGGGGATGTCCGTGAGGAGGGGACGGCTCTGCGTGCCATGCTGGCAGCAAAAGAGCGATTCGGAGCCTTGCATATCCTGATTAACAACGCCGGGGCTGGGAACTACAAACCACTCATTGATACCAGTGCGGAAGAATATGACGAGCTGATGGATACCAATGTCCGTTCCACGTTCCTCTTTACCCGCCACGCAGTTCCCCTGATGGTGGAGCAAGGATCAGGCATTGCGTTGGGGAAGGGACGGACAGAAGAAGGGGTCGCACAGTCAGGGATGCTTGATCCTGAGGACGTTGCAGCAGCAGTCCTGTTGGCCTGCACACAATCTGCTAACTCGCGCATCATCGAAATTCAGATGCGTCCAATGGTTGAGCCCCTCACCTGAATTGAGCACCTACAATGCAGCAAGAGTAGTTGTGCAGCGGGCAAGGCAGCCGCAGGCTGCCTTGCCCGCTGCACAAACCCATGCGAGCCGGCGTAGGTAGAGTGCTGATCACCCCCATACGCATGAAGTTAAGGGCAGAGGGACAGGCACGTGGCCAAGTGTTCCGTAGGGGCGAGGGTGGAGGAGATGGGTGGGGAGGGCCTTTATGGTCGCCCGCGTCAGCCACTGTCGACCAGGCACGGCGGGCGACCATAAAGGCCCTCCCCGCGCCGCCCCACCACCCTCGCCCCTACGGACGATGACGGGCTTGCTCTTAACTTCATGCGTATGCGGGCCGATAAATCGGGCCCTACCTTTCACCCGGAAGGATGTAGACCCTGATGCTCAAAGGATTGACTCTGCATACTTACTGAGTTTATAATTACCTGAACAGGGTCATAAAATCTTACTGGC
>WNFO01002596.1_pt1 | contig 14962 bp, 15 predicted proteins | sample 5400251 | NCBI WGS metagenome assembly WNFO01 (sample SAMN13153354, study PRJNA577476) | soil metagenome | isolation source: 100 cm saprolite under Madrone tree | place: USA:California | collected 2016-06-14 | reverse complement strand
CCCGCGTCCTCGATCGCCGCTATCAGGGCACCCAGACGGTCTACGATATCGACCTGTTCGGTCATCGGCTGGAAGTCCTCGAACTCGGCACCGCGGCCCGCCATCAGGTCGGGGCCGAGACGTCGGTTTGCCTTCCGCGGGAAGGGTGCTGGGCGTATCGTGATACGGGATCATCGTCCTACGATTAGCGGCAACAGCGGGCCCCAAGCGAGTTGGCGGCGCCGTTGCCTCTGGACACGAACCTGCTGCAACGTCCAAACTCGCTTGGCACAGAGGAGCCGCCCCGATGACGATTATCGATTCCCAGGTCCATGCCTATGAGGCGAACACGCCGAAGCGACCTTGGCACAGCGTGCCGAACTGGCCCGATCACGTCACGGGAGACGAGATGGTGGCGGCGATGGACAAAGTCGGCGTCGACGGCACGATCTTCATCTCCGCCTTTTCCTTGTACCGCTACGACGCCAGCTATGCCGTGGAAGTGCAACGGGCCCATCCCGGCCGGTTCGCCATCGTCAAGCCGGTCGACCCGGACGATCCTGATGTGGCCGATGTCGTCGCCGACTGGAAGAATACGCCGGGCACGGTCGGAATCCGCATCATGCTGACAAGGGAGGCCAAGCGCGATCCTGATGACCCGGGCCTCGACCGGATCCTGCGCGCGGCCGTTCGCCACGACTTTCCGGTCAACATGCTGTGCTGGGCCAACCTGGACGCGGGCACGGCGCTCATCGATCGCCATCCCGACACGCGATTCATCATCGACCATCTGGGCATCCTGCAGCCGCGCGTGCCGCCCGCACCGCCGCAGCCCTGGGCCGACCTTGCGAAGGTGCTGGAACTCGCCAAGCGTCCGAACGCGGTGATCAAGGTCAGCGGCGCCTGCACGCTGTCGCGGGAGCCGTATCCTTTCCCGGACATTTGGGATCCGCTTGCGCGCGTGTTTGATGCGTGGGGTTTCGATCGCTGCTTGTGGGGCACGGATTGGACGCGCGCGTTCGCCGTCGTCAACTACGAGCAGGCCGTCGAGCCCTTCCTGAAGACCAGCCGCCTGAGCGACACCGAGCGGGCCATGCTGATGGGCGGCGCCTGCGCCAAGGCTTATGGCTGGTCACCGAAAAAAGGTTAGCACCGGCTGATCATGCGCAACAAGGCGGACATCCATCAACGCGGTGGAATTATGAGTTTCACGCGCTGGCCGCGGATCAGTCGACACTGACGCCGCTGGTCTTGATCGGCACCGCCCATTTGGCGATCTCACTCTGCACGAACTTCGCGAGATATTCAGGCGTGGTGCGATCGTCGGAGACGAATTTGAGCCCGAAGCTTTCCAGCTTCTCCCGCACCGCCGGTGTTTTCATCGCCTCGATCGTCGCATGGTTGAGCTTTTGAACGATGGCGTCCGGCGTCCCCTTCGGCAGGAAAAACGCGTTCCAGGTGTAGGCGTCGACGTCAAAACCCTGCTCAACGGCGGTGGGGACGTTCGGGAGCACCGGCGAGCGCTCTTTGGCCAGGATGGCGATGGCCTTGACCGCGCCGCCGTCGATCTGCGGCTTTGCGGTGGTGATGATATCGCAGAGATAGTCGACGCGGCCGCTCATCAGGTCCTGCATCGCCGGATTGGCGCCGCGGTAGGGAACGTGGACGATATCAAGCCCGGTCACCATGTTCATCAGCGCGCAACCGAGATGGATCGCCGAACCGGTGCCGGCGGAAGCGAATTGCATCTTGTCCTTGTTGGCCTTGGCGTAGGCGACAAATTCCTTCATGTCCTTGACGCGAAGATCCTTGCGCGCAACCAGCACCAATGGGGCTTCGACGATCAGCGCCACCGGCGCAAAATCCGTCGTCGAATTGTAGGCCGGCTTCTTGAACAGCGTCTGGTTCTGGGCCTGGGTTCCGACCGTCCCTTGCAGGAACGTGTAGCCGTCGGGGGCTGCCTTCGCGACCCGGTCGGCGCCATTCATCCCGCCGGCGCCGGCGACGTTTTCGATGATGATCGTCTGCCCCAGGATCTCGCCCATGCGTTGAGCGAACAGCCGCGCCAGCACGTCGTTCGGCCCGCCGGCTGCGAACGGATTGATCATGGTGAGCGGCCGTGTCGGCCATTGCTGGGCCCTGACGTCGGGCGTTGCAGCCAGCGAGGCGAGGGTGACGAGCGCGGTGACGACTTTCCACATGGTGTTCTCCGGAGCTTGTTCCTGGTGTTTGGCTCAGACGAATGAAATGGCTTCGGCCATCTCGAGAATTCGTCGAATTTCGATCAGGGCGCGCTCGAGGTCCGCTTCGGTGGCGGGCGCGCCCAGGCAAAGCCGGACGCCGAGGCTTTCCTGCTCCATCCGCTGCAGCGTGCCGGGCGGCGCCAGCGTGATGCCCGCTTGGGCTGCCTGGGCAATCAGCGCCGCCAGCGTGCGGCCGGCCGGCAGCGGAAGCCAGATATGAAAACCCGGCGCGGCGAACGCTGCCGGCAGCCACTCCTTCAGGACGCGCCGGACGATGGCGTCGCGAAGGGCGGCCTTGTCGCGCTTCAGCCTGGCCTGCCGGGCAAGGCCGCCATTGGCGATCAGCCTCGCTACCACTTCGGCCATGATCGGCACCGCCATCCAGCCGGTGGCGCGCAACGCATTGATCGAGCGGTCGCGAAATGCTTCCGGCGCGATCATCGCGGCAATGCGCAGCCCCGGGGCGAGGCATTTGGCGAAACTCACGATATAAAAGCTGCGTTCGGGGATAAGCCGGGACACCGGCGCGAGCGGCGGCGACAACAAATATCCGTACGCGTCATCTTCCAGCAGATAGGCGTCGTGCTTGCGAACGATCTCGGCGATGGCGTGCCGCCGCTGCAGCGGCATCACCGATCCCGTCGGCGTTTGCAGCGTCGGCATGCAGTAGAGAACGCGCGCGCCGGTTTCGGCAAACGCACGGTCAAGGCTTTCAGGAACCAGCCCCGATGCGTCGGTCGCAACGCCGTGCAGGCGATAACCGCATTGCGCCGAGAGCGCGAGCATGCCCGAATAGGTGTAGCTTTCGGTCAGCACGGTATCGCCCGGCGATGCGACCATGCCGAGCGCGATCGACAGCGCGTGCTGCCCGCCATGCGTGATAAAGAGATGGTCGGCGTCCGCGGTCACGCCGAGCGAGGTGAGCCACGTCACCATCGCCTCGCGGTGCCTTCGCAAGCCCTGGTGCGGCAAGTACCCGAGCAGGTTGGACAGCTCGCCGTCGGCGACGATCGCCGCCAGCACTGATGCAATGGCGTCGTCTTCGCCAGTATAGGGCGGGACATTGAGCGCCAGATTGATCGTTGCCTCCGACGAGCCGAGACCGCGCGCCTCGGGCCGTCGCCGTTGCACGAACGTCCCGCGTCCGACTTCGCCCGAGATCAGACCGCGCTGCTCGGCCTCCGCATAGGCTTTTGAAATCGTCCCGACACTCAGTTCCAGCCGCTGCGCCATATCGCGCTGCGGCAACAACCGCATGCCCGGCTTGACCCGGCCTGCGGCGATGTCGGCTTCCAGCGCCAGAACGAAGGCGAGATAACGGGGCCCGGGAAGCGAAGCCAGGGCGGGTACCCAGTCGGTCATCTCGCGTTATCCGAAAGGCGCATTGCAAAGCCACTGGTCAGCATGATGTTGAATAGTACAATTGTCTGATTGTCGCAAGATTTGTTATAGCAATTGGGGCGGGCTGAGCCGGTTTTCACTCAGTTTTGCAAGCGTCGCCCGGAACCAGCTGACTTTTATGTCTTTATGGGATACGTGACCGTTGCATTCGTGCGATTGAACCAACTCAATCATACCAAAATCGCTTGATTGCCTTAGTTTGTGTTTGACAATTTCCGCTCCCGGCTTCTATGTCTTCGGGAAGGCGGCGGGTGCAACAAGCTGCCGGCAAGAACGGGAGCGGGTGTTGATCTACGAAATCCGGGTCTATGAGGCCGTCGAGGGCCGGGCGGATGCGATGCGCCGCCGGTTTGCCGACAAGGTTGCGACCACGTTTTTTCCCCGTCACGGCATCGAGCTTGTCGGCGCATTCACAGCCCCCGTTGAAGACAGTCGCTTGACCTATATGACGCGCTTTGCGGACGATGACGCGCGCAAGACAGCCTGGGCTGCATTCGCTGCTGATCCGGAGTGGGCGGCGGTGAAAGCGGCCAGCGAAACCGACGGCCCGTTGTTGAAAAATCAGATCGTTTCGGTGCTGTCGCCGGCGATCAGCGGCTTGCCCCTGGGTTAGCGGCACGCCATGAAACCCGCCCCCTTCGAATACGTCAGGCCGGACACGCTCGCCGAGGCCTGCGCATTGTTGGCCGGCGACGAGGATGCGCGCCTGATTGCCGGCGGACAGACGCTGGTCCCGATGCTGGCGATGCGGCTGGCGCGCCCGGCCAGGCTGATCGACATTTTGAGATTGCCGGAGCTTGCGGGAATTCGCCAAGAAAGCGGCGCTGTGGTTGTCGGCGCGACCACGCGTCAAGCTCATGCTGAGCGCGACCCCGTCATCCGCGCGTCGGTGCCGATGCTGGCGCGGGTGCTGCCGTGGGTCGGACATCCGCCGACCCGCAACCGCGGCACTGTCGGCGGCTCCATTGCGAACGCGGACCCATCGGCCGAAATTCCGCTTGTCGCGGTGACGCTTCGTGCCGACATCATGCTGGCGACCCCGGACGGCCCGACATCGATGCCGGCGGATGATTTCTTCATCGGGCCGATGCTGACCACCATCGGCTTGGGCGAGTGCGTCAGCGCGATCCGGTTTCCGGTCTGGCCGCAGCCGCGCGTCGGTGTCGGCTTTTTCGAGATCAGCGCCCGCCGCTCGGATTTTGCCTTTGTCGCCGCCGCCGCCCAGGTCGCGCTCGACGAGGAGGGGCGCTGCCTCGATGCGGCACTGGGCGTGGGCGGCGTCGGCGACCGGCCCTTGCGGCTGGATGTATCGTCCCTGGTTGGGACCGAACTCGATGCGGGCTCGATCGCTGCAGCCGTCGACGCCGCATCCGACGATCTCGAGGCGATGAGCGACCTGCATGCCAGCGCCGCCTATCGCCGCCGCGTCGCGCGGGTGCTCTGCATCCGCGCCCTCGAGCAGGCGCGCGTCAATGCGTCAGCCAAACCTGCGAAAGGCGCGCAATGAAAGTCGACCTGCGCATCAACGGCGCCAGCCATTCCGCCGATATCGAGCCGCGCAAGACGCTGCTCGACGCGCTGCGCGAAAATTTCCTGCTCAACGGCACCCATGCCGGCTGCGAGCACGGCGTCTGCGGCGCCTGCACCGTGCTGGTCGACGGCGAGCCGGTGCGATCCTGCCTGATGTTCGCGGTGCAGGCGGATGGATACGAGATCACGACCATCGAAGGCCTGGCACCAGCGCCCGGTGAGCTCAGCGTGATCCAGGATGCATTTTGCGAGACCCATGGCCTGCAATGCGGATATTGCACGCCCGGCATGATCCTGGCGGCGCATGCCTTGCTGCAGCATACGATAACGCCGACCCGCGAGGATATTGTCGAGGCGATCTCCGGCAATATCTGCCGCTGCACCGGCTACGGCCAGATCATCGAGGCGGTGCAATTCGCGGCCGACCGCTTGCGCAAAGCCAATACGCCACGTCCGCACCATGGCGCCGATAAGCCCGTCGCGGAGGCGAAATGAGCGCCGATCCCTTAGGCTTCCGCTTTGTCTCGACCAACCGGCGCGTCCGCGAGGACCGCCGCTTCGTGGCTGGCCATGGCCATTTCGTCGCGGATGTCGCGCTGGAGGGCATGCTGCATGTGGCGATCCTGCCGTCGCAGCATCCGGCCGCGCGGATTGTTTCAATCGATGCGTCGGCGGCCCTTGCGATGCCGGGCGTCCATTATGTGCTGGCAGGCGATGAACTCGCCGCCGCCACCGATCCCTTGATGAACGGGCTTGATACGCCAAAAGTTCGACGCCATCCGCTGGCGGTGGGGCAGACCCGTTATGCCGGCGAATGGGTGGTGGCGGTGGTCGCCGATAGCCGGGCGCTGGCCGAAGACGCCACCGAAAAGGTCCGCGTCACCTACGAGCCGCTGCCCTTTGTGATGAACGCGGAAGAAGCCTTGAATCCGGACAGTCCGCCGGTGCATCCGGCGCACGGCTCCAATGTGCTGCTCGACCGGACCTTTGTCTGGGGCGAGGTCGACAAGCATTTTGCCGAAAGCCCACGCCATCTGTCGTTCCGTGTGACCTGGGGACGCAATTCCACCGTTCCGATCGAGACCTTCGGCGTCGCGGCATCGTGGGATCCGTGGCGCGACATGCTGGATGTCTGGGCGTCGATCCAGATGCCGAAATATCCCGATCAGATCGCGCGCGCCTTACGGATCCCGGCCAACGGCGTCCGCGTGCATCAGGATGTCGACGTCGGCGGCAGCTACGGCGTCAAGCGCGGCATCAAGCAGACCGTGCTGGTGGCGCATCTGGCGCGGCGGCTCGGCCGTCCGGTGCGCCTGATCGAGGACCGGCTGGAGAACATGCGCGGCGGCGACGCGCACGGCCCGGAGCGCATTTTCGACGTCGAGGTCGCCTTCAACGATGACGGCATCGTCAAGTCGATGAAGATCCGCGCGCTGGATAATGCCGGCGCCTATGCCGGCCGGGCGCCGTTCCAACTGGGCAAGCCGATCGGCGCCATCGTCGGTCCCTATAAAATCGCAAGCGTGCAGTACCGCGCGCAATCGGTGACATCCAACAAGGCCGTGCAGGAAGCGGTGCGCGGTTTTGGGCAGGCGCCGACCAATTACGCGATCGAGACCGCGATCGACAAGGTCGCGGCGGCCACGGGCCTGCCGCGCATCGAAGTCCGCCGCCGCAACTTTATCGCCAGGGAAGAGTTTCCCTATCTGATCCCGAGCGGCAGCACCTATGACAGCGGCGACTATCATACCGTGGTCGACAAGGTATTCGCGCATATCGATTTCGCCGCGATGGAGCAGGAGCGGGATCGTCTGCGCGCCTCCGGTTTGCTGGCCGGCATCGGCATTGCCGCCTGCCTGGAGCCGAGCGGCGGCAATTCGTCGTTCGAGCCGCTGCTCAACGAGAAGAATACCACCACCACCTGGATGGATTCCTGCCGCATCAACATCGATGGCCTCGGCTTCGTCACGGTGACGATCCACAACACCTCATCGGGACAGGGACACGAAACGCTGGTTTCGACCGTGATCGGCGAAGTCCTGCAGATCGATCCTGATCTGATCCGCGTAATACGGCCGGACTCGCTGGCGTGCCTGCCCTCCAACTCGCCGGTCGGCAGCCGGATGGCGATCATGCTCGGCGGCGCGGCATTCCATGCGGCGCAGAAGCTGAAGACAAAACTGACGCGGATCGCGGCGCATCAATTCGGCCTGGACGCGGACAAGGTTGTCTACACCTCCGGCGGCGTGAGCGATCCGAACAACGGCAGGCAACTCGGCTGGGCCGAAATCATCAATATCGCCCATCGCAATTTTCATCTGCTGCCGGAAGGCATGGAGCCCGGTCTCGAGGCTGCGCATGTGATGCAGGTGCCGACCGGCAACAAGCTGCCGGAGGAGGGCCGCGTCCAGATGTATCCTTGCCACTCCTTCGAGTTTCATGTGGTGCTGATGGCGATCGATCCCGCGCTCGGCAAGCCGGAAATCAAGCGCTACGTGATCGGCCACGATTGCGGCACGGTGATCAACCCGCATATCGTCAAGGGGATGACGCTGGGCGGCGTCGCCCACGGCCTCGGCGCCGCGCTGCTGGAGGAGTTCGTCTATGATGACGAGGGCCATCTGATCACCCAGAGTTTCATGGATTACCTGCTGCCGTCATCGCACGAGGTGCCGGAGGTCGAGATCGTGCATCACTGCACGCCGTCGCCCTTCACCGTGTTCGGGCAGAAGGGCTCCGGCGAAAGCGGCTATCTCGGCGCGCCCGCGGCGATCTCGGCTGCGATCAATGATTGCGTTTCGCCGCTCGGCATTTCCTTCAACAAGCTTCCGATCCGTATTTCCGCGATTGGCGATGCCATCGCCGACGCGCAACAAGGCAAACCTCAAGAGCCAGCCAAATGATCATCGATTGCCACGCCCATCTGGTGCCGCCTAGTCTGCTCGACGCAATCCGTGCGCAGGCTTCGAATTTTCCCTCGATCCGCCTGATCGAAGACGGCGGCAGCCTCGGTTTCTCGTTTGCCGGCGGCAAGCCGACGCGGCCGGTTTCAAAGCCGCTGAGCGATCTGCCGGCGCGGCTGAAATGGATGGACGAGCAGAACGTCGAGCGTCAGGTGGTTGGCGGCTGGCTCGATATGTTTGGCTATGAAGTGCCGGCGGAGCAGGGCGCGGCATGGTCGCGATTGATCAATACCCATCTGGCGCAAACCGCGATGCGCGAGCCACGGTTTGTGCCGCTGGCCACCGTCCCCTTGCAGGACGGCGCGCGCGCCGCCGAAGTGCTGCGCGAAGCGCAGGCCACAGGCTTCAAGGGCGCGATGATCGGTACCCAGCCCAAGGGCAAGGGCGGCGTGCTCGATGACCCCGCGCTAAAACCGTTCTGGGAAGCCGCCAACGAACTCGGATCGGTGGTCTTCATCCATCCGGTATTCGAAAGCGGCGACGACCGCGTCCATGATTACGGCATGGCGAATGCCGTGGGACGCATCACCGATACGCTGATTGCGATGTCGCGGCTGATCTATGCCGGTCACGTCACCCGTTATGCCAACGCCAAGATCGTGGCTGGAATCGGTGGCGCGGCGCTGCCTTATGTGATCGGCCGCCTGCGCCGAAACTATTCGCTCGACAAGGACAAGCTCGGCGATCCCGATGCGGCGCTGGCCGCGATGTATTACGACACCATCGTGCAGGACCCGCGGGCGCTGCGCTATCTCGCCGACATCGTCGGTGCCGACCGGATCATGATGGGGTCGGACATGCCGTTCCCGATCGGCGATCCCGCGCCGATGAAAATTGTCGAGGAGACAACATTTTCGGATGCCGAGCGCGCCGCGATCAATGGCGGGCTGGCGCAACGTTTGTTCGGATTGTGAGGGCATATCCATGAAGCTCGATATCGGTGGTGTCGAAACCATTCAGGCTCCGGTTGAAGTGCTCTGGAAGGCGCTCAACGATCCCGTCGTGCTGACGCGCTGCATCCCCGGCTGCAAGACCATGACCGAGATCGCGCCCGATGCCTACAAGGTGGAGATGCAGCTGCGCGTCGCGGCGGTGGGCGGTTCATTCGAAGGCGAGATCGCCCTGTCGGACAAGGAGCCGCCGAAGGCCTGCAGCATCAAGGTGTCCGGCGCCGGCACGCTCGGCCATGGCAACGGCAGCGCGCGCTTCCAGATCGAGCCGGAAGGGCCTGACGCGTCGCGCCTGGCGTTTCAGGGCGCCGGCGAAATCGGGGGACTGGTCGCCGGCGTCGGCCAGAGGATCTTGAGCAGTGTCTCCAAGCATCTGGTCGGTCGTTTCTTTACGGCGCTGCGCAAGGAATTCGAAACACCGGTTGAGGGCGCCGCGGAATAGCTTTGACGAGAATTCCTGAAAGGACGGCCATGAGTAACATTCGTATCGGCTTTGCTTGCGTCTCGGCATTGCTGTGGGCGGCGCCTTGCTTTGCCGAAGCGCCGGAGCCGATTTCGATTGTCGTCTTCGGCCCGCCATCGCTCGGCGCGTTCCTGCCCCCGGTGATCAAGGCGCAAAAACTGGACGAGAAGAACGGCCTTGCGATCAAATTCGAGGAACGCACGCCCGACGCCTATACCGCGCAATTCAACTCCGGCGAGTTTCAGCTTGGCGGCAGCGCCTCGTTGCTGACGGTCGGCCTTGCCGATACCCGCGGCGTCAAGGTGACTTATCTTTTCAATCTGTTCGACTATTGGGGAACGGTCGTCACCTCCCGGCCCGAGATCAAGACGCTGCGGGATCTGGAGGGCAAGGACCTCGCCGCGGCAAAGGGCACCACCAATTATGTGATGTTCGATTGGTTCGCCCGGCAACAGGGCGCCGACACCGCAAAATTTTCGGTGATCAATACCGCGACCCCCGGCCTGATCGGCTATGCCGTGGCCGATCGCGCGGCGGCCGTGCAAATCTGGGAGCCGGCCTATACCACGCTGCTGTCGAAGAAGAGCGATATGCGAACGATCGATATCGGCATTGCCGAGAGCTGGAGGAAATTCACCGGCAGCCGCAACATTCCCTATCTCGGCGTCGCCGCCCATATCGATTGGGTGGAAAAGAACCCAAAGCTGGTTGCAAAACTTTACGCCGCCTACAAGGAAGCCTCGGAATGGGTAACGGCGCATCCCGAGGAGGCGTCGAAGCTGATCGCGCCCAAGGGGACGCCCGACGATCAGAAGGCGATTACCGAACTCATTCGCGCCAATGACCGGCTCGGCATGAGCGTGCAGTGGGCCTCCGACGTCGCCAAGGAAATCAGCTCGGTGTACGCCGCCGGCAGATCGATCGCCTTCCTTCCCGCCGATCCCGCCGCCTCGACGATCTACCGGGCGTCCGACAAATGAGCGAGACCGCAACCCAGGCCGGATCGTCGACGGCCGCGACGCTGCTGGCCGGGACAAAACGGCTGGGATCGTCGGTGCTGCCTTTCGTCGTCATCATCGCGATCTGGCAATTCGCCTCGCTGTTTTTCCCGCGCTTTCTGTTTCCGTCGCTGATCGACGTGTTCTGGCGCTGTCTTGAAATCTTTTCGAGCGGGACGATGTTCGCCGATGTGCTGGCGACGATCCTGCGCATTCTGGCGGGACTTGCCGGCGCCTTCATTGTCGGCGGCTTGCTCGCGCTGTCGATGGTGCGCTCGCGTGCGGTCGATCATTTCCTCTCGCCGATCCTGACCCTGTTCCAAGGGATTCCCGCGCTGTCCTGGGTGGTATTCGCCATCATCTGGTTTCATGGCGTCGAGTTTCGGATCTTCTTCATCATGGTGATGACGACGCTGCCGGCGTTTACGTTTCAGGTGCTCGGCGCGTTGCGCGCGATGTCCAGGGATCTGATGGAGATGGTGTTCAGCTTTCGCCCGACGCGCATCAAACTGTTTCGGGTGATGATCGCGCCGGCGATCCTGCCGGACATTCTGACGGCGTGGAAGGTCAACCTCGGCAACGCCTCGCGCGTGGTCGTGGTCGCCGAACTGGTCGGTGCCACCGGCGGCGTCGGCTACCAGTTGCTGCAGCAGCAGCAGCTGTTCGACATGGCTGGCGCCCTGGCCTGGACGCTGCAACTGGTGTTTTTCGTGCTGATCGTGCAGGGCGCGCTGACGCTGATCGAAAATACCGCCTTCCGCTATCGGGCGGTTTCGGAGCGTGCGATATGAGGGATACCGTCACGCCGGTCGAGGCGGCCATTCACCTCGACCATGTTTCCAAGGAATTTGGCAAGCCGGGCACGGAAGCGACCTACCGTGCGGTGGACGGTCTCAATCTCGACGTTCGCCCCGGCCAGATGCTGGCGTTGCTCGGCAAGACCGGCTGCGGCAAGTCGACGATCTTCAACATGATTGCCGGGCTGACCGAGCCGACCAGCGGCACCGTGCGCGTCAGCGGGCGCGATCCGTTTTCGGACTTCGATTCGTTTCGCGGCAGAATCGCGATTGTGTTTCAGAACGACCGGCTGCTGCCCTGGCGAACCGCCATCCAGAACGTCGAACTGGGCCTGGAGATGCTGGACGTAGCGGCGGCGAAGCGGCGAGAGGCGGCGCAGCTGTGGCTGACAAAGCTCGGACTTGGCGGGCACGAGAACGATTATCCGCACGCGCTGTCCGGCGGCATGCGTCAGCGTGTCTCGATCGCGCGTGCGTTTGCAACCAATGCCAATATCCTCTTGTGCGACGAGCCGTTCTCGGCGCTGGATGAATCCACGGCCGGGCGGCTGCGCGTGGAATTCGTTCGCCTCGTGAAGGAAAACGGCAAGACCGCCGTCTTCATCACCCATTCGATCAGCGAAGCGCTGGAAATCGGCGACCGCATCGTGGTGCTGAAGCGTCCGGCGATGATCGCCTACGATGTCAGTTTTGACGGCGGCACCGGCCAGGAAGAGCGCGAGCTCATTCGAAGCCGGATCGGCGACGTGCTCGCGGCGTGAGTTGGCGTTGGCGTCAAGCCGGCGACCATGGCGCGAGGAGCGGCGCAGGTGCTGCTCTCGCGGCCATTTCGTGGATCATCCGATCAGCCATCGTCCCTTGTAAATATCGAATTTCACCAGGCCTTCGTCTCGCATTTTCAACAGGAGGGATTGGCAGGCTTCCTCATTCGCGACATTGGCCCGTTTCATGACCTCGTAGACCTTGAGCGGCTTCTCGCGGAGCGCGCTCAGGATATTTTCTCGATCATTCAGCACGACTGCTCCCCACAAACCAGGAAATCCCGATCCTCACGCTCGAATAAGCCGTTTACATCATTACAAGCTTGATCTGGCCGTCTTCGAAGGTTCCCGCCGCAAGCGCGTCGCGTGCCATCTTTTCGATGATCGGCCAATTTGTGAGAAGGTACTTCTGCGCCTGTACCTTCGTCGGTAGCCTGGTTTGCAGGATGCAGTGGTGCCGCGCGTTCCCATTCGCGATCTGAAAGGTTACCGTTTGCGGTCCCTCGTTGACCTCTTGTTCGGTGGGCTCGGCAAGTTTCTGCATACACTGTTCCTTTATGACACTATCGCGCGGGTCGCGAATGAAGTCGCTTGTATCTTCGGTGAATTGGCTGCGGAAAGGGAGGTGGATACCTGTGGCCCGGCAGATTTAATCGACGCCGGCCGCCGCGGCCGCGATCCTTTTGGCCTTTGGCAGGCGCTTCGGCCCGTGGTCCGCGTCGGGTTGCGTGTTGCGGACGGCCTCGGCCAGCATCTGGCGTAGCTCCGCCTTTGTCTTCGGCGGTTCCCGTGTGAAATTAGATTGTTGCCAGTTAGCCATGGACACTATGTGGGGATGCTCGAGGCAAAAGTAAATGCCAGGGGCGATCACAAAAATATGGGCATTAGCCATTTGACAATCGGAGCTCTGGGGGCGTGGCAATGCACTACTTGCCTGATGCACATAGCGAGTTTGTCTTCACATTGGACATTCCTTCTTACGCGATTGTAGCAGCTCGCGCGCTGATCGCCGGCATGGCGCTCTGGATTTGGTTTCGCTGATTGGATACTCAGCATGTGATCAAGCAGGCGTGGCCTAGATGAGCGGAGCGACATTCGGGATTTCCCGGCTCTGCGGAGCAGCGCGAAGGGCGCTGCTCCGCGTCCGGGACACGAGAGGAAATTGCTCTTCGCAGTCGTGTGGTGATTTGCCCGTCGGGCGGTTTGTTGACAGGCGTGTCCAGCCCCCTTTGCAAAAATATTTCTGTTTTCGTACCCCCCAAATCACATCTAGAACCTTTCGCATCCCGTCCCACACAGAGGGGCGTTTCGCGATCGTCATGGACGTAGGGGCGGGATGCGGTGGACGCGGCAGCATTTTGCGCGCGATGGGATCGCAGGGCGGGTTCTTGAATCCGTGAGCGATCAAAGAGCACGCTGACGAGAAATGTTGCTGCGGACGGCAAAATCGTGTGGTCCTGACGCCCCGACGCTGGCGTCAAGTTCGCGGAGTTTTGTTGGCCCTACCGGGCAGTGACAAAACCTTGCTCTGCGGATGACGGTGGCAAGAGAGCCCGGTCACCGGGGAGAGCACGACATAAGCCGTAAAACCATTGCGTGCGGGAATGCCGGGTGATCCCGGTGGACTCGTTGTTACTCGTGTGCGTTCTACCAATACAAAGTGCACACGAGACCGCGGGTGCAGCGGGCATCCGGCATTCCCCACGCCCTCAAAGGGGGTCTCAAAGGGGGCGAGAGTTAAATGCATGACTCGGGCGTTTTGCGCGGTGAGGCCGCGAAGCTGTGTCTGAAATTGTGAGATTGCTGGACTGTTTGAAAAAATCGAATCCGAGGTAGTTCATTGCTTGCCAACGCGACATCACGCGTCGTCCCCGCCTGGTGCACAATTGCGCACTAGGCGGGGACGACGATGAGAGGTCATGGGCAAAGCGCAGCGTGCCTACCCTTCGTTCTCTCACCTCGCCAGTTCGGCCCATTCCGGGCAGGTACGCTGCTCCACCGGGACGAGCCAGGCCTGGTAGTTGGTCTTGTCGATGATCTCGGCCGGCAGGATGACTTTTTCCGGCAGCGGCTCACGCTTGAGGTAGCGCACCGCGGCGCGGGTCGCCGTGCAGCCCATCTTGAACATGTTGAAATCGACGGACGCGAGGATCGCGCCGGTCTCGATCTGCTGGACGGCCGGCAGAATACCGTTGATGCCGATCACGACGGATGTCCGGCCCGTTTCCTTCAGCGCCTCCAAGGCGCCAAGCGCCATGCCGTCGTTGGCCGCGAGCACGGCGTCAATTTGCGGATAGGCAGCCAGGAATTTCTCCATCGCGCGTTTGGCGTCGGGTTGCTGATAGTTGCCGTTGCCGGAGCCAAGAACCATGATACCGGGATATTCGGCGACGGCGCGTTTGTAGCCGCGCACCCTTTCGCGATTGGTCGGCGCCGCCGGGGTGCCTTCGATGACGACGATCTTTCCCTTGCCGCCGAGCGCCTCGAACAGATAGTGCGCTTGCCGGTATCCGATCTCGTAATCGTCGGCGCCGACATAGGTGACAAAACTGCCGGGGAGCGGATTGGCAACCAGCACGACCGGGATGTTCGCCGCGTTGAGTTCTTTCACCGACGGGATCATCGCGACGTCATCGACGGGGATGAAGATGACTACGTCCGGCCTGTCCTTGAGGACCTGCTCCACCATCGCCTTCTGTTCGTCGACATCGTCCGGCTGCTTGGGAACGAAGTGTACCACCCGCACGCCCGTCGCCTGCGCAATCCGGTCGGCGGCGATGCGGAACGCTTCATAGGCCGGATTGGTCTGGTTTTTGGTGAACACGGCGATGGTCATCTCATCCGCTGCTTTGGCGTGAGCGGCGGACAACGCCATTG
>WNFO01002595.1_pt1 | contig 14962 bp, 15 predicted proteins | sample 5400251 | NCBI WGS metagenome assembly WNFO01 (sample SAMN13153354, study PRJNA577476) | soil metagenome | isolation source: 100 cm saprolite under Madrone tree | place: USA:California | collected 2016-06-14 | reverse complement strand
CGCTCTTTTCGCGTTCGACCCGGAATCCATCGACTGGTGGGACTACTGGATCAACATCCACATTCCGGCGCTGCGCCGTTGGTGCTATCCGCTGATGGAAGGGCGTCCGCTGGAGGCGCGTGCGCCACGAGAGCTCGATTGGTCCGCGCAAGCCGCCTGCGCCACCGCGAGTCCCAACTCTGCCCCGCCGTCCGATCCTTTATGGCGATCTTCGTAACCGGTTCGACCGGATATCTCGGCAGCTATCTAGTCGCCGGGTTGCTGCGAGACTATCGCGACTCCTTGAATCTACTTGTGCGCGCAAACTCCCAGCAGGAGGCGTACGAGCGCCTCTGGCACTCCCTCCAACTCCACTTCGAATTCCCGGAGTTCTTCGATCACATCAATTCACGGGTGCTGATCTTCCGCGGCGACCTTACCTCCCAGCGCTTCGGCCTTTCCGAGGACGACTATCACGCCCTGGTCGACACCACCGACTCCATCATTCACTGCGCCGCTTCACTGAACCGCAAGTCTGAAAGGCAGTGCCTCAATGTAAATCTGCGCGGCTCGCTGGAAGTAATCCAGCTCGCGCGCCGCACGCAGGACCGCAAGGGGCTGCGCCGCTATTCGCACGTTTCCACGGTCGCGGTTGCCGGTCATCGCAGGAACGAAGTGATTGCCGAAGATTCGTCCATCGATTGGGGCCGGTCGGACTACGATCCCTACGCGCGCACGAAAAAATTTTGCGAGCACATGGTTGCGCAACTTCTGCCCGATGTGCCGCGCACCATCTTTCGCCCCGCCATCGTCATGGGCGACAGCCGTCGCGCCGAAACCTCGCAGTTCGACATGGTACAGGCTTTCCACCTGCTCGCGCGCTTGCCTGTTCTTCCGCTGCGTCCTCACGATAAGATCGACATTGTCCCGGCGGACTACGTCGGCAAAGCCATCGTGACCATTCATCAGAAGGAACAGCCCGCGCACGGCATCTATCATCTTTCTGCGGGCGTGGGCTCGCAGACCTATCGAGAGCTGACCGACAGTCTCGCGGAAACCGGCGGCTGGCGAAGCCCTGTTTACGCGCCTTCGTTGGGGCGGCCGTTTTCCGCCACGGTGAACTGGCTGGCGAATCGCGGAGGCGCAGTCGGCCATGGCGCGTCGCTGATGAAGGTCTTTTGGCCTTATCTCGACTGGAACACGGTCTTCGATAATTCGCGCGTGGTCGCGGAAATCAGCGAAGCGCCCGCGAAGTTTTCCGGCTACGCGTATCCTCTGCTGAAATTCAGCCGCGAAAACAAGTTTCGCTATCCGGCAAAGCCGTGGCCTTCCGCCGCCAGTGCCGCCGCACCGAAAACAGTTGCTGGGAGCGCTCGCGCATGACCGATTTCCTCCTCGTCGCGTGGGTCAGTGCGCTGATCGAAATCCGGCGTGTCGGCTGGATGTTTGGACTCGGCCAACGTTGGGAGCCCGGCGAAAAACTACGCCTCTTGTTCGCGGGTTACAACGGCACGCGCAACACCGGCTCCGACGTCCGCGTGGAAGAAATGCTGCGCCAGGTGCGCCACGTCCTGGGCGCCGGCAACTGCGACTTCAGCGTGATGACCCAGGACTTCAATCGTAGCCGCGGCTATTTCGCGGGCACGCGCCAAGTCTATCTGCCCGATGTGTTTCCCCCATTTCTGTTCCGCGAAGTGCGGCAGAGTCACGGCGTAATCGCTTGCGAAGGCTCGATGTTCAAGAGCAAATTCGCAAACGCGTTGACCACCATGATGATCGGTTCGCTCGGCCTGGCTTCCACGGAAAATAAATTATCGCTCGCGTACGGCGGAGAAGCCGGCCACATGGATCCTCTGATCCAAGATATGTGCGCCCGCTACGTTCACGACTCCCTGGTCATCACCCGCAACGTGGAGTCGCAGGATCTTTTGCGCAAACTCGGCATCTCCACCGAGCTCGGCACCGATACCGCCTGGACGTTCGAGCCGCATCCCCCGGAATACGCGCGCAAGACGCTGCGGGAAGCGGGCTGGGACGAAAAAACTCCCATCCTCGTGCTCTGCCCGATTCACCCTTTCGTGTGGCCGGTGAAGGCTTCCATTGCGAAATTCATCGCGCGCGTCACTACTGGTGCTTACAAGGAAAGCCAGTACCGCACTGTTTATTTTCACCAGTCCGGCGCGGATGTGGACGCGAAATACCGCCGCTACGTCTCCGCCTTCGGAAAATCCGCGGCGGCCTTTCGCGAACGCCATCGCGTCTTGCCGATTCTCGTCGCCATGGAGGGGCTCGACGCGCACGCTTGCCGTTCGATGCTGGAGTTTCTGCCCGGCGCGCCGGTATTCACTTCCGATGATTACGACATGTTTCAGCTCGTCTCCATCCTCCGCGCCGGCGCGTACATGGTTTCTTCCCGCTATCACGGCATCGTTACCTGCATGCCGAACCTGGTTGCCTCTGCCGGAGTCACCATGGACGAGCGCATCCGCAACCTCATGCGCGAACGCGGGCACGAGCATCTTTTCCTCACCGTCGACGACGCCGATCTGGAACCTAAGCTTTTGCAAATGATGGAAGCGCTCGTCCGCGAAGCGGACTCCGTTCGCGACGGCATCGGTCGGACCGTGGTCCGCAATCTGAAAGTCATGGCACGCATGGGCACCCTTCTCGAAGACACCGTCCGCCGCACCTATCCGGAGTTTCCGCTGCGTTCCGGCGTGCTTTCCTGGGAAGACTATTTGCCGCCCCTCAGCAAAGCATTGCGCGACTTGGCTGAGCGGCACGACACTCACGCGATCGCGCAGCATTCTGCCGCTGGTTCTGCCGGGCGATGACGATTCCCGCGGGCCGCAAGTCAAAACACGGAATCGTTCGGAGATGCTTATTGACGGGAATCGCGCGGATGATCGGCGGAGAACTGTTGTGTTTCTTTGGGCCAGAGCTCCACGCGCGATCGAGAAATATCGTCTGCCACATAGTGTTTTATTCCGGCGTAGTCCTCAATTTTGGGACTGCTATTTTTTATTTGTCGAGCGGACGCTAAGCTTCCATGCCCAATTTTCTCGATACCATATTTGCGCAGCTCCAGCGTAGTGCTGGCCGGGTGATCCTGCGGGAAATTCACGGAGAGCAATTCGTCAGCGTTACCGGCAGGGAATTGCTCGATCAAGTTCGCCACATTCGCGCTCACTTGTGTAAGGCAGGTCTTCACCCTGGTGACCGTTGCGCTCTCCTCGCGCCCAACTCGATTCGATGGGCAGCGTTCGATCTCGCGCTTATGGCCGAAGGCTTAATTGTGGTGCCGCTCTACTATCGTCAATCGCCGGGCGAGCTCGTAGCCATGATGAAAGATTCGCATCCGAAGCTGCTCCTTGTGAACGACAGTGCTCTCGCCCATGAGGCGACAAGAGCTTGGACCGGTGATGCCTCTGCTGCGCCTCGGGCTGCCCTCTTCGATGAAGTTTTGCAAGGCTCTGCTCCAGCTCCGCCGATTTCCGACGCTCCCAATCCGCGCGGCGATGCCGACATCGTCACCATCATCTACACCTCCGGCACCTCCGGCGAACCCAAAGGCGTGTGCCTCACCACCGCCAACCTCACTCACATGCTCTCCTGCACCGCGGAGCGCCTCGACCAGCTCATGGGCCAAATTCGCGAGCCCGACCGCGTCTTCCATTACGCGCCCTTCAATTTCGCAGCCTCGTGGATTCTCTTGCTCTCCTGCCTCTCGCGAGAGAGCGTCCTCACGCTGTCCACCGATCTCACCAAGCTTCCCGACGAGATTCGCCTCTCCGCCCCGCACTATTTCCTCAACGTCCCCACTCTTCTCGAACGCGTCCGTCGCGGTGTCGAAGAAGCCCTCTCCAAGCGCGCGGCTCCGATTCGCTCTCTTTATGCAAAGTCACGCGAAGCGTGGCGGCGCCAAAATTCAAGCCGCGCTCGCGTCGCCGACGCGCTCTGGCTCGCGCTCGGCCGTAAACTTATTTTCAACAAGATCAAGGAGCGCTTCGGCCCGCACCTGCGCGCGCTAATCTGCGGCTCTGCTCCGCTAGCGCCCGAAACGCAGCAATTTTTCCTGATGCTCGGCATCCCAGTCCTGCAAGCCTACGGACTCACTGAAACCGCGGCCATCTGCACGCTGGACGACCCGCGCGTCCAGGCCGAGCCGGGTTATGTCGGCCAGGCGATTCGCGGCATCGAAATGAAAGTCGCCGACAACGACGAAATCGTCGTCCGCGGCCCACACATCTTTACCGGCTACTGGAATCGCCCCGAAGAAACCGCGCGCGTCCTCCGCGACGGCTGGTTCCACACCGGCGATCAGGGCGAAGTAAACCTGCGCGGGAATTGGCGTATCATCGGCCGCATCAAAAACCTGATCATCCTCAACTCCGGCCACAACGTTCCGCCCGAGCCCATCGAAGACAAAATCGCGCATCATCTTCCCGCCGCGCAGCACGTGGTCATCGTCGGGAATGGCCGCAGCTATCTTTGCGCGCTCGTCGTCGGCGCCGTCGAGCCGCAAGCCGTACAGTCCGTGCTCGACGCCGTCAATCCCGGCCTTCCGCACTATCGCCAAATTCGTAATTTCGCGGTCGTCCGCGAAGTTTTCACACCTGAAAGCGGTCTCCTCACCGCCATGGGCAAGCTCCGCCGCGAAGCCATCAACGCCCGCTTCGCCTCCGAAATCAATTCCATGTACGATAGAAAGCCGCCGTGAAACATTTCGCAGGAAAAACGCTGCGTTGGGACTGGCGCGACGGCATCGTCGAGCTGGCGCTGGACCACGAGCCCGCCAACGAAATCGGCACTGAAACTCTGGCTGACCTGGAAGAATTTGCCGCCGCGATTCCCGCGCTAGCTCCGGAGACCGCTGCGTGCATTTTCTCCAGCGCCCGCAAACAAGGTTTCTCCGCCGGCGCCGACCTCCGCCAACTCTATCGCGGCGCCGAGGCGCTTTCCGAAAAGGAGCGCCTCGCCGGCGTTCGCCAATTCCTCGAGCGCATTCACGCCGTACTCAACGCCATCGATGCCGCACCGTTTGTTACCATTGCCGCCGTTCACGGCGTGTGCTTTGGCGGCGGCTTCGAGCTGGCCCTGGCCTGCGACATCATCATCGCCGACAAAATGGCGCGCTTCGCCTTTCCCGAATTGCGCCTGGGCCTGATCCCAGGCTTTGGCGGCATCCCACGCCTCAAGCGCGACCTCGGCAACGCCTTCGTGCGCGATCTGCTTCTCACCGGACGCAGTGTCAACGCCGCGCGCGCGCAAGCCGTCGGCCTCGTTGCGCAACTCGCTGCCGAAGGCGATGCGCTCAAGATCGCCCGCTCCACCGCCGCGCAAATCACCAAGTTCGACGCCGTCACTCGTGCCGCCGCCAAAAAATTCATCAAGCCCATCCCCCACGAAGAACTTCGCCGCGAAATCGACCTCTTCTGCGAACTCTTCACTCGCCCTGCCGTAATGGCCGCCCTGAAAAAATTCGTGGAATCCACCGACGCCATGCCCTATCTCCCTTAAACCAGAATTCAAGGAATCATTATGCCAATCCTCTGCCTCGACCACGTGCAAATCGCCATCCCCGTTGCCAGCGAAGACCGCGCTCGTGCCTTCTATTCCGGCATCCTCGGCTTCACCGAAATCGAAAAGCCTCCGCAAATGGCCGAGCGCAAAAGCATGTGGTTCGTCGCCGGTCCCGTAAATCTGCATCTGGGCATCGAGCCAGACTTCCATCCTGCCAAGCGCGCCCATCCCGCGTTCGTCGTCGAAGGCCTCGACACAATCCTCGTCGCTTGTGAACGCGCCGGTCTCACCGCCAAGCCCGATACGCCCTTCAACGGTTTCCGCCGCGTCCACGTATTCGACCCCTTCGGCAATCGCCTCGAACTAATGGAACGCGCTGCCGCGTAAGCTTCGCGCACACGATGTAGGCGCGCGCTTTAGCTCACCCTGAGGAACGAAGGGCGAGTCCCAGCCCCGCCCCACCGGACCACAAAAACCTAGCCATTCGGCGGATGTACACGCCCATTGCTCTGCGGCATCTTCTTCATGGAGGCAACAAATGTCCGCAGAACTCATCGAACTTTCCAACGCCCTCGCGCAAGCCACCGAACTCGCCGCAGCCAACGTCGTCGCCGTTCACGCCGAGGCCCGCGGCTCGGCCAGCGGCGTAATCTGGCGCACCGGCATCATCGTCACCGCCGAGCACGCGCTGCGCCGCGACGAAGAAATTCACGCGACCTTGTCGGATGGCCGCGTAGTGCCCGCGATTCTCGCAGGCCGCGACCCGTCAACCGATCTCGCCGTCCTGAAATGCGCGGAAGCCTCCGCCGCTGTGCCAACCTTCGGCGACGTGACCTCGCTGAAGCCCGGCAGCCTCACGCTAGTCGTCGGCCGCACCCGTGCCAGCGGCCCCGTGGCCGCCCTCGGCGTAGTCAGCCTCGTCGCTCCGGAGCGCCGCACCTGGACTGGCGCCGCTCTCGCGCCCTACATCCGCCTCGACGTCGGCCTGCAACCCACCACCGTCGGCGGAGCCGTCGTGAACGCGCAAGGCCGCACTGTCGGCATCGCCACGCCCCGCTTCGCTCGCCTCGGCGCGATCGCCATCCCCGCGCCCGCCGTCGACCGCGTCGTCGACACTTTGCTGAAAAAGGGCCACATCCCGCAAGGCTATCTCGGCGTTGGCCTGCAGCCCGTGCGTTTGCCCGACGCACTCCGCCAATCCCTGCAGCGCAGCGAAAAAACCGCCGCCATCGTTCTCGAAGTCGAGTCGGAAAGTCCCGCGCACAAAGCCGGCATCGTCATCGGAGACATTCTCATCGCACTGGCGGGCCATCCTGTCTCGCGCCTCGAAGACGTTCACTCGCAACTCCTTGGCGAAGCCATCGGCAAACCGCTCGCGCTCAAGTTCGTCCGCGGCGGCGCAGCGCAAGAAGTCAACATCGTCGTCGGCGAACGCCCGCGCGGAGGCGAATAACATGGCCATCCAGGGCTTTGGCGAAATCGCCGAAAAACTTCGCCGCTCCACCGTTCTGGTCAGCCCCGGAGGGCGCGGCAACGGCTCCGGCGTCATCTGGTCCGCCAACGGCGCGATCATCACCAACGCGCATGTCGCGCGCGCCTCGCAAACCCGCGTGCAGCTCTGGGACGGCCGCGAATTCGACGCCGCGCTTGTCTCGCGCGACACCCGCCGCGATCTCGCCGAGCTCCGCATCAACGCCGCAAATCTTCCCGCCGCGACGCCCGCCGACTCCTCGCAACTCCGTCCCGGCGAACTGGCCATCGCCATCGGCAATCCGCTCGGCTTTGTCGGCGCGTTAACCACCGGTGTAATCCACGGGGTCGGCCCGCTGCACCGTTTCGGTTCTGAACCCTGGGTGCAAGCCGACGTTCGCCTCGCCCCGGGAAATTCTGGCGGTCCGCTCGCCGACGCCCGCGGCCGCGTCATCGGCATCAATACCATGGTTGCGGGACACCTGGCGCTCGCCGTGCCCAGCAACGCCGTCACAAGTTTCCTCGCTGCTGACCCCATCGACGCTTGGCTTGGCGTAATCGTCGCGCCTGTACGGGTCCCGCGTCCCGGCAGCCGCTCCAAGACTTTCGGTCTCGTCTTGCTGGAAGTTGAGCCGGATGGTCCCGCCGCGAACGCATCTCTCTTGCCTGGCGACATTCTGCTCGGTACCGACGAAAAATCATTCGCCTCTCTCGACGATCTCGCGAATTCTTTGCAGGGCTCCGGCCCGCGCCTACTGCGCCTCGCGTTCCTACGCGGAGACTACGAGCGCTTCCGCCGCGTCACGGTGCAGCTCGGCGGTCGGCGCACCTCCAGGAGCGCCGCCGCCGCGTGATTCGCGTCTTCCTCATCGCCGCTTCGCCGCTCGCTCGCGCCGCGCTGCAAAATCGCCTCAGGCCGAACGGTTTGAGAATTGTCGGCAGCGCCGCGCACATCGACGCAGTCGACGGTCAGCTTTCCGACACGCAGCCCCAAGTCCTTCTGCTCGATGCCTCCGGCGAGCAACCGGAAACCATAATCGGCTCGCTCGCGGATTCGGACTTGGCCGCCGAAATTCCGACCGTAGTCCTGGCTGAGCCTGGTTCGCCCGCAGTCGCAGCGCAAGCCCTTTACGCCGGTATTCGCGCGGTGCTGCCGAGCGGCCTTCCGGCCGATCAGCTAGCTGCCGCGCTGCAAGCCGTGGCCGCCGGCCTCGTCGTTCTCCACCCAACGGAGGTGCAAGCCGCGTTCCCCGTGGCCGCGCCAGCCTCGCAGCCCCTCGCCGAACTCCTCGAGCCGCTAACCCGCCGCGAGCGCGAGGTCCTGCAAATGCTTGCCGCCGGCCTCGCCAACAAGGAAATCGCCGCCCGCCTCAACATCTCCGACCACACCGCGAAATTTCATGTAGCCGCCATCCTCGGCAAACTCGGCGCCGCCACTCGTACCGAAGCCGTAGCCCTCGGCATCCGCCGCGGCCTCGTCCTCCTCTAATCGCTCGTCCTTCCTACGCACCAGTGCTTGGTAACCGGTCCCACCCTTGCTCCGTAAAGCGCATCTAAGGTTTCAAGCCTATGCACAATTTTACTCGCCGAGAACTGCTGAAACTCGGTGCAGCAACCGCCGTTGCAGAAGTGGCATCTTTGAGTTTGCACGGATGCGCCGGTGGTTCTGCTATTCCGCCGGTTCCTTCCGTTTGCTCCAAGCTAACGGACATCGAGCACGTGGTAATCCTGATTCAGGAAAACCGCTCTTTCGATCACTACTTTGGAAGCTACCGCGGCGTCCGTGGATTTTCCGACCAGAGCATGGCATTCCAGCAGCCCGATCTGGCGAACACCACGAACTCCCCCGTGGGGACCCTCTTGCCATTTCACCTGGACACCTCCACCACCAATGCCGCCTGCACCCATGACATCAACCACGACTGGGTGCCGCAGCATCAGAGCTGGCACAACGGCGCAATGGACGGTTTTGTGACCTCGCGTCTTCCCATTAATCCCAATGACGCCGTATTAAGCATGGGCTACTACACTCGCGCGGACATTCCCTACTATTACGCTCTCGCCGACGCTTTCACGATTTGCGACAACTTTTTTTGCTCGGTGATGGGCCCAACCGACCCGAACCGCCTCTACACCATGGCGGCCTCTCTCGACCCGGATGGAAAAAACGGCGGACCCATTTTGCAGACGATCATTGCAAATCGCACCGCCTTTTACGGCCGTCTGACCTATACGACCATGCCCGAGCAGCTCCAGGCTCGCGGAATTTCCTGGAAGGTATACTCATCGCCGGATGAGACGGTTCTCGGCGGCATTCTTTCCGACAATGTTCTTTCCTACTTCAAAAATTTTCAGGATCCGGCCTCGGTGCTACATCAAAATGCCTTCGGACCTCAGTTTCCCGCGGCCTTCCTGGCCGATGTGGCGTCCGGCAATTTGCCGCAAGTCTCCTGGCTGATAGGTTCGGTCCTAACCTCCGACCATCCGCCTTCGCCTTCGATCTTCGGCGAGAATATTCTTTCCCTGATCATCAGTGCTCTCACTGCGAATCCCGCACTGTGGGCAAAGACGCTTTTGCTTGTCACCTACGATGAGAATGGCGGATTTTTTGATCACATCGCTCCGGTGACGGCGCCTCCCGGCACGCCCGGCGAATATGTGACCGCGCCCGCGGTGCCGGACCCCACCGTAATTGGCAGTCCCACGATAAGCGGCCCGATTGGATTGGGTTTTCGCGTCCCCACGTTGATCATCTCGCCCTTCAGTCGCGGCGGGTTCGTGTCGTCGGACCTCTTCGATCACACTTCCGTATTGCGATTCCTGGAAACTCGCTTCGGCGCGGAAGTACCCAACCTGAGCGCCTGGCGCCGCGCGGCGGTTGGGGATCTAACCAGCGCGCTGAATTTCAAAAAACCCGACCAGTCGATTCCGAATCTACCCTCCACACTTCCTGCCATTCCGCAGGTGATCCAGCAATGTATCGCGAACCTGGCGGGAACGACTCCCTACGCCGTGCCAAGCACACAGACCCTTCCCACTCAGGAATCCGGAGCCGCAACTCGCCCCAGTGGAGTGTGCTAGAAGCCGGTCAATCTTCTCCCGGATTTTCATTCCTGTCTCGGTGGTGATAAATTGATGTATCGATGCGCACGATCGACCAAACCACGCAGGAAGTGCTAGCCCTCGCCTCTAAGCACTTTCAGGTGCCCCCGAATTCCCTCGCGCCCGACGACGACTTCTTCAAGAAGCTCGGCATCGACAGCCTGCAAGCCCTCGAGCTGCTCAGCCGCCTCGAAAATCACTTCGGCATCGAGCTCCCCGACTACGAAGTGCAAGGGGTAAGCGACTTCCGCACCCTCGCCTCCCGTATTCAATCCCGCCTGTGATGCTTGATCTCTCGAAGTATCAATCCATCGGTGCAGCATTGAAGGACGCACTCGATAAGTTTGCCGATAAGACATGTCTGATCGAATCCGACCGCGAGCGCGAGAGAGAACGCCTCACCTACCGCGATTTCAAGCAGCGTGCACTTCTGCTGGCAAGAGCGCTGCAGGATGCTGGCTTTAAGACCGGTGATCGAACGGCGATCATCATGACCAACCAGTCCAAGTGGCTCATTTCCGCCTACGCACTTCTGTATTGTGGCGGCGTGATGGTTCCTCTCGACTACAAGCTCACGCCCGACGAGCAATGGCAATTGCTCAGTCACTCTAACGCCGCTTTCCTGATCACTGAGTATCCGATTTGGCGCCAACTCACCGCCTCCTCCCGTCGCGCTGCTGCAATCCATGTCAAAACCGTCTTGGTTACCGAAGCACCTCCCGATGCGGCTCTTTACGGCGCACAACGCTGGGAAGATTTCCAACGCCCCAGTGAACCTGCGTTTGTCGCCCGCACGCGTACCGATATTGCTTCCATCGTCTATTCTTCAGGCACTGGCGGGCGTCCCAAAGGCTGCATGACCACACACGAGAACTATCTCGAACAGGGCCATGCAATCGCGGAGGTAATCGCATTTGAACCGGGAATTCGCTACCTTAGTATTCTCCCCACAAATCACGTAGTCGACTTCATGATGGGCTTCCTTCTGCCGTTTACTTCCGGCGCGACGGTGGTCCATCTGCGCACACTTCGACCGGAATTCGTCCGCGACGCCTTCCCTCGCTACAAGATTGCTTACATGATGCTCGTACCCCTCATCCTCAAGAACCTGAAAAAGGGCATGGAGGCCAACTTCGCGGCTCTGCCAAAAGGCAAACGTGCCGCATTGGACGCTCTCATTCGAATAAATCGAGTTTTGACTCGCGACCGCCCAAGAGTTTGGCTCAGCCGGATATTGCTCGGCCAGGTGCACCGTGCGTTTGGCGGCCAATTGCGCGCGTTCGGCGTAGGAAGCGCGTTCACCGAGCCCGCGACACTGCGGTTTTTTCTGGATCTAGGCATCCCCGTCGCAAACGCCTATGGGCTAACCGAGGCGGGCACTGCTGTTTCGGTGAACGATCCTCGCACACCGCGCGCCGACACCGTCGGCAAGCCGCTTCCCGGCACGGAAGTACGTATTGTGAATCCGGACGCGGACGGCATCGGCGAACTCGCCGTCCGCGGCAAGACCGTCATGGCCGGTTATCTTGACGAACCCGACCTCACCGCCGAGACCATCGTGGACGGTTGGCTCATGACCGGTGACCTCGGCTGCTTCGATCCGACCGGCCATCTGCAACTCTTCGGCCGCAAGAAAAACATGATTGTTACCGAAGAGGCTAAGAACATCTACCCAGAGGACATCGAAACCGTCTTCGAGGGTTTGCCTGTTAAGGAGTTCTGCGTCTTTGCTGCTAACTACATCTGGCCGCGGCGTTCCATGGTCGGCGAGCAGTTGGTCCTCGTTCTTCGTCTCGAGCAAGGCCAGACCCTCACTGACGAACTCCGCCGCGATGTCTCCGCTCGCAACAACCGCCTGTTAAACTACAAGCGCGTGCACGGGATCGTCCTCTTCAACGAAGACTTCCCCCGTACGGCATCGCTAAAGATTAAACGCAATGTTTTGGCGGAACGCCTGGCGCAGCTAGACCGCGCCTCCGCCGTTCTGCCGTTGTAGGGGCGCGCTTTCGTGCATCCTGAGGAACAAAGGGCGCTTCCTAGCGGCGTAAGCCGCCAAGGGTTAGCTCGCCTCAGGGGGGTCGGAGCTTAGCTCCGACACAAAGCCTGCACCTAAATGGGCTTCAGTTGCTGAGGAACAGGCTTGGCATTTCGGCAACCGGCGAGCTGCAGGAGGCCTGCTCGTTTGTGAGAGAAACCTTCTTCGCCATCGTCAACCCTGCCGCAGGCGGCGGCCGCTCCGCCAAACTCGCGGGCCCCGCCATAGCACGCCTGCGCGAAGGCGGCCTGCACGTTGACGTTATCGCCTCCACCGGTCCCGGCCACGCCGCGGACCTCGCTCGCGAAGCCTACGACCAAGGCTACCGCCGCTTCATCGCCGTCGGCGGCGACGGCACCGCTCACGAAATCCTCAATGGCATCTTTGCCCACTCCGGAGCAAACGCTCGCATCTCCCTCGGCTTCCTCCCGCTCGGCACTGGAAACTCTTTCCTCCGCGATTTCGCGGCGCAAAACGGTGCCGAGGCCGCGCTTCAGGCCTTACTCGAAAATCGTAAACGCCCCGTCGATCTCCTCCGCCTCACGCACTCCCAGGGCGAAATTTACGCCTTCAATTTGCTGAGTATTGGATTCACCGCGGATGTCGCGACCCTGACCAACCGCCACTTCAAGTCGCTCGGTCCCTTCGGCTATCTTCTCGGCGTTTTCCTGCGCGTAGTGCAACTCCGCCGCCGCTCTTTTGCCTTCCGTTGCGACGACGACAAAAATTGGGACGAGCGCCGCTGCCTTTTCCTCTCCTTCAACAACAGCAAATACACCGGCGGCACCATGCTAATCGCTCCGCATTCCGATCCCACCGACGGCCTCATCGAATTCGTCCGCTGGGGCCCCATAGGCCGCCTCGGTCTATTGCGCATGCTTCCAAAACTTTATGATGGTACACACATCCAACACCCACTGGCCTCGCGCCGCGCGGTCCGCCGCGTCGAATTCAATCTGCCAGCCCCCATCGACGTCATGATCGACGGCGAACTCGCCACCCTCGAATGCCGCTCCCTCGACATCATCCCCGGTGCCGTGGACGTGCACATATGAAGCGTGCCCTCCTCGCGCTGCGCAGCGCGATGCTCTGGATTCTCACCCTCCTGCATTTCTTCATCGCTGCGCCTTTTCTCGTCTTTCTCAATATTTTTCTCGACATGCGCAAACACGACTGGCTGCAGCGCGCCTTCTGCCGCCGCATCGCCTTTCTCTCCGGTGCCTGCGTCAAAGTCGTTCGCTCACCCAACTTCGATCCCCAGCGCACTTCCTTCTTCATGGTCAATCACGTCAACGTTTTCGACCCGTTCATTCTGTATTGCGCGATTCCGCAGCTCGTGCGGGGCTGGGAACTCGAATCCCATTTCAAAATCCCCGCCTACGGCTGGCTCATGAAGCGCTTCGGCAACGTTCCCGTCCCCGACGTGCGCCGCCCCTCCGACATCAAGCGCATGTGGCGCCTCACCCAGGACGCTATCAATCGCGGCACTAGCCTCATCATTTTTCCCGAAGCCAAGCGCACCCGCGACGGCCATGTCAACGAATTCCAGGACGGCGGCTTCCGTCTCGCCCAGCAACTCGGCGTCCCCATCGTTCCCGTCAGCCTGGTCGGCTCCTTCCGGCATCACCGCACCGGCCACTGGATGCTCTGGCCCGCCACCATCACCGTCCATCTCCACGACACCATCGACACCGCCAACCTGACGAAGCACGACGTCCCCGCCCTCCGCGACCGCATCCACAAGATAATCTCTACCCCCGTCGAAGCATCATGACACTCACAGGATTAAGCACCGCTTATTGTGCGGTTGTAGGATCAAAGACTTCTATTTTGTGTTTGGAAGCAGCGCGGGCTAACTGCTTGTCTGAAGATACGAAAACCAAGGGGCCTGTGTATTGATCGGCCTTTATGCCCAGCCTCGCCATGTCACGGAGCCACAGCGCCGAAGCAAGATGAATTGCATCCGCTCCGCGTAAAGAGACCCCTCTTACGATGTCCCGTACCAACCCCAACACATTTGTCCCAAGCTCTATGGGCCCGAGGCTCAGAACCCAATCTGCGTCAAACTCATCTGATACCACTTCCGCTTCCTCGGGCGAAAGGAGTTGTTCTCGCGCTCGCCGCGCCAAAGCGGCGTGGATCTCCGCGTACGTGAGAACTGATGTGAATACCGCTCGGAGGCCCTTTGCTTCTGCTTGCAGCCTCGCGTTGAGGACGTCTGTGCCCGGCTCATTTTGGTATCGTTTTATGAGGGCGGATGAATCCAGGTAAAGCACTACCTGCGATCCTCAATGATCATCTGGGACGCCGACTTCCCGCGCGTTGGTACCGCTCGAAATTTTCCAAGCGGACGTTTCGGAAGCCGGATCTTGCCCTCGGCCTCTAACTTCTTTAGCACGTCGCTGAATGTAAGTTCGCTATCGCCATTCTCGTCGGGTGGGCTGACCTTTGCCACTGGCTTCCCGCGGTCAGTGACCAGTAGCGTCTGGCCTTTGCGGACTGCGAGCAAATATCGTCCGAGCCGGTTCTTGAATTCGCGACTGCCCACTTTTTGCATGTAGCTACCTCAGTCATGATTGTAGCTACAAAGCGCCCAAACCGCAATCACAAGCTAAGCCGGATTCCCGGCAGCACCCGCCCCGCGCGCGTTTCCTGCCACGTATACACGATGCGATGAATCACCGTGATTGTCGACACGACTGCGATCACCCACAACACCGGCCCCATGCGATTAAACAATCCTCCGATAATCAGCAGCACCAGCCGCTCCGGCCGCTCCATGAACCCCACTTTGCACAGCGGAATCAGCGATTCCGCCCGCGCCCGCGCGTAGCTCACCATCACCGACCCCGC